>Ga0172381_10004050_pt1 | contig 15298 bp, 23 predicted proteins | sample Leawel6488metaG_FD_119754 | JGI IMG/M metagenome (GOLD analysis project Ga0172381, IMG submission 119754) | Leachate microbial communities from a municipal landfill in Southern Ontario, Canada - Leachate well 64-88 metaG | ecosystem: Engineered > Solid waste > Landfill > Unclassified | place...
AGAAAGCCAGTACCGCAAAGCAGAAAAGGAATTCAAAGCACAGGTGAGGTAAATGCACAAACAGAACTGTTTAACATGCAAACATTCCCGATCAGATATCGGGTGGTCAATCTGTCATCAGATTCATTGCGCCATTCAGAATACTGAGTGGTGGGACATGCATCTTTCCCAGAAACAGGAAGATATCATCCGTCGCGTCGGGTGTGCATCGTGGGAGAATAATGCATGATCTCCGAATGGTGGGCATCCCTCCCGGCATCAACCCAGATCCATTACTGGGGATACATTTGTTTCATTCTCGGGGTGGCAACAAGTGAATTAATGGAATGGGCCGGCCCGCGTATCATGGAATGGTTAGAGGATCATTATGGCCCTAAGTAGATCCAGCATTGGAAGGCTTGCGGTATCGGGATATCCCGGTCATATCTTCGTGTGCAAGCTCCGGTATGGGTACGGACATCAGGAATACATCGAGAAACTCGAGATCCTGCACAGCTGGTTCAGCGATCTCAATGCATATCTCCCGGTCATCTTCAAAGAAAAAGAGGCAGAGTACACAAAAGGACAATACAAAATCCAAGACAAGGAAGGGAACATCAAATGCATGTCTCTGCAGGATCTCATGGTTGCAGTAAGAACAGATATCGATGCAACCTACGAAAAGTATCAACCGGCGTTTGAGGGGCAAACACTGGATGGCACAGAAAGGGTGTTTATCAAGTCCCTACGGGCGATTAAGGAACAACTCGATGTAATCACCGCAGAGTCCAAAATAATCGAAGGAATCAAAGCAGATGATGGTCAGGAGCTGATGGCTGGATGAGGGGCATCAATCCATCATACCTTTCAAAGCTCGAAGAATCCCAAAGAACTTTCATACTCACCGGCCCGGGTAAATTCTTTGCAGATTCCTTTCTTTTCATGCCGGCAGAGCACGGATACGTTATTGGCCCAACAGGATCCGGCAAGACAAATAAAATGCAGAACCTCGCCAACTGGCTCAAGTACACCGAAACAATCCTCTGGATATCGGCCAGCAAGGACCGCGACATTCTCCCCCTCTTCTTCATGGGACTTCCGGTCAACATCATCATTCCAAAATATGCCGGTATATCAATCACCTACGACAACGTAGAATACGAACATGTTACATATACCGAAGTCAACGATCCGTCAGATGTGTTCTATGCAATCAAGCCGGATCATATCAACATTCTCGAAGTCCGAAATGCATTCTGGTCAAAGGATGCCCTACTAGACTGGATGATCCTATTCTTCAAAACCTTATCAGAAGGATGCAGAAGGGGAACTATCCCAAAGATTGCACCGCCATCATGGCACGGCAAAGGATCAAAGGTTGCAGTATTCATCGACGAATCCCAATGGCTCATTGCCGGTACTAAAGTAACCAACGATCCAAAGCGAGTAAAAGCTACAGAAGAAATAGCCGGGGGTGCATTGGAAATCCGTACATATGGGTGGAGACTTGTCATCTCATCACAGGGCTTTACCAACGTCGTCCCGATCATCCGCGAGAATATGCCTTGCGTGTTCCTCTGCGTTAATGCCCAGGTCCACGACGTACCGGCCCTCCATGCTCATTGCCAGCCACATCCTAATACCGGCTGGATTCCCACAAGTCGGTACAAGCGGAACGAATACAAATTCGTTAATCGGTCCGGTCAGGCCAGCCCCAATAGTCGCCCGCTCCCGGTCCCGCTGTATCCCAAAAAACAGGAGGACAAAGAGGCAATGGCAAGGATGGATATCAAATATGCCAGAAAGTACCACGACCAACCCCCGGGAGAATCAGAATCAGAAGAAGAGTGCTTCCCCGAATTGGGGCGTTTTTCTGCGATGGCTATTCCTCCGGAAAAACAAGAAGTATCGACAATCAGCAGATTCGGACAAGTGATCGCAAATGAATGATTACGAAACCGATCTCAATAGGACAACCGCAAAATGGATAGGATTAATCATCCTGTCTGCATTGCTCTTTCTCACAATCCTAATGCTTATCACATCCGGATGTGTCACAGCGGCAAAGAACACCTATAACAATGCCGTATCAACACCAACACCCGTCCCAACAGAGATCACACCAGAAATAACCGAAGAGCCAATAATTGAAATCCCTATCATCACGGTAACCGAAGATCCAGAAACGTACATGCTCAGGACAAATGGGTTCCATTTACGCGAATGGCATCAATGGTTTAGAAATAACGTTCAGGGAATCAATGGACAAGGAACAAAAGACCTTAGAACTCTCGTTACAATCTATGACGTAAAACTCATGGACTCATATCACTGGTGGTCAGTGTCATGGGCACGTAAATTCGTCGTAAAGACGGACGACAGCAAAGACCAATTTCTGTTTGCATTCATCAACATGTACTCAGATGACGTTTTTGCAGATGACGTCCGGCAATACGGAATGGATTGTTCACATTTCACAGTACAAATTGACGATCGCCTATACTTTGCAGACCAAATCGAATATCCGGAACGACGTATCACCGAATTCGATAACCTCTACACATACGATCATGTAGAAACCCCGGGCCCCTATGGGTATCGTGTTGTACAGGAAAAAGGATCCGGGATAATAACATCGGAAAAACTTGAATGGCTCATGGGTGGCCGTTCAAATGCTCACGACGGATACTGCCAATATCAAGTCCCAAGACAAGATGCCAACGGTAACCCAGTCAATAAAACCAATATCAAAATAGTGGGAAATTTCGATAACCTTGGTGGAATAGCTTGGTGGAAACCAGAATAATCGCTATTTTTAAATAGTTACAGTAACAAGAATCATTATGCTGTTTGTTACAGCAGGAACGAAGCATGAGCGAAAAAACTACAACTATGCGAGTCTTTGAGAAGGATCTAACACTCATCGACGCATTCAAGGAAAAGAAGCCCGAATTAAACAGAGCGGAGATATTCCGTGTCTGCATTGAGTTCGCCAACGCTCACGGGGTGTTTTCGTGATGGAACCCGAAAAAATCACAGCCGAAACCAAGGTAAAAAACTTTCTCACTATCAAAAAGAGTCACCTCATATGGGGCATCATCCTCTATGGGATTATCATGTGGGCTGCAGGATTCATCTGGGCCGGGGTGGTACTGTAATGGCAATCAACTTCGGTGGAACAAAACTTGCAGGCCAGTTCTCAATACTCGGAGAGAACAACAAAGGTAAAGGCCCGCTTGATCCCAATGAGATCTACCTCTTCGAACTCATCGAAGCAAAAGACCAGCAGATGAAAGGGTGGCAGAGCCCAGAGGACAAAGCCAAGGGACTTACCGCACCAAAGAAAACCCATGCAGCAACCACATGGAAGGAAACCAAATCCGGGATCCTCGTGTTCCAGAAGTTCAATATCGAGACTCTCAGCTGGGGCAAGGGTCCAACCGACAGCAAGCGATCCAAGGTCATCAAGTTCATGGACGATATCGGCATCCTGTGTCCGGAAGGAAAAATCCCGGTATGGGACAATGTTTTCATCCCGTTCATGAAAATCCGCGCCAGGGTGATCCCGAGCAGCAAACCCGATGAGTACTTCTTTAAAGAAGGATCATTCATGAAATACCAGGTGTAACAATGCACAAACAGAATTGCCAGACCTGCAAGAAAAGTAGGAGCGACTACGGCATATTTTCCGGACAAGCATTCCACTGCGATGAAAGGCACGTCCATCCGGAATATGCACACTGGTACATGCGGCAGCACATCACCGATCAGCAATGGGATATCATCTGTGCAGTCGGATGTGCTTCATGGGAAAACAACCAATGATCCACGTCTGCATCAAGTGTACCGATCGCGCAAAGGGCTGCACCCATATTTCGGAGGATGGCAATAGACTACCTCTGATTTGCGTCAATGAAAAAACAAGGCAGGTTATAACCTGCGTATGGAGGGAAGTTCCAAAAAAAGAAGAACTCGGATCAATTATCATCGCATCATAAATCAAACAAAACTAATTTTTCATTAAAACAATTTCACTTGTTAAAAACTAATATTAACGAGTGCGAACCATCTTAGCGTTACCAGAAACTAATCGAGGTAGTGATACACTTTGAAAAAAGTTCAGGACCGCCCGGCAAGGCGATCCTCAAAAACGGAAAGAGCAGGATTGAAGCAATCAGATATAGCACCCGGCAGTTTATATAAGTTACCCAAAGACAAGTGCACTTTTCTTAAAACAACAAAACTTGATAAATCCGCTGATGGTTTATCTCTCCTTGATCTTTGTTGCGGATTAAAAGGGGCATCAAACGATTTTAAAGAGAATGGATGGGACGTAACAACAATTGATATCAATCCGAAATTTAATCCGGATATCATGGCCGACGTCAATAATTTGTTTTTGGAAGGTAATTACGATCTGATATGGGCATCGCCACCATGCCAGGATTATTCCAAATGTGCGCTCCCGGCCTCGTGGAGGTGCAATGGAGGGTACCACAAACAGCCGGATATGCGGTCATTCCTCAATTGTTACAGAATAATCAGATATCTGAAACCGCGCTGGTGGGTTATAGAAAATGTCTGTGGTGCACAACCATATTTTGGATTAATTTTAGGAAAACGACTGAAAAAAATAGGTAGTCGATATCTTTGGGGAGAATTTCCCCCATTCGACACCAGCCCCAAATATGGGAAATGGAAACTCTCGCCAACAACGGACCGGGCAGAAATCCGCAGCGAGATCCCAAGAGGAATCACCAGGGCGCTTAGGTTAGCGTGTGAGGCATACCGATGACCGGATACATCGAGGTCCCATACCTTCACTGGGAGGGCGTGGCCGGGAGGCCCCCGAGCCCGACAGCCATCACAAGCACAGCGCAGCGTCAGGTCTCGCGGAGCGAGCAACCGTCCCGTCTTGTCCCATACGTAAGCATAACTTCCAAAACTCCTTCCATCATCGCCAGTGATGCCCTCACAGATCTCGAAAGTCTCCCGTACAACCATCAGCTTCAGGATTACCAGCAGCTGTCAAAAGATTTCTGCGAATATCTGGATCTATGTGAGAAAAAGGGATTCGTGGTGCATGGATACGATTATGCAAAAGGGGAAATGCACAACCATTTTTTAGAATATGAAAATAGATGGAGTCCAGGAAGAAGAAAAGAATTATCTGATAAACTGGATCGCCTTGAGTACTGGTTCGCTGAACAAATGGATCGACCTGTCACAATGATCACCCTTACGTCGTATCACGAGGGAATGAGCATACAAGGACAATGGAATGAACTATCAAAATCACGGGGAAAACTCCTGAAATTATTAGCGTTCTATTTTGATTCTCCGGATTATTTTTGGGTAGTCGAGCCGCACAAAAAGGGATACGTGCATTTCCACCTTGCAGTTTTCGCTGACGTAAGCAATAATAAAAAGGACAAGTACGGGGAAGGTATAGAAGATAAATTCCGCCGTCTATGGTCAAAGAAATACAAAACGGGCAACCACACATACGGCCTAGACTTCTCACAAAAGAAAGGCGATGCCAAATTAAGAAGCCTAAAAAATTATCTCTCAAAATATCTACAAAAAGGCTTCCTTCTGGATAAATGGACCCCTGCAATGCTCGTATTCAATGCATGCCTCTGGGACACAGGATTCAGGATGTATGGAGCGAGCAAAAACATATCGCACATCATGAATATTCAGGACGAAAAACAAAATAATATCGTATGGCTCGAAACAAAATTCAACGACGTGAAAAAGGATACGCAACCAGACGGAACAGAATTTGAATACGAAGATGAACGTCTCATTTATCACCGTCATTACATCCCCAATTGGTTAGATGCCCCGCTATGGTTGCAAGATAATAGTGATCGTTTGCGTCTATTCGATCCGGATGATATCTGGCATTGGTACAATTGGGGCAGATCAATCCGCGACATATCCAAAGGATATGATCCGACATACGGACTCGTCACACACATCGAATAAACCTATAGGTATAAATACTAGTCAAACCTATAGGTAATCATGGAAATACACTTAACAGATAGAGTAAAAACAACGTCGGGAAAATATGGATTTGTTGTTGCTATCAATGGTCACTTTGTAAAATTACGGTATCATCGGACACACATTGAAAGATGGTTACGCATAAATGAAAAGTGGATAGTAATAAAAGGAATTTAACCCCCCTTTCATCCTAGTATCCGGCTCAGGACCGGCGCGGGGCATGCCTTAACAAAGGCAGGACAAAAGCATGACAAAAACAAGAAAAACCAGATTATTGACAACGAAACAGCGTCACAAACTGATTGCAAATGCGAAAATCAGAAAACAATCGTATAATCGACTTATCCAGAAATTAAATGAAGGTAAGTGGATTAACGGAGCAGGAAAAGCGAGCGGACATTTATTGAAATCGGAAATTCACGAATCAAAACAGCCATCGAGGTACAGGTCATGAAACACTACAAAGTATCGGGCAACAAGGAAGCGGGATACCGTCTCAATATCCCGATGGAAGCATACATCAATGCGGAACAGCCGAGAGCATACACCTGTGCGGCAATGCAGGATGGCACATTAGTTTACCAGCCGGTGAAGCTATGATACGCAGAGAATGGGTATACAGGGTATGCAATAGGAGTTACCCATGCAGAAAATCATTCACAGGATATGATGGGGTATGGGCTGAAATGTCAGAAGAAGAGCTCCATCACTGCCATTCACCATTCCACAGACAAGGAACAGAATCAAAAGCAGATTTCAAAGAGGAGATCAGACGATGACCCTCACACTCACCGTCACCGAAGCCAAGCAGAACCTTTGCGCCAGCTTTGCACCAGGCACATACAACCTTGCAGAGGTCCTCATGTGCAATGATCGGCCGTTACAGATTGTTAAGGGCAACAGGAGAAACAGGAGGGCAAACCATGACAGAAATTAAGTGTATCGCATGGAATCATTGCTTCCAGAGAACGTGCTGCCCTAACATGTCAAAAAGGAAATGCTGCGGGGATAAGATCGCGTTCAGACATATTTGTGTTGGGAGTGCGTCATTATGAACTACCTCACACCAGAATCCGAGCAGCAGGAATACATCGAACGATGCAGGACAGCATCATTAGAACTCCTGAAACAAAAGAGCGAGCAGAGCGAGCCAACACCAATGCCATACTACCCGAGGTAAGAGCCATGACACAAAAAGCAGGAGCCCCGCCCATGACCGCACAGCGTTACAAACCTGAAACGATGTGGGCAATTGCATACACCCGCACTTGGGGAAGCGGGATCTATACTGGGACATTCCTCACTCGAAAAGAGGCAATCAAAAGCCACGAAAAATACATCGGTGAAAAGTGGAAGAAAATGTATCGCAATGGGGATAGAGCAGTCCGAGTGAGAATTGAGGTAATCCTATGACCCCCGCCCGCCAGCCGCCTTACGAGATGCAAGATGCTTACATCCTCACGAAGGAAAAATGGATTGAATTGTGCGAGCATCTAACAATCGGATGCACGAATCAGAAGGCGTTTCTCGATTCATTAGCCGCCCACACCAGCGCCCCGGCACCGGAGCCGGATTACCGCGAACTATTCATCCGAGACCTTCTTTACAATTTCCGATGGACTGCCGAACATGGCAACCCCGAATTTTTTAAAGCGGTTGATATGATAAAGCGGGAATACCTGAAACCAGAATCAGAACTACTTGCAGCCCACGATGCACAGGTAGCCAAAGCCGCCCGCGAGCAGGTGCTTAAAGAATTGCGAGAAAACACCTTCGATCCAGACGATGAGGATAATATTATTGTCGATAAAATTTTGGAGAAGTTGGAATCCATCCGGCAGCAGGAGCCCCGCCCGCACCCCCCATCACCTTCACAAGAGCGCGAAGAGACACAACCGTTCGCAGCGTGGTTACAGCAGCACGACGCCGCCATAGTCCGCGCCGCCACTCTCGCAGCATTGGAAGAACTCAAACAGGATTTAAAGACCAGATTCGTATCATCAACAAATTCGTGGTCTAATGGAAGGAATTCTGGTTTGATCGAGTGCTGCAATATAATTGATGAACATGCAGATCCACTCCGGCAGAGCACCACAGCAGCAAAGCAGGAGCCCCGCCCATGACGCAGCAGCCACAGCGGGAATTAGACTGCCCGTATCGTGTTGTTGATTCTGTTGGTGTAGCAGATTGTGAATATCCAGACGACCACACACCAAAATGGATTTGCTCGTATAAAAGGGAAAGAAGTATCTGTCCGAGGGGAATCTCATGACCGCACAGCAGCCGGAATACATCATCACAGAACATGATATAGACGATATCGCAAAGTTGGTATCTTGGTGTCGAAACGTAGATAAGATCCGTTCAAGGCTTAGCACCCGCCCGCACCCCCAGGAACCAGACAAACCCAGGCCACCCTGCGAGGAGTGTATCTACCAGTCACAAGCAGCAGAAGCCTCCCGCACTGCCACGCAGGAACGATATATCGGGGTCTGCGCAGTTCAGGACAAATGCATGGACTATTCTGATTTCATTGAAAGCATAGAGGATGAACTTTCAGAAGATGATGATCCGGTATGCTCTATCAAATGTGCAAAGAGAGTTAACCCGCAGCAAGAGGCACTTGCGGCAGCATATGAGAAAGGTATGAGAGAATCGTCCTCACCAGAGCACCACAGGAGATGAGCAGCGATGACACCAACACCCATTGATAAACTCAATCTTACAACAGAAGAAAAGTTGCATTATTTGACACTCTCTCTTTTATTGGGCAATTCAGAATTGTATGAGAAGAGAGTACAGTTTGCCCTTGCATATGCGCTTGATGTAATTGAGGCAAAAGGGGGATCTCGTTCATGACCCCCCACACCCGCGGCAGCGCACCACAGCACGTCAACCCGGGCCCCGACACCACTATCAATCCAATCATCATCAACGACACGTACAGAGAAAAGCGAATGCACTTTGGGAATATCGGATGCGGTAAATCGGAATGGCAGAGGATCCAAACTGGAATGACCCATGAAGAATATAACGACTGGTTCAGTAAAGCACAAGAAGCACACAATCGCGTTATAATGGCAGAGCGGGAACTTCTAGATGCCAAAGCCGCATATTTCGCAGCATGTTGTATAAATAGAAAACCGCGATGACTCCGGCCCTGCGAACCGGACGAGCATAAGCACATCTCTTTCAAGCACCATCAAAACCAGCAAGGGTTTCAAAACCCGCAAAACTATTTTTCCTTTGTACTACTTTACTGCACAATCATCCAGGACTTTTGCACAGTTCATAGGGTCCAGTGATGCGCTGCAGCATCAGCAACAGCGGCCCCTCTTGCTGCACCCGCACACCTTTCCCACTGTAGATGTAAGATTAGCGGCCACACAAGACTATCAAGTGGTCATGCAGTTACCATTACTTCCTATGCAACAATTAAAAAAATGGAAACCCCCAAGAAGATCCACCAAAAACTTTTAGGCGCGCATAATCCGGGCTCAAGCATTCCGGAAATTAAAAAAACTTATTTTTTCCTACGTCGTAAGCAAGAACAACGTTTATATATGCGGTAGGTTGAATGTGATTTATTGCAGTGATTCTGCAAGGACAAACCAAGATGGCAAGTTTCGACCTCAATGCAACGCTCGGCCCTATCATCGATGGGGTTGTGGCACTGATGCCTTCATTCCTCGCGCTGGTCGTGGGAATTGTTCCGGTTATCATCACAATCGCAGTCGTGAAATTCGTGATCGGATTCCTCGGCAACATTGTCGATCTCCTGAAACTCTGATCAGGGAACCTCCCTTATTTTTCCGGCAGTAATATAAACTACCGGAAACAATTAAGGGTTAATGAGATTTGAAGCAGTTTTCTTTGTTCTCCTTTTCTTATCAGTACCTTTCGCAAATGCAATTGAAATAAACCCAAGCGTTAATTCAGTCCCATTTTATTGCAGATATTCGTTTTCAAGCTGGATATGTGATATAGGAAGCGGAGGCGGAGCCGGAGCCCAAGGACCACAGGGAATCCCGGGAACAGGAAATACTTCAATATACTACAATTCTACAGATGGCAATTTTTCAGCCACATCAAACAGCACATGGTTCTATTTCCTCACTGTGGGAAACAATTTCACATCAATATCGAATTACACGACATTCCTTAACATCACCCAATCAGAAATGAATCAGACACCGGGCCCACAGGGATCGTCCGGCCCGGCCAACATGACAGCAGGCCCCCAAGGGATTCAGGGTATCCAAGGATTGCAGGGCATCAATGGCACACCCGGGCCCCAAGGGGAAAAAGGAGACAAAGGAGACAAAGGCGATCAGGGCGATCAAGGAATACAGGGCATCCAAGGCGAAACCGGCCCGCAAGGAGATCCCGGCCCGACTGGCCCGGCCAACATGACAGCAGGCCCCCAAGGGATTAATGGAACACCGGGAGCCACAGGCCCAACCGGTCCAATGAATCAGACTCCCAACATGACGGCAGGGCCAACGGGCCCGGCAAACATGACAATGAATATGACCAGCATCACTGACCACGGAGCACTCACCGGCCTTACTGACGACGATCATGTCAGATATTTCGATAAAGATGGCTCAAAAGCGTTGACGGGACAACTGATATCTCGTAACGTCGAAGACAGCAACTTAATTATTCAGGGCGGGGCCGGATACGGAGATTCGGGGTCGTTATGGCTCTGCGGAAAAAATTATACGGCGGTTTTCCCGGGCGGGTTTGCCCTGATGGTCAGTGATGCAGCTAAAACTGGGTCTGTTACACTTTTGTCTTCTAACGGGAACACAGATACACCCACCCTTAATTTACAGAGTCATAAAATCGTGAGCGTAGCAGACCCGACAGCAGCACAGGAAGCCGCAACAATGCACTATGTCGAGTACCCGACCGTCACAGCATCAGCTCAAACCAGTGCTCTTTGTTACAATTCGGAGACTCACCGGGTGACATACAATTCCGGCGTCACAACATGCACGGCATCAACAGAGAAGAACAAGAAAAATAAAGTTACACTCAATGAAACCGTTTCATTAAAACTGATGAATCTGACTCCGTACAAATACACGCTCGATATCGATAACGAAATCCATTATGGTCTCATATCGGAACAGGTTGTAAATGTGTTCCCGGAACTCGCAGCGCACAATGGGGGAGATCCGACAAATCTTACGGGGGTAAGATACGAAGAATTCACTGCTGTACTTCTCAAAGGATTCCAAGAACAAAAGGCAAGGACGGATGCATTATGTGCAAAATTCCCAAATACGTGTTAAGGTGAAATCATGAAAACAAAAATCATTATTCTGATGCTCATCGTGCTTATTACGATGATGCCGGTACAAGCGCAAACGATCACTATGGCGAATCCGTCAGGAGTCGCCGAACGTGATATCATTGCGTACTGGCCGAATGGATCGATGCAGGGATATTACAATAGTACCAGTGTGATCACACTGGATAACACGAGTGATTATATTTTCACGATAAAACCACTCTCAGCAAATCCGTTTGAAGATCCTGCAGACTGGCTACAGAACACAGCATTCCCGTTCCTGCAAACGAACGTACTGGGATTAATCGTTATCATTGTGCTCATAGCGATATACAGGAAGGGTTAACCATGAAACACCTCCTTTATCTCGTCTTATCGCTCGTTATCATTGCGGCGATTATCCCAGCAGCATCAGCAACATACAATTGTTCATACTCACCTGAAGGGCAAACCTTTACAGGGAATGCACCTTTCACCGTTGATGCCGGGGCATCAACAATGAACGAGATCGTCGATAAATGCATTGCCTGTGGATATTCAACAACCAGTACAGCAGAAACAGAATTTTTTTCGTATGATTCAAACGGGGGGGCATTACAGTCAAGGCAATCTATGTACCAGTGGGATGATTGGATAGTTACTGATAATGCAACTAGGTACGTAAGAAGGCAGGCAATTTGTATTAATAGTGGGGGATATTCAATTGGATATTTAAGAACTTCTGATGGTACATGTGGGGCATCTTTTTATGACTGGCAATATCGGGAACCAAGAGAAAATTTCGAATGTACTGCCGGAACAATCCCGGATAAAATCGTAAATTTCACCGGTAATCCATTGACGGGACCAGCACCACTACAGGTTTTATTCACAGCAGTAAACCTTACAAATCTGACATCAACATCATGGTCATTCGGGGATGGAAATATAACGGCTACAAATCTGGCATATATTTCTCATCTATACTCAGACCAAGGGACATATACCGTAAGGATGGATTATTACAAAAACCAAGGTGCAGCGGATTTCATCCAGAAAATTAACTATATTTCTGTTGGAATCCCGAACGCCACAAAAACCAAATATTATCAGACCATCGACGGAACCAGCGGCAATATTGTAACCAACTCATCCATCCAACTAAACGATATCGAAAACAGTTCATGGACTAACGCCACAGGATTGACTGCAGATGGAATGTCGTATATTACGACACTGGCGGGGCACCACATCAATGCTTATGCACAAGCACTTGGATATTCAGACGGAGATCTGCTTAACAAACTCAATGACGGCCAGCCGGAATACATTATGTTGTGGCCGACATTCGCCAAAAACGTCAGCGCCGGCAATGTCTCACTTTATGTCACTGTCAAAGACAAGGATACAAAAGCAAATATCATCGATGCACTTGTCAGGGTAACGCTTGCAAATGGTAATCCGACACAAGAAACAAGAACCAACAGCGCGGGAATCGCTTATTTTGTCGTATCAAATAACACCGTTGCTTCAGTATCGGCAATGGCGGGAAGTCAAGGATATGCATCATCCACAACCACGATCAATACAGGTACGGGTTCCGGGGGTAGTGCATCAGCAGCAGCAACTATCTTACTTAGTAAAAATACAGTTACCCCAACAACAGAGGTAACAACGATCCCCGGTCAGCCCGGCGTAACTCCGACCGTGGCACCTACCATCCTCCCGGGCTGTGAGGATACTGTATCAGCTGAAGGTCAGGCAAAATGCCGATCAGCCCAAAGCAATCAGGGATTATCATTCCTTGCAGCAAACATGGGTAATCTGATTATGGTGTGCGTATTCGTGACCATCATGTATCTGCTTGGATTCAGACTTGGAAAGTGATCACAATGAAGAAACTCACAATCCTTTTTACAATTGCGATCCTGCTCATATGCTGCGCACCAGCATCAGCACAGACAATCTCATATGATTGTCCACCAGGAAAGGCGATTTACACAATGCAAATGTCAGGAGATGTTCCGACAACCGCAACATTCGAGCTCAAACGCCAGGATGGAACGGTCACATCAGGATCGTGGTCATACCAACCACATGAAATATATGGTGTTTACACTGCTGGAAAAGTCGTCATATCTTTAGATGGAGATTCAGATGAAGAAGTATATTTCACTCCTGCAAAAATATACATAAACCTCTACCCAAGCCGTAACCTTACGGATATTGCAGAAACCCGTTTAATTATGGGTGCAGGCCAAACCGGAGCGATAAACGATATCTCAGTACAGAAATATGGTATAACTTCCCCTATCATTGGATTTACCATAAATGCCGACAGCGAGATCTCGTATTCAATAACAGAAGATTCTGTTACAACAGTATCTCAGAACCTCAAGAGTGCCGGCCTTGACGAAATAATGGATATAATTTATTCAACCGTTTGGTTGGTAATTGGATTCATTACATCACTTATTTACTGGCTAAAATTCTTCTTCGTAGATAACCTCCTGATGATCGTTGCATTATTCCTTGCCGTACCAATGGCATTTGCGGCGAAGAATGCACGAGGCAACCCCGAGAAATTCCTCAGGCAATACTTCAAAACCCTCAAAGGATTCTTTGAGTTTATGCTATCAATATGGCAGAGACTCATTGACACAATTGGGACCGTCAGAGGATGGTTCAGGATCTGATATTCATGGTTGAACTTATCGAAAAATTAATGTTTAAACTCAAAGGCCGGAAAGTACCGGTCTTTCAGGTATTGGATGTTGACAACCAGAAACTCAAAACCCTTCGCTTTGCACGATGGCAGGACAATCCCAATACTATTCTGGAAAAGTGGGATGTTCAGGGCGCACAGAAAACTAACTCCGGTAAAATCACCCTCATTGATGAATCCGGATTGTCCCAGGTTGCATACGTCGAATATCTTGGCCAGACCATTGATCTATGGGTGTCAAAAGGATTCGAGGACGTACCGAATCGGGAGAAAGTTATCGGTGGACTTCTCACAATAGATATCTTCGGAGAACTGCTGGATATCGGCAAGTCGCAAAAGAATACAGCAATCGGATTCCTTATTGGATGTGCTGCGTATGCCACATTCATCGGCCCGATGTTGGGGGCTCTGCTGAAATGAGTGACATCATCCGCCAGCAGAGCCCGGGCCCGCAGGTAGGCGCACAGAACCAATACAGGCCCGACGAACTCAATGCCGATCTTGCTGCAGCAGCGGCATTCCGGGAACTCGTGAAGAATTGGCCAAAGCCGGCAATAGACTCCAAAAAATATACTATCATCCACGGCCTCATGCAATCGTTGAATCACAAGGAACCGATATTCAATGCAGATGGCAACATCAAGGAAAAAGGAAATCTCACATACATCGACACTTCCCTGCTCATTGAGCTCATGGATCGCGTCAGCGAAAAGAGCGTGAACGTCGAGGGCAAACTGTTCAATAACATCTTCGCGTACTTCATGCATCCCAATTATATCATTCAGGGGATGCCATCAGCCGGTCAGCCAACAGAAGAAAAGCCCGGCATCCTGTCGAGGCTGTTTTCATTTGGCAAGCCCAAACCGCAGGAAAGTGCAAAATGACCGACACACCACAGCAGGGCATTGCATGGGCACGCGAAGGTATGGAATTATCCCTCACATTCCTTGCCATTAGATTAGGGCTCAAACAGGTAACGATCGAAGAACGCGCCCAGCTCAAAGCAAGAACAGAAAGATATCAGAAACACGTTCAGGAGATGCAGAAAAAATGAAATCGTTTTATGTCGCACTCATCGAGATCGATGCAGAAAAGGCAGGATTACCAATCGTTGCCGCAATGAACGACCTCAAAACAGAGGGTAAGAAAGTTGGCAACGTCACATATTACCGCGTCATTTCAGAAAGCCAGTACCGCAAAGCAGAAAAGGAATTCAAAGCACAGGTGAGGTAAATGCACAAACAGAACTGTTTAACATGCAAACATTCCCGATCAGATATCGGGTGGTCAATCTGTCATCAGAT
>Ga0172381_10004051_pt1 | contig 15295 bp, 22 predicted proteins | sample Leawel6488metaG_FD_119754 | JGI IMG/M metagenome (GOLD analysis project Ga0172381, IMG submission 119754) | Leachate microbial communities from a municipal landfill in Southern Ontario, Canada - Leachate well 64-88 metaG | ecosystem: Engineered > Solid waste > Landfill > Unclassified | place...
CAGCAACACCATGAACAATGGCCAGTGATGCACCACCAGTCGCGCCTGATGCCAGTCACCCGCAAGAGGGAACCGTCTCCCGGTTCCGTCCAGATATAGGCGGGGATTCCGGGTTGCCACTCCCGCAATTCCATGGTGGTAATTCCGGCCGGTAGGGTGTACGGGTGGTTTCGCATTGAACTGGGCTCCTGATAGAGAACGGGGTTGTTGCTTGCTGCGGTCACGCAAGCTTGATTTTCCATAGCCCGGACGGGCCTATGATGTTGCGAACTTGCTGCAACTCGGGGCCAAGGTCATGCCCCGCAGACCATTCTTGCGATAGGTGATTGCGCCAGTTACGGCCGTTGTTCTCCGCAAACTCGCGCAAGGCCCTCAACATTCCATCGGTAAGTGCGCTCATCGTTTCTCGCATGGCTCTTGGCTCCTGATACGCTTGGGTTTGTTGCTACGGTTACGCAATCCGGAGAACGGTCCCTAACAAGGTGGGCCATTCTCGGTTGTGTGCGTGGTGGATAGCCTGGACGGTTACCACGTCTGCGGGGCCAGTGTAGTTGCGCCGTACCATGGCAGCACACCCTCCACAACGGTCGTATTCCGTTGTCTTGACTAGGCTTGCCAGCTCATAACGGAACCCCAGACGGTAGAGTTGCTGGGTCCGTTTCCTGAAACGGTCGGCAAAACCATGGAAGGTTTGATTAGATGTCATCTTTCGGGGCTCCTGAGTCTCTGCCTGGGGTTCCTTTCGCTTACGTGGGAATTATATGCAGAGCTATGCATAGGTGTTTATAATTCTCAATAATCGTCGTAATCGCTACATCTTGTATGTTCTAGAGTGGTTGCATACTACATCTTGTATGCTGGAAGCAGGGGGCCGTGAGGTAGACACGTGGTATTTAAGACTCCAAAGGTGGGGTATGTAAGTGGTTGATAGGAAAGGAGTTAGGGAGACGAGTTGCGAGCGCAATGGGCGGGGCACTAGGGGCAGAGGACGGGGGGCTGTGCTTACTAGCTATCTAGTGTGGTGTATAGTGTTTTCGTACAGTGTATAGGATCGGTATACACTGGACGGAGGACAAAGGGCAGGGGGCGGAGGGGCAAGCTATCAGTCCCCTTGCCCATAGCCCCGAGCCCACTGTTATACTTTCGATGCCCACTGTTATAGTTTCCACCCGTGTTATGGTACATGGCCCTCTGCGGTGTGTCCGTATATCTTGCCCATATCTACTTTTGCCTAACATAGGGCAGCTTGGGTAAAGGGGTAACTTGGATACTTTGCTATAGAGGGAGCTGGATAGTATTAGTGGGTGGGTGCATAGCACCTTGGTCAAGGTACGGGGGTCCAGGCCCGGAGTGCCAGGTGCATCGGCCGGCTTGCGAGGGCCCGTTGTTTACCCGTCCTTTGCCCCTTGTTTACTGGCCGTTGCACCATGGACCTGGAGCCCTGGGCTTGGCTCCAGATGCGAGGGACCGCGGGCCGGGCCGAATGGTCAACCGATTGCTCGGGACGCAGCACCAGGCCGCGAGTGCCCCCGGCACAAAGTTCTAAGGGCAAGGGGCTGGGGGCGGGGGGTCCAGCGGCGCGCGCACTTTGCCCACGGTTCGCGGCTCATTGCCATTAGGGGGAGGTTCGGGCGGGCAGTGTGCTCGGCCAATGGTTCGAAGAGCGTGCCAATCCGCCTTGGTCGCCCTTGACTTTCCGGCGTGGCGCGCGTAGGAGAGTACCCCCTAGGGTAAGTTCAGTGGTCGGAGTGCGGGGGTCGGTGTCTGATTTTGGGGAAGACAGGTAATTTCGACTGGGACAGAGGATCGGCGCGGGTTGACAATATATATATGTGCGCCGGTCAGGGTGCCGGGAACCAAGGCCCGAGGAAGGCGATGGATGAGATATGGACTTCGGCTGGCTTCCAGAAACGGCTCCAGGATTCGGCGAGGGTTTTGCGAGCGATGATCCCAACGACGTCAGCATCATCTTCGTGGTCACAATCGACTGTGACGACGGCGTCTGGGCAAGGGCCGTTTGGTCCTGAGTATTTGACGAGGTAGGCTGAGGCCATGGGTTCTATTCTCCTTCCGTGATGGAGTCGGGTTTGACGAACTTCCATGGACCGAGTCGGTGGAACTGGGCGAGTGCGGCGATGGAGCGTTGGAAGGCGAGGGCTTGGAGGCAGAAGGTACGTTCGTGCGGTTGAAGTATGTCGTCGAGGATGACGTCGTTGCGCACGGTGTGGTGGAACAGAGGGACGTCGGCTGTCACGCCGGAAAGCGAAACGATGTGTGTGATGTAACCTTTCATGAAGCGGTCCTTTCTTAGAACGGTGCATCTGTCGGCGTAGTCCTTCGGCACTTGCGGCACTTGCGGCACACGCGCCAGCCGCTGCCCCAGGTCGGGAACCACCGGTCGCATTGCCAGCAACGCTTCCATTCCAGCCACATGGACAGGTGCATCACGACGCGCTGCACGTTGAGCAGTGGCCACCAGTATCGGCCGCAGCACGCGCTGCCTTGCATCTCGTTCCACAGCAGTCGCCACTCACCGCATAGCAGGTAGAGCCAGAGTAGGGCCTCGTGGGACTTGCGGCCGTAGTTCGTGTGTTCTATGCGACCACGGATCATCCCATCCGGCGGATATGGCGACGGGATCTTGCGGGTGTCGCCGGAGGGGATATGGAACGTGTAGCTGCTCCACTCCCAGCGTTCGAGGCGGACCCAGCGGAGGTCGTAGACGCCCGTGCCGCCGCACTTGGGGCAGTGTTCGCCTTGGCAGCCGACGTGGCCGTCCTCGCATCGGTTGTATGGTCCCCAGCACTCTTTGCGGATCTCCTGGATCTGGTGTCCGGTGAAGCGGGCGTGGTTGTGCAGCAGCCGGTCTTTGAGGGCGTAGAACTCTCGGCGGTCCATTGGGGGCGAGGCGTTCGCATAGTGGAGTAGGGTTGCGATGAGGTTCATGGTGTTTCTGGTCTCCAGTTCCACACGGCGGGCTGACCGGTGATCTCTGGTAGGTACTTTCCGTCTACTTTGTCCGGTCGAACCCACTTCGCGAGAAAGTCCACCGTGCCGTGCCGTTCGACGCGATAGACGACGCCTTCGAGCGGATCAATCGCGCAGTATCGGTTCGTCCTCTGGAAGTGATCTAGCGCGTCTTGCGGGAGAATCGCCCCAGGTGGCAGTCGAGTCGTCGCGACATGATAGAACGTATTGCCACATCGCTCACAGAACTCTGCAACCGTCAGCCGCCTGTTGTCGGCGGTGAAGATGTCGAACGGAACCCAAGGCTCGTCTTCCGCACGTCGGATAACGTACCGAGTGCCGTGTGCCTGGGCCAGCCATTCTCCGACGATACGCTCTCCGTTGCTCAGGAGGAACTTAAACCGTGATTGATTGGCCATTGCCCAATCGTGAAACAGATGGTGTTGCTCGTACGGCGACGAGTTTGCAGGATAGCCCTTGCGTTGTAGAGGAACGATCTGCCCGTTGATGCGCGCCACCGCACAACAGGAGCCGTCGAGCTTCTCTTGGACGATGACGGTATCGTGTTTGTCACGCGGCCGTGTGGTGCAGATCGCGGCTTGTCCGGCGCTGACGCAATGGTCGCCGGGCCCGAGGCGGCTACCGGGAAGATGGCCGATGGACCCGTATGCTTTGCGGCCGAGTGGTTTGGAGATTGTGGTGCTCACCTTCTCATCCCTCCGAACAGTGTGTCGAATAGCTGCGCTCCAGCGTTCTCGTTCTTTCCCGCCTCGTAGGCCCGCTCCAGTTGTCGCAGGAACGACTTGACGGAGAGCGTCATCTGGGCGTCGGGGGACGTCAGTTGCGGGTTCTTGTCTTGGAGTTTTTTCAGGTAGTCGGCCCACATGCGTTGATTCTCTCGTACAGGTCGATGTAGGAGTTGACCATGTTGTCGACGGAGTAGCGGTCGAGGACCAGTTGGCGGGCGTATGCGTTCCCCTGCGGCAGCCATTGGGGTTGCCGCAAGACGCCAAGGACCGCAGACGCCAACAACTCGGCCGTGATCGGCTGGCCGACGAGGTACGCGGGGTGTTGTTCGAACACCTCCGCCACCCCATCCACGGCTGAGCACAGGGGCCAGCATCCGCAGGCCGCGGCCTCGAGTGGCGTGGCCGGCATTCCTTCGACGCTGCTGGTCTGGATGAAGATCTTGGAGCGGCGATACAGCTCGCGCAGGTCGATGGGCGAGAGCCGCCACAGGTAGCGGAACGTCGGGTGCGCTGCTTCGAGTGCCAGGAGCCTTGTGCGTGGGCCGTCGGGCTCGCTGGTGACGATGACGTAGTTCAGGCCGCGGTTGCAGAGTAAGGGGACGAGGTCCATGGCGATGCTTATCCCCTTCTCCGGGTCGGTGCGTGCGACCCAGAGCACGTCGATGGTGCGGGGCTTGTTCGCCTGTTCTCCGTTCTTGTCGTTTGGCGGACACCAGAACGTGGTATCGATCCCGTTGGGGATGCACTCCAGGGCGTGCGGCGCCCGACCTGGCCGCGGGAGCATGGCCATGTTCGCCTTGAACTCGGTGACGATGGCCGAGTACGGGTTGTTCTGGTCGGCGAGCCAGGTGGGGTTGGGGCCGTGCGGCGACTTAGCGACGTTGGGGAAGACGTTCTGGAGGAAGGCGACGGTGTTGCACCACTGGGCGGCGATCCGGGTGAAGTGGAAGGAGTCGATGCAGTGGACGACGTCGTATCCGCGTTCACGGATGAGCTTGGCCATGAACAGGCCGGAGTCCTCGTAGCGTGGCGGCCCGTCGATGATCGTCGGGAAGGTGGCCTGGTACTCCGTCTCGAGCCCGCCGCGAGCGGTGAGCACGACGCATTCGAGTTTCCAGTTGGGTCGGAGCCGCTTGATTCCTTGTGCGATACGGAGGACGACTCGCTCAGCGCCACCGACGCATGTGGATCCGACTTCGAATAGGAGTTTCATTCTTCGATCCTCAGTTCAGGGACCTTGATCTCATTGCCGTTGACGATGATCGTGCGGCCGGAGATGCCGCGAGCGTAGTCCTCGATAGCGAACTTCTCTGTGCTGCCAAAGCCGGGGAACAGGTGCAGCACACTGTTGATGACGATTGTGGTGTTGTCGAATAGTGCGGTCCAAGCCGCGCGCCCGCGGTCATCCCCGTTGAAGAATACCCGCAGGTATAGTCTGTGCTTCTCGGCGAACTGCTCTAGGGTCATGGGCGGCTCCTGATAGACCATCTTGCAGCCGCATGGGTGGGCGGTCACGCATGGATCGGCAGGCATGACGACATCGCACTTGGGCTTGCCGTCTTCGAGCGTGACGTAGTGTTCAATGTCCCTGACAAGCCTTCCGCACACCGGGCACGGCTTACCGAGTTCGAGGGTCGCGTTCTTCGTGACGACGACGTGGTAGATCATGGCGTTTTCCTTCTGTGTGAGAATTTCCAAACACTTGCGATCCAAGGCTATGCCGAACATGTCGCCAGCCGCCGCCGCTATTTCGTGCAATGGGTTGATGCTCATTGTGTGTTCAACCTGTGGGTGTTACCGACGTCCTTGTCTCATCTTCCAGGAACGCTTGCCATGGTGTGCCGGCCCACTCGTCACGCAGGCCGGCGTAGTTGGCGATGACCTCGTCCAGGGGCCGAGTCTGCTGCTTGTAGCAGACGGGGCGTACTTTCTGCGGTTGAACGCCAAGGAACAGTTGGACGACGAACATCTGGTGGTCGAAGTCGGCCACCAGATCCTCGTACCAGACGTGCAGGACTTGGTGTCCGGCGAAGAATCGGCGGGACTGGAACTCGTTGTGCCAATCGTCTACCGCCTTGCGGGTGAACTCGCGAGGATCGACGGTCACTTGCAGGTTCGTTGGGTCTGGCGCACGGCCCGCGATCCACTGCCCGCTGGCCTCGGCCAGCTTCCACGAGACGTACCACCGGAGCATGTTGCGGCGGTGGAGGTGGATGATGCCCGCCTGCCGATCGTGGAGAGCCTGCCAGAGCCCTGCGTGCCGTTCGTACCCATGTGCCCAGGTGGCAGGAATGACGACCGTCTTGGTGTCGTCGAAAGCGCAGGTGGACCATGTCGGCGGCACTCCGTCGTTGCAGAAACGGTCGAGCAGTTCCGCCCCCGTGTCGGTCGGGTAGAAGTCCGGCATCTGGAGCAGTTGGCGGTAGGCGTAGACCTCCGGGTGTTGGGCCAGGGCGGTGAGGACGAGGTGCGTCCCTTTGCGGCTGGAGGCGAGAAGGATCACGGGGCGGGGCATTGGTCAGTCCTCTTCTTGCGAAAAAAAACTGCTGGCAATGTCGCTCGCCGTCGCTTCCCAGTTGCAGATGAAGCCGTTCTCGTCGATCTTGAACTCGACGTAATCGCCATAGGCTCCGGGGACGCAGTCTGGCACGTAATCGCCTTCTCGTTTAGCGACGATCGTGTCGCCACTCAGCAGGTAGTACGACCCCTCATCGCAGACCTTCATGTAGAGGTCCAAGGGCTCGACGCCCTTGGGCCAGTCGTGGATCTGCCCGGTGTTGATGTCGATCGTCACTGCCCAGGTGTCGCCCTTGCGATGCGGGTAGTCGAACGGCATGTCTTCGTCGGTGTACCGGACGGCTAACACACACCGAATGGCGTCAACGTCGATCTCGGTCGGTTTCAGCACGGTGATCTTCATGGTTCGATCCTTATGCTTGAGTATGTTTGTTCACGCAAGATCGGACCGCCCGATCTGCAGCACGCATTCTCCGTAACACGTCGCGGTGTCGTTCGCACGAGTGGCACTTCCCGCATGGCTTGTCGTTATCGGACTGCTCGCAGTACCAGATGTGCTGCAATAGGTTCGCTTTTCGCAGTTCCCTCACCAGGTCAACCTTGTCAGTCCATTCGTAGGTCAACTGGAGTTTGCCGGTCTTCTGCATCATGGCCATGAAACTGTCGAACGCCGAGAATAGGGCGTAGCGGTAGTGCCAGATGTCGTCGCCTTTCACGTACCCGAGGTACAAGTCCTCGTCTTCGCGCAACGCCAAGACCCCAACCGGAAGCCAAAGGAGCGGCTGGCAGATTCCTCCCGTCACGCAGCCCGTGTTGTTGGCTTCGATGTCCACCTCGCGGTGTTCGACGTGGTGCCCCTTGGCCTTCAGTTCAGCGAGGATCGTTTGCCTCGCCTTCTTCTGCTGGGCGTTGCACGGGACCATTGAGTGGTTCACGGCAATCGTCCGCACGGGATAGGCCGACGAACTGCTCTGGCAGAGCCACGCCAGCAGCGCCGTTGAATCCAATCCGCCTGACCACATCAGCATGTCCTACTCCTTCTGTGCGATCACCAGGGGCATAAACTGATAGTCAACGATCCAACTTTTGATCGTCAGTCCCGCCCGCTCGATCGCCCCTCGCAACACGGGCGTTGTCCAGTGGATGGCGTGCGTGGGCGGGGCGAGCATCTCGTGTTTCGTGTCCAACTCATCGACGAACGTCTTCAGGAGCATGACGCCGCCCGGCTGGAGCATGTCGGCCAGCCGCTTGAGGTCGGTCCACGGCGTGTAGGTGTGTTCGAGGTAGTCCTGGCAGACGATGAAGTCGAACGGGAAGCGGACGGTGGCGTACGATGTGAAGTCGCAGGCCACGAACGAGCACCCGTGGTGCTCATTGGCGAGCTTGACCGCGTGCGCGTTGATGTCTACTCCGTAGTACGGCCCCGGAACGCCGTAATCGCGGGCGAACTTGGCGAACCAACCGACGCAGCCGCCAAGCTCAAAGTACGAGGTCGGCTTGTGTCCGAGCACGGCTGTCACGTCGTCGAGCATCTTCCAGTAGTAGCTGCGAATGATCGCCTTCTGCTTCTCCACGTCTTGCACGTCGAAGAAAGAGCAGTTGGCGAACAGCTTCTCCGCTTGCATCTTCTCGTCGGCAACGAGCGGTCCGACGACCTCCCACTTTGGCCGCGGTGAGAAGAACCGTAGGCCGCAGTTGGTGCATTCGACCAAGTGCATCTGCGTGCCTTTGGCGTTCTCGATGAGCACGCGGCGTTGCGATTGGTCCGACCCGCATAGGTCGCAGGTTGGCGTTTCGTAGTCGGCGGGGTATTGGTACATGCGGGGCATTTACTTTCCTTCCAGTGTGTTGCGGTGTTCGGCAAAGGAGAACTCAAACCCACAGTGTTGGCAACTACATGAGTAGTTAACGCTGAACACGCCATTGGACGATGTTCGTATCTCCCAGTCTTCGCGTAGTGTTTCGTCCGGCACGGATGGCAGCGAGCTTGCCTGCGAGACGGCTACCTCGTACTCTTCGCGAGGAACTTTTCCGTACAGTTGAGATGCCGCTGCGATGGCCAAGCGACGTTTTTCCTTGGCATCTATTGAGCACTTCGGGCACACTCGCCAGTTGTTCGCCGACATGGCGATCCTTTCTACTCGATGTTGACCCACGCCATGCAGACGCGGATCATGTGGTTGTAATTGCCAGCGGTGGCCTCTCGAACGAACACGGCGATCGTGTCGTCTGGCACGTTGGCGTTCATCATGGCACGGCGGACTTGGCCCACAACGGACCACATATCGCCCGTCGCTCCGATGAGGTGGACAACGATGTCCGGGTACTTGCACGTCGTGATGGTGACAGCGTTCTTGCGTTTTGGTGTCTTGTTCTTGGCCATTGGTCCTGTCTCTTCGTTAAAAACCCCTGCGTCCCTTTTGCCGCGGTCGCGGCTCAGGCTCGTTCGGTGGGACGCAGCGGAGGTGCCCGGCTCTCGCCGGCCGCGACGATGCCACCGCGCGGGTCATGCGGTTTCTTTTTGCCTCGCGTAAATCCATTCGAGGTATTCCGTTTCGTAAGCGCCGCCAGTATGGCACATGTGTATCGGACGTGGTCCTTCGTCTTCGACGTAGTTGAAGAGTTCCGAGTATCCCACAGATCGCTGTACTGCGAGCGCGTGCGGCGGCAGAGTGTCTGGCCCGCGTTCCCAATCGATAGGCCAGGCGGGTCCGATGTCGGGACTGTAGCTCAGGTAAACCAGCACCAACCATCCACGGTTGTTGCGGTATTCTGGATTGGCATACACGGTGTACATGTATGGCGCGTAGCCTGCGTAGTTCGTGGGCCCCCACGCTATGAACTGGTCGCCTTTTCTCAGTTCCTTGACACAGCACGAAAAGCCGCCATTCGTCGGACCGTGGTATCCTTTCGGATACTCGTTGCCACGGCGGAAGCGAAAAATTGGGCGTTTCATGCGGCCTCTCCCACTACTGATAGTTTCTGAAACAGTACTTGCACGCTGGGCTCAGTTCCTCGTCCTTTGCGAACGCCAGCCGGAGCTGCTCGCAGTAGTCGCTGTGCCAGCACTTCGGATCGCGATAGGTCCCGTTCGCCGGGTTCGGTGGCCAGATCGAGTTGCAGATCGACACGTTCCGGTTGCCGTCGATCGCAATCGCGTTAAACACGAACTCGCAACGGCGGACCGGGTTCGCTGGATCGATCATTGTGGGCCAAGACCGGACTAGTTTGGCCGTCGGCAACTCCTTCAACTCGAAGATCTTGGCGGCGTGATTCAGAGTCAACACGGTCCCCAGAAACGCCTCCAGCTTCTCGGGCGTCCCGACGTCGTGCGGTAGCACGTTGTGAAGATCCACGCCGTCCACGTCGAGCGAGGCCGCCAGGTCCAGGAACTCTGGCACGCGGTCGAGGTTCTGTGCCGTGCAGACGCGGGACAGGAACACCGGCAGGCCCGGGTCCTTGGCACACGACCGCTCCCACTGGCCTTGGTAGTAGGCTATCTTCTCGAACGCCTCCATGATCTTGTCCCACATACCGGGCACCCCGCACTCGGCTGCGTGCTCCTGGGCGTTGGCGGCGTTGAGCGAGATGGAGATAACGCTTGGCCGGTCCCTCAGGAGAGCGGGCAGGGCATCCGCCAACAGCGTGCCGTTGGTGATCAGGTTGACGAACAGGTTCCGCTCCCGTGCCCGCCGAATCACGGCCGGCACGTTCGGGTGCATGAGCGTCTCGCCGAACCCGCAGAGGCAGACGGACCGGATCGATGGGAACCGGGCCAGCATGTCGTCCACCATCCACGGGTCGAAGTCCGGGGCCGGCGACACCTCGCCCATGGTGCCCTGTCGCAGACACCAGCCGCATTTCAGATTACAGCGGCCGGTGAGGTACAAGGTCGCCTGGGTCGGCTGCGAGTTCCAGGACCGGGCCAGGATGTATTCCTTGGTCCGAAGCCGGAAGTCCTTCTCCCGGGTGCGAAGTCGCTCGGGACTCGACACAGAGGCCGCGGCGCCGAGGTAGGCGTACAGGTTGATTTCGGTCGGCTTGTCCGTGTACTTCTTGAGCAGCTTGTTGGGCAGGTTCTCCAGCCACGTGTAGCCGTAGATCTTCCACTTCTCGATCAAATCGAAGTAGCGCTCGAAGATCAGTTCCGGCGTCCACTTGGGCGAGTGCGTGCCGACTACCTCTTGCTGATTCAGGATGGTGTAGCCGTCCTCCAGCATCCGGTCGAGGTGGTTCTTCTCGCAGGAGATGGTCTGGAGGTTGTACGGGTACTTAGCGACAATCGCATGGCGATAGATCTTCACACCCTGGATTGGCATCTCGAGGTGCGGATCGTGGAGCATGAACGCGGCGATGGCGACCTTCTCGTCGGCCTGCTCGATGACCTCCAGCATATGAGCCACGGTCCCAGGCTGGAGGATCATATCCTCGTCACACTGGACGAAGTATTCGGTCTGGCACTCGTCGAGCATCCGCTGGAACGCGGCGGACATCGGGGCGACGTTGCGGACCTCGACGATCTTGACCGGAGGCTTCTGTGCTTCGAGCGCGGCCCGGGTGTCGTAGTAGTTCGGGTCGCCGGTGCAACTAATGAGGAATACGGTAACTAGGTCAGTGGTCACGTTAGACTCCCTACGAATGGCAGAACGGAAGAGGTACTGGCAGTGGCGGCAAGGGCTCGTCGTCGTACCGAACGCGGATTGTGATTGTCGCCATGGGGCCAGGCTTGATGGCTTTCCATCCAGCGGCGTTTGCGGCAATCGATTCCGGTGACTCCGTATCAGGAACGGGTGGCCTCGAAACCGTCACATCCCACGACTTGGCTTCGTCCAGCGCTCGCGCGATTGCTTGAAGTAGTTCCTCGTCAGTGGTCATGGCGTTTTTCGTGCCTCCAGCATGGCGTCAGCGGCGTGGTAAGCGATACTCGCCGCGCCCTTTGTGCTCTTATAGTTGTCTTCGCGGGTCAGCAGCCCCGCGAGTGCCTGCCCGGCGAACCAGTCCCGAAGGGACATGCCCGCTTGATTGCCATTGTTGAAACAGCAAGGAAAAGCATGCCCTCCGTCCTCTGTCCGTTGTGCTTCGAGCATGGTGCGATGGTCCTTGCGAGAAAATCACCGCCGCGGCCCGGCCGGAACGCGCCAACGTAGAACGGCCGGGCGCGCGGGGTGAAGGAGTCATTGCTCACTTTCGTTGGCGCGATGATCGTTGGCTGAGCAGTCTTATCGCACGGTTTTTTCGGCCATCACACATAATCTGGAAATTTTTCCAGATTTTTTCGGCGGCCAGAATGACCAGAAATCGGCGCGGCGTCAAGAGAGTGACGAGAGTGCGCCGGTCCACATATCCCCAAGTACATCGGGGTCTGTCAGTCGCTCCACCTTCTCCCGCGCGTTGACGATGAGCGTCTGGCGGTAGATGTCGTCGGTCGCCAGCCGGATCAGAGCGGCGGTCGCCTCCAGCGGCGTCTCTACTAGGGCCGCAGTGCTGTCGTCAAGCATCTCAGTCCAGCCCCAGCGGCGTTCGGCAACGATCGGAACGCCGGCAGCCATCGCCTCCAGCCCGACCCTTGGCCAGTTCTCCTTGTCCCCACCGTTCATGCACAACAGGGCGTCGCACTGGGCGAGGAAATGCCTTGCTGAGCAGGATCCGGTCGGTAGGCACTCGGCCCAGGCCGGCGGCTGGCCGCACTTGGAACTCAGGTCGGCGTGCCACCCCATGCACAAGGCCCGGAGGTCGATGCGGTGCTTCCGCACGTCGCCGAGGATGGACCAGAGGGCTCGGGGCCATTTCGTTGGCTCCGGCCGGGCCAGTCGGCCTACGACGAATCGATGCTCCCGGTCCTTCGGACGGAACGGGAACGAGTCCAGATCGAAGGCGCCAGGGATGACGACTTGGTGCTTGGTCCCCCATGCGGCGTACTGCGGGCCAAGTAAAGCAGCCTGAAAACGGCTCTGAAAGTGCGCCGCCGTTGGCGGGCAAGTCGGGAACACCTCCCGCTCCGGGTCGGTTGGATACGTCATGCAGGGCGAGTAGACCAGCCGGCAGCCGACGGCGTGCATCGCCGGCCATGCCCGGCAGGCGAACTGGTTGCAGAACGCGACCACCGTACTTCCAGCGATGCCCGAAACGCTGGCCACCGTGTCCTGGGTGGCGTTGACGATCTTGCATCCGGCCGCGATCAGTCGCCCTGGCCAGTGGTTCCCGGGCGACTCGTCCCAGGTCGGAATGATCGTCACGCCCCAGCCGGCCTTGCGCCACAAGAGAGCAGTGTGCCCAGCCTCAGAGTTGGCCCCTCCGACCGGACGCGGGCAGCCGAGAAGAAAGACGTGCATTGGGGACCTCGTTACGGTTTGCGGATGATCTGCTAGCGCGAGCAGGGCACGAAGACGTGAAGCATTAGGAGTTCCCCCTAAACTGTGCCGCTCCGAACGTGTCGTTCTCTGTGCGTCCGACTTCGAGCACAGCGAAGTTTCCAAGTTCCAAGAGCGATTTCAGACCGTCTGGGAACACACGCCAGCAGTCTACGACCCCGTGCTTCGGCCATTTCCATGGTACGACGACGAGGAACTTCGCTCCTGGCTTGAGAATCGCAGCAACTTGCTTGATCCACTGCCACGGGCGCTTGACGTGCTCCAGGCATTGCCCGCTGATGGCCATGTCCCCAGGTGGTAGATTCCAGTCTTTGTTCTCTGGGATCACGATGTCTACGTTTCTACCCGCACGGATGTCCAGTCCGACGTACCTGCAATCTATCAGGCTGCGGTAGGTGCCGTTGATATTGAAGCTGCCGACGTCGTACACCAGCCCAGATGCCGGATGGCGGGCGAGCATTTCCTGCATGATACTGAAGCTGCTGGGATGCATTCACTCTCTCCTTGGTTCGTCGTTTGTTGACGGCCACGCGGCTAGTGCGTTCGACCACGATTTGCTGATTGGTTGCGTGCCGTTGCCGAACTCCGGCGGCTGCTTGAATAGGCCGCAATATTTACAGAGTGTGGCGCACTGTTGCCTGAGTTTCTGTTTCGTGACCTGCGTCAGCGATGGTATGCCGAGATTCAAGCCGAAGACGCGGTTGATCGTTACTCCCGGTGCGCATGCGAAGTATTGGCTGTCGCACGAGAGGGCGATGCCGCACAACTCCAGCCGGAAGCAGCCCACGGTGAAATCAGCGCGTGCGTATTCCGCACGATCCACTGGGGCGTCGTACATTGTTTCATGTTCGATGGGCGTATTTTCTTTGTGACTATTGTTGATGCGGACGCCCTGGCCGCAATCGACATGCGTTGTCCCGTTAGTCATCACCACTACCGGCACCCCCAGGCTCTTGACGATGCCCACTGCTTCGTAGAAATCAGGGTGTAGCGTAGGTTCTCCTCCGAACAGCTTGATTCTGGACCACCTCCATCTCGCCTTGCGTGTTTCCGCGACAAACGAGCGCAGTCGATCTAGTGGTATATGCTTCCTGGACGACGCGACTACGCAGCCGCTCATGCAGTTGGGGCATGCCTTGTTGCAATACTCCGTCAGGTAGATCTCCAGAATGCGTGTGTTGATAGATGGTCGGCTGACTTCGTGGAATCGCAACAGGGATGCAAACAACCCTCGCGGCGAATACTTGCCGGACTTATTCAAGCCGCGACGCCGCCACACTTCGTTGAACCAGTGGATGGACAGACTCTCGTTCAACCATGCCGGCCGCCACCGTCCGCTGAGCACCGAACGAAGATCGCGAGAGCAGAATGGGCTAAATCGCCTCCAGTCAGGCAGAAGGTGTTCGTATCCCAGTTCTTTGAGCGTGCGGCGTAGGATAATTGGCCCCAGCGTTCCGTAGCGCGCGCGGTATTGCGACCTATTCTCCGTTCGCAAGAGCAACTCCCGCATCAGCGGGTGCCCGGGAGGCATCTTAATGCAAGAGCATTGTGCAATTCCGATGTTGTCCATTTGGCCTAGACGCGGAGAAGTCGGCGGCTCGGAGCTGATCACGGCTTCTTCCGGCACATCGAACGGCCGGAGTGCCGTGAGGTCCATGTCCACCCACCAACCGCCCTTCTCCAGCAGTAGCTTGTAGCGAAACAGATTGCTCCCAGCGGCAACGCTGCCCTTTCCGATCCCGACGGAATATCTCAGCGCTCCTTGCTCTTGAGGGAGAATGTCCCGAGCGTCCATCATCGTCGTCCCGGGAGGGACGCCGCTGATGTTGTCGTAGGCGTACAGGTGGAACTCATGGCCCTGTGCGAGGTGCGACCGGATCGTCAACTGCTCCATTGGAGACAGGCAATCTCCAATCCAGAGACTTTGAACGACGATGGACATTAAGCGGTTTCCTTCGGAGTGGCATCGACCGCAAATCCCGCTTCCGACAACTTCTGTGCGTAGGTCGCACTGACCGGCGTCCCGTTGCAGTACCACAGTTGGGGAAGTTCCCGCTCGGTGTACGCCATGAACTGCCCGCACCGGCTGCAAATCGTCTCCGACTGCCACCGGACGAACTCCGGGTCGAGCATCTGCTTGATCGTCGTCGCTCTGGCCCCCAGTCCCAGGATCGCGTCGATTGGGCCGGCGGTCGGGCACAGTGAGTATCCGACCTGGTCCACGCCGTTTCCGCACTTGCCTCGGCTGCCCATGTTCGGGCACGGCCAGGGACAGTCGATCCCCGCGTCTTTGGGCGACACGTACTCGTACCGCGTCATGCGAGGGAAGACCCAACTCTCTTTCTTGTGGGCCCCCATCATCTGCAAAGACGGGTGTTTGCGGTGGACCTCATCTAGAAGTGTTCGCGTTCGAGTCGCGTGTTGATTGGAGAAGATCCGTACGTTGCAGCGGTACTCCGTTTCTTCCGAGTACCGTATGCACATAGTGGTCATTTCCAGGAAGTCGGGGTGTAGTGTCGGCTCCCCGCCGACAATCCGCATCCTCTTCAACTCGATCCCTTCCGCCTTCACCTCTTCCAGGAACTCGCCCAGCCGCTCCTTGGTCATCGGCGGCGAATGCTGCGGCTTGATGAAGCTGGCCCGGTCGCAGCCCACGCATGACAGGTTGCAGGCGAACGTGAAATTGATCGC
>Ga0172381_10004052_pt1 | contig 15292 bp, 14 predicted proteins | sample Leawel6488metaG_FD_119754 | JGI IMG/M metagenome (GOLD analysis project Ga0172381, IMG submission 119754) | Leachate microbial communities from a municipal landfill in Southern Ontario, Canada - Leachate well 64-88 metaG | ecosystem: Engineered > Solid waste > Landfill > Unclassified | place...
CGGAACATGCACTGCCATCTGGTCACCATCGAAGTCAGCGTTAAAAGCGGCACAAACAAGCGGATGCAACTTTATGGCTTTTCCTTCAACCAATATCGGATAAAAAGCCTGAATACTTAAACGATGCAGTGTCGGAGCGCGGTTAAGCATTACCGGATGGCCATTAATAACTTCTTCAAGGATATCCCAGACCTCAACCCTTGCTCTTTCAACCATTCTACGCGCGCCTTTAATCGTATGAACAAATCCGCGCTCTCTCAATTTTTTTATAATAAATGGCTCGAATAATTCAAGTGCCATTTGTTTCGGAATTCCGCATTGATGCAATTTAAGATCCGGGCCGACAACGATTACGCTTCTTCCGGAATAATCAACTCGTTTACCAAGAAGATTCTGACGGAAACGCCCCTGCTTTCCTTTAAGCATATCAGAAAGGCTCTTTAGCGGGCGATTCTGAGGCCCTGTAACCGGGCGTCCATGCCGGCCGTTTTCAATAAGAGCATCAACCGCCTCCTGAAGCATCCGTTTTTCATTCCTAATAATTATGTCAGGAGCACCAAGAGAAATTAATTTCTTAAGACGATTATTTCTATTGATTACGCGGCGGTATAAATCATTCAAATCAGAAGACGCAAATCTTCCTCCCTCAAGAGGAACAAGAGGGCGCAAATCCGGCGGAATCACCGGAACTGCGTCTAAAACCATCCATTCTGGCTTATTGCCGGAACGGCGAAAATCTTCCATTATTTTAAGGCGCTTAAGCAAACGTTTATTTAAAACACTTTTACTGCTTTCAATTTCTTTTCTTATGCTTTTTGAGAGTTTATCTAAATCTAATTCTTTCAGTAATTCTCTGATTGCTTCCGCGCCGATTTTTGCCACAAAACCTGCACCATGCTCTTCTAATGCTTTCTGATATTCATCTTCATTAAGAAGCTGCCATTTTTTAAGCGGGGTATTTATTGGATCAATTACTATATATTCTTCATAATAAATTACCTTCTCGAGTTCTTTTGCACTCAAATCAAGCATCGCTCCAACTCTTGAAGGTATAATTTTGTAAAACCAAATATGCGTAACCGGCGCAGCTAGATCAATGTGGCCCATGCGCTGGCGCCTGACAGAAGAATGTAAAACCTCTACTCCGCAACGATCACACTTTGTCCCTTTAAACTTTATGCCTTTTAATTTTCCGCAATGACATTCCCAGTCTTTTGCCGGGCCAAAAATCTTTTCGCAAAAAAGCCCGTCTTTTTCGGGTTTGAGTGTCCTATAATTTAGGGTTTCCGCTTTCTTAACTTCACCTGATGACCAGCCTCTGATAGACTGAGACGAAGCTATTTTAATCGTTATTCGGTCAAAAAAACTGCTCTCTTCCATCATTGTTTACCCTCTTTTTCTGCTCTTATATCCAGACACAACCCTTGCAACTCCTTAACCAAAACATTAAATGATTCAGGAACTGAAGGATGAAACTCCTGTTCTCCTCTTACTATTGCTTCATAGATTCTTGTTCTACCTTCTACATCATCGCTTTTAACCGTAAGCATTTCCTGCAAAGTAAAAGCCGCTCCGTATGCCTCAAGAGCCCAAACTTCCATTTCTCCAAAGCGTTGGCCTCCAAATTGCGCTTTTCCGCCAAGAGGTTGCTGGGTAATGAGCGAGTAAGGCCCGATCGCGCGGGCGTGAATTTTATCATCGACCATGTGCACAAGTTTCATAACAAACATACAGCCTACACTAACCTTGCTTGCAAAAGCGTTACCGGTATGGCCGTCATAAACCGACACTTTGCCATCTTCCGGTATTCCGGCTTCTTTAAGTAAATGTTTTATATCTTCTTCTTTAGCTCCTTCAAATACAGGAGTAAATATTCGCATGCCTAATTTTTTTGCCGCCCAACCAAGATGCATTTCAAGCAATTGCCCCACGTTCATCCTTGAAGGCACACCAAGCGGATTAAGAATAATATCCAAAGGCGTACCATCTTCTAAAAACGGCATATCTTCTTCGGGAAGAATCTTTGAAATAACCCCCTTGTTGCCGTGCCTTCCTGAAAGCTTGTCACCGGCGGAAATTTTTCTCTTCATTGCCACAAAAGCAACAACGCGTTTTAAAACTCCCGTGGGAAGCTCATCGCCTTTTCCTATTTTTGCGGTTTCAAGCTCCCTCTCCATGGCAAGTTCCTGCAACCGTTCATCGTAAATACTTATCATTGCTTTTGCTTCTTCGTTAGCTTCAATATCGTTATCGGTAATCTTCCCTTCAACTTTACCCAATATTGTGCTCAGCCTTCTTAGTGTTTCTCTATTCATCAGCTCTTTTTCTTCCTCGTAATACTTTTCAACTTCGCGAATCCGCTTTAATTCTTCTGTTTTTTCTTTTCTTGAACGCCTTCCCCTATCTTTTCGCTGGAAAACTTCAACATTAATAACTACTCCATATACTCCCGGCGGAACGCGTAAAGAAGTGTCCTTTACATCTGCTGCTTTTTCACCAAATATTGCCCTGAGCAAGCGTTCTTCCGGAGAAAGTTCTTTTTCGGTTTTGGGCGTAACTCTTCCGACTAAAATATCATCCGGCATCACTTCCGCGCCAAGGCGCACAATACCGTTTTCATCCAAGTTTTTTAATACTTCTTCGCTGACATTAGGTATATCTCTTGTGATTTCTTCATTGCCAAGACGGGTTTCTCTCGCTTCTATTTCAAATTTTTCAATATGAACGGAAGTAAGCATATCCTCTTTTACCAACCTTTCATTTATGATTATGGCATCTTCAAAGTTATACCCTCTCCAAGGCATAAAACCGACAAGTACGTTCCTTCCTAACGCGAGATCGCCGCCGCGAGTCGCCATACCATCGGCAATGGTTGCTCCCGCCTTTACCTTGTCACCCCTTGAAACAATCGGCCTTTGGTTAACACAAGTATCGGCATTCGAACGTTCAAATTTTTTCATTTTATAGACAAAACTTCCAATCTTTACATGATGCGCGTCAACCTCTTCAACTACACCTTCTTCCTTATTCATAACGACTACGCCGCTATCCCTTGCCACCTTCTTCTCAATACCGGTTGAAACAAGAGGCGCTTCCGGAAAAAGCAAAGGTACAGCCTGTCTTTGCATGTTTGAACCCATAAGGGCCCTGTTGGCGTCATCATGCTCAAGAAACGGAATTAAAACCGCGGACACAGAAACAATCTGCTGCGGAGAAATATCCATGTATTCAACATCATGCGTTTTTACTTTTGGAAACTTTCCTTGATAACGTGAATATATTTCTTTATCTCTTATTCTTCCATCATCATCTAAATTGTAGCTCACTTGAGCGATTAACTTATTTTCGTCTTCATCGCCGGTTAAAAAATCAATCTTATCAAGAACCACGCCTTTCTCAACTTTTCTGTAAGGAGATGTTAAAAATCCAAGCGGGTTTATTTTTACATAAGTAGCCAAGGAAGAAAGCAAACCAATGTTCGCGCCTTCCGGTGTTTCTATAGGACAAATTTTTCCGTAATGTGTAGGATGAACGTCTCTTACTTCAAAACCCGCACGTTCACGTGAAAGGCCTCCAGGGCCCATCGCTGAAAGCCTTCTTTTATGAGTAATTTCCGCAAGCGGATTTGTTTGATCCATAAACTGTGAAAGCGGGCTGCGCGCAAAGAAATCCTGAACCTGCGCAGAAAAAGCCCTCGAATTTATAAGGTGCTGTATTGAAAAATCACTTGAAGCAATTAAGGGGTACCTGTCAAGAAAGGTCCTCTCTACTCTTAGCAGCCCAACCCTTATCTGGTGCTGTAGCAATTCCCCGATAAGTTTTATTCTTCTATTAGAAAGATGATCTATATCATCAGTAGGCCTTTGACCGGCTTTTACCTTCAACAGGTTTTTAACAATTTCAACAAGCGTTTCTAAATCAATGTTTCTCTTGACAAGAGAAACATCCATGCTTAATTTTTTATTGAGAAGGTATCTTCCTACTCTTCCCAAATCATATCTGCGCGCATCAAGAAACATTCTTCTAAAAACTTCTTTTGCTGCCTCAAGAGTTATCGGCTCTGTAGGGCGCATTTTTTTATAGAAATCAAGATATGCTTCTTCAGTGCTTGAAGTAGCATCTTTCTTAACCGTATTCACAACTTCAGGATATGGTTTATCGGAAAAGTTTTTATAAATATCTTCATTCGATGACAAACCCATCATCCGAAGAATTTGGGTCGCGGGAAAAGTTTTTCTGCGGTCTATGATTGCGGTAATCGTATCGTTTATGTCGGTTCTAAATTCAAGCCAATATCCTCTATATGGTATTACTCGCGCGAAATACATACGCTTACCCATAGGATGCAGCTCTTCTTCAAAAAATACTCCGGGAGAGCGCTGTAATTGGCTGACTATGGCCCGTTCATCTCCGTTTATAATAAAGGAAGCCGTATCGGTCATCAAAGGAATATCGCCAAGATATATTTCCTGTTCTTTTATCTCAGTGGAAGGCCCGGAAAGTCTTAAGCGTACCCTTAACGGGGCAGCAAAAGTTTGCGCTCTCTTTTTACACTCCTCAACGCTATAGCGCGGCCGGCTTAAATTATAAGAAAGAAATTCAAGGCGATACTGCCTGTCAGGGCTTTCCATAGGAAACACTTCTTCAAGTATTTCCTGTAAACCCACTTTCTTCCTTTTCTCCGGCAAGATATTCATCTGCAGAAACTCTTTGAAAGAGTTTGTCTGATGTTCAAGAAGGTGAGGCATCGGATAGATCTTCTTGGCCTTAGCAAAAGACAATTCTTTTATTCCTTTCAAGCGGATACCTCCATTTATAGGTTGTTAGGTTAATATGTTTGCAGGTTAATAGGTTTTAGATTTATAGCCTAACAACCTATCAACATAAAAACCCAATAACTTGTCAATCTTTGTATGCTTACTTTAACTCTACAGTAGCGCCGGAAGCTTCTAATTTTTTCTTAATTTCTTCGGCTTCTTCTTTCGCAATATTCTCTTTAACTGTTTTAGGAGCTGAATCAACTAAATCTTTCGCTTCTTTTAAGCCAAGTTCTGTGATAGCGCGTATTTCCTTAATAACTGCTATCTTGTTTGCTCCTGCGCCGGTAAGAACAACCGGAAAGGATGTTTTCTCGTCTTTCTCCTCAGCAGGTGCCGCTGCAACTCCAGGCATTGCTGCCATCATCGGAGCGCTTGCTTTTACGCCAAACTTGTCTTCACAAGCTTTTACAAGCTCAGAAAGCTCAAGAACCGTCATTTCTCCAACCATTTTTAAAACATCTTCAACCTTAGACATAACGACCTCCTCACTTTTTGCACAGCTAAAAAAATATTTTAGCTGGGTTTACTTACTTCTTTACTTTTCTTTATTCCGTCTATCGCCCAGACAAATTTCAATACTACCTGATTAAGCGTGGAAACAAAACTAGTCAACGGTGAAGCAATTCCGCTTACAGCCATACCTAAAAGCACTTCTTTGGGTGGAAGTTTGCTTAAAGCACTTACCTCGTCAGTGGTAATCGGTTTATCTTTAATGAAACCTCCTTTTATCTGAAGAATTTCATTTTCTTTGGCAAAATCAACCAAAGCCTTGCAGGTCTTAACTATATCTTTATCATGAATAAAAACTACTGCTGTCTCTTGGCTAATAAAATTATTAAGATTTTCCTTTTTGTCATCAAAAGCTTTTTCAAACAAAGAATTTTTTGCCACATAAATATTCGCGCCAGTTGTCCTTAAATTATTTCTTAGCTGGCTTACCGAGCGGGCTTTAACTTTATTAAAATTAAGAAAAAAACACCCCTCTGACTCTTTTATATTTTCCTTTATTTCGTCAACAATTTTTTCTCTTACGACTACACCAATTCTTTTCATACGCTTAACCTCACTGAAGGACTTATTGTGGTCGATAAAAAAATTGACTTAACAAATTCTCCCTTAACTGAAGAAGGCTTTGCGGCAAGCAGCGCGTCCACAAAAGCATGGGTATTTTCAATAAGTTTTTCTTTAGAAAACGAAACCTTTCCAATACCTACATGAATACATGAAGCCTTATCCATTCTAAAATCTATTTTGCCTCTTTTAGCTTCGCCTATCGCATATGAAATATTTTCCGTTACCGTTCCGGATTTTGGCGAAGGCATAAGGCCTCTTGGTCCGAGGACTTTTCCCAACTTACTTACAACCTTCATCATGCCTGGTGTGGCGATACAAACATCAAAATCAAACCAACCTTCTTTCATAATTTGATCAGTAATCTCCTGATTGCCTAAATAGTCTGCGTTGGCTTCTTTTGCCGCGGATTCTTTTTCCGGTTCACAGAATACTAATACTCTTATTTTTTTGCCGGTGCCATTAGGAAGAACAACCGAGCCTCTGACTGCCTGATCCGTTTGTTTCGGATCGATATTTACCTGACAACTCACCTCAAGTGTCTCATCATACTTTGCGTGAGGCATATCCTTTAACGACGCAATCGCATCCTCTATAGAATAGGTCTTCTCTTGATCAACCAACTTTAACGCTTGTTCGTATCTTTTGCTCTTTCTTTTCATTGTTTTGTTTTTTTACTATCGATAATATTAATATATACCTTAATAACGCTTTGCAATTAATCCTTGATTCTGATACCACAGCTTCTCGCGGTACCGGCTATTACTTTTAAGGCTTTTTCCAGATCATTCGTATTTAAATCTCCAAGCTTTTCTTTAGCAATTTCCAAAGCCTGTTGTTTCGTAACTTCACCGATTATTTCTTTTCCGACCTGTCCACTTGCTTTCGCTAAATTAGCCGCTCTTTTTAAGAGAACTGATGCCGGGGGCGTTTTTATAATAAAATCAAACGACTTATCTTCGTAAACACTTATTACTACCGGCAGGATTATGCCTTCTTTTGCTTTTGTCTGCTCATTAAAAGCTTTGCAAAATTGCATTATGTTTAAACCGTGCTGGCCCAAAGCCGGGCCTACCGGAGGAGCTGGGTTAGCTGATCCTGCGGCAATTTGCAGCTTTATCTGATTTACTGGTTTCTTTTTTTTCTTAGCCATTTTTTACCTCAATAATTCGTTAATCTTTTAATCCGTTAATTCTTTAATTAAATCTTTTCTACCTGCCAAAATTCTAGTTCAACAGGAGTAGTCCTGCCAAAAATAGATACACTTACTTTTAATTTTCCTTTATCCTGCTGAATCTCTTCAACTATGCCGTTAAAATTAAGGAAAGGCCCTTCTATGACTCTTACGCTTTCGCCTTTATCAAAGGTAACTTTAGGCGCAGGCTTTTCTTTACTTTCCTGAGCTTTTGTCAGTATTTTATCCACTTCACCTTGGGATATAGGAGAGGGTTTACGCCTCGGCCCTATAAAAGTAGTAATACCTGGCGTATTCTTTACAAAAAGCCAGGTATCATCATTCATTTCCATCTGAACAAGTATATAGCCAGGAAAAAATTTTCTTTCCAGAATTTTTTTCTTGCCCAGTTTTACTTCTGTAACTTGCTCTTTAGGAATAACAACATTCGCTATCAAACTTTGATAGTTATGTGCTTTTATCCTTGCCTCTAAATTGGCTTTCGCCTTTTCTTCAGCTCCGCTTAATGTATGTAATATGTACCAGCGCATCATCCTTGCAAAAGTGAATGTATAAGTCTAGATAAGCCCCAATCTATAAGAAAAAAATATGTTGTTAAAAACGCGAGCATGCAAACAACAACAATCAGTGCACCTTTTAATTCATTTTTAGTTGACCAGTTAACCTTCTTCAGCTCTTCAATTATCTCTCGAAAAAATTGCGGGATTTTTTTAATTCGTCTTATCATAATATTCGTCTTAACTTCAAACAGGCGAAACAAAATTGTAAGTATTTCTCAAGAAAACCAAGATTATCTTCCTTGACGCATCCAAGGTTGATATCACAATACCATGCCTCTTTAATTTAAGCGTTTTCCTGCTGTCAAACAATTTCAAGCAGGCGAGACAGGAATTGAACCTGTAACCCCCGGTTTTGGAGACCGATGCTCTAGCCAATTGAGCTACTCGCCTAAAATTATTTCGCTTTTGCCCTGGCCGCAGGTTCTAATTACAATTTATCGTATACAAAATTTTTTAAAAGAACTGCCATTGTAAATTATGGCTTTGCTTCCTTGTGCTCCGTATGTTTACGGCAAAAACGGCAAAACTTATTTAATGCAAGTTTTTCCGGATGTTTACGTTTATTTTTTGCAAGGTAATAATTATTACGTTTGCAGGATGTACACTCTAAAGCAATTAATTCTCTCATGGTTAGTTTATTTTATTTTCGAACCGAAGTTCGTTTAACAAAAAAATAAAAAAGATTAAAAAATCCCCGTTCCACTTTGTGGCTATTTTTACACCTGATTGTTTTCTTGGCCTATCAGATAGAAGCGTTTTTCGCTACGCGGCTTTCTCCAGCCTGGAATGGGAATCGAACCCATCACCTCATCCTTACCAAGGATGTGCTCTACCAAATGAGCTATCCAGGCAAAATGCGGACGCTCTTTTAGGTACAAGCGATACTTTGTAAACACTTACGCTGTCAAATAAATCCGTATTTACTAAAAACCTTACTGGCACAAGACTGTAAAATTATATTATAAAAAATATTTTTGTCAAGAAGAAATATAAAAAATACCGCAAAAGCGCAAAAAGCCGCAAAGATGCAAAGGATTTTTTGACCTTTGCATCTTCTTTGCGGCTTTGCGGTATTATCTTTTTTTTACTTCTTCGACTTTATTTTCTCGAGAAATTCTGCAACTAATTTACCAACTAAATCTTTACATCCTAAACCAAAAGCTAAAGCAAAACCTAAACCAATTGAACCAAGAACTGTTCCAATGATTATACTTATAGTTGAATGAATTGTTAAAGTAGCAATATTTAACTGTTCAAGCGCAATCGCCGTAGCAAATACCACAACAGCAATTTGTATAATTTTTCCAAAAAGCGGACCCTGTTCTACGCCAGCGTTCGCCGATGCGGTTTTTACAATGTTACTCAAAATAGTTGCCGCGAACATTCCAAGCAACAAAACAAATATCGCCGCGATAGTATTCGGAATATAAAGTATAACCTTTTCTAAAAGTTCAGCAGCTTGATTTAGGCCGGCAGTATTCATGCCCACAAAAAGAGTGACAAGCATAATAATCCAGTAGCAGAGCACACCTATTAGATCAGAAACTGATACATTTATGCCGCCTTTTAAAAGAAGAGCATTTAAATTAATTTTTTGGGATACGTCATCAATCTTTACAGTTTTCAACAGTTTTATAACTAGGCTTTTTATGGCTTTCGCAATAATCCAGCCAATAAGAAGAACTATCAGAACTACTGCGATTTTTATAAAAATATCTCCTATCCGCGAAAGTATCATTTTTGCCGGTTCCAAATAAACTATTTGTAAATCCATACGCACCTCCTTTACGGATTGCTATATTTTACACGGCTAACAATGTTGACTTATTTCGTATTTTTTATCTGCTGACCTAAGTCGTCTCTGGTCTTTAGCCAATCCTTACGTAACTGCTCAAGCTGAGCATAAATGCTTTTTTTATCCACAAAGAACTTCTTTGCCCCTTCGTTCAATTTTTCCTTTATTGATTTATCTTTCGGGTTTTCTTTTGCCTGCATATACAACGTCTCTCTTTCGTTATGCCAAGCTATTCTTAACAGCCGATCTTGATCATGAAGTTTATCCCGGGAAGCCATAAAATCAACCCTTGCCTGGGATAATTGGCCCATAAGCGCCTTCCTGCTTTCCGATACTGCACCACCAGCATAAGAATTAACGACAAAAGAAAAAACAGTAATACCAACAATTAACATAGCTATGAATTTTTTTGAATCCATACGCCACCTCCTTATAGGGTAAATTATACTTTAATATATGTTTAATGCAACAATTTTTTAATGAAACTTGCTGTTTTTCCAGGCTTTTTGCCTGAAAAAACTGCTTAGTCGAATTAACCCCGGCGAGGTCATCAAAATTATCGCAAAGTCCCTGGAATTTCCTATTCCAGGGAAAGAAATTTTTTGACACCTCCTGCGAACCAAGGCAATGGGCGACATTTGCAGTATTATTTGACTTGAGTTTAATGCGGATTTCGTAAGCCACCACACGGTTGCGGTTGCATATCACGTAGCACGTACCATGCAACACGTTTTATCGCCTCACGTGTTACCCATTACGTGTTACTACTAAGAATTATAAATACGGCTGGATAAATTTAACCAGGTCTCTCTTCGTCAGAGTTCCCACTTTCTTAGCCATAATTTTTCCATCTTTAAAAATTAATAAAGTAGGGATGCTCATTACCGTATATTCAGTGGCTATTTCCTGAGCCTGATCAAGATCAAGCTTGCAGACTTTTATTTTTCCTGCATATTCTTTGGCTATCTCTTCCACAAAAGGAGCGATTATTTGGCATGGCCCGCACCAGTCTGCCCAAAAATCAACAAGCACCGGAAGCGTTGCGCCCATAACTTCTTTTTCAAAATTCGCTGTCGTCACCTTTGTTTCCATAGCACTCCTTTTTTTTAAACACAAATTTTCACAAATTAAAAACGAATACCCACGAATAGAAAAAATTTTATTCGTGATAATTATTGTTTATACATTATATAAATTTTCTTTATACGGTCAAGGGATAAGTAGTAAAAGTGGAGTTCCGAGGGACGAAAGACGAAGGATGAAGGACGATATTTGATTGTTATTTTTTTTCGTCTATCGTCTTTCGTCTCTCGTCCTTCCGTTCTTTACATTTTCCTCAAGGCGATTGCCAATTTAAAATTTTTCCCTCTACAATTTCAAAAGTTATTGTATTTGGGCTGTCTGCGGTTTGCCAATTCTTCATCGTAAAGTATTCCTTATCCTCAACTTTTTTATAATCCACAAGATCAGTAGCCGCATAACCTAAATCTTTTAAACATTGCGGAACATCCACATCAATCGCATACAAACTGCACGATAAAAATATCGAAAACAGGATTGTTAAAAAATATTTTTTCACCATAGCCCCCTCCTCCTTTGTAATATATTATCACAAAGGACAGTCAAAACAATCGTAATGTAGAAAACGTTTAAAAAATGATTTTGAAAAATGTGGCAAGAAAATGGCATGACAGGTTAGCTATGTATGCTTAAGTTCTTATTGTTATAGATTTTGTTTAGCTAAACTATAACGCAACATCTGTTTTAGTGTGATTTTACCCTTTGATGTTTTAAAATATCTCTCGCGTCTTATAGCATCAGTTTTAGACAAATGCGCTTCATAATAAACGATTCGGAAAGGTCTTCTTGAAGATATTGAAAAAACTTTAGCAGAATTATGATCTTTTAAACGTTGTGCTACGTTATTCGTAAAGCCAATATAAAACTTGCCATCAAAATCGCTTATGAGGACATAAACGAAATACATAATCATTTTCCTTGGATCTTCTGTCTTACTCCAGTCAAAAAATTTCTCGGCCTGTGAATTTATGGCGTGCCCAGAACCGCTCCTCACTTCGTTCGTCGGATTCAGGGCGTGCCATGAACCTGAGGAAAAATTTCATTTAGTTTTTTTCAGATTCTTCTTGCCCTGCACCAGTCGGCATTCACTTCGTTCATGCCTCCAGTACAGGGCATTCACCACTCACAAAAACTTCTTACGAAATTTTTGTGAGTGATTCATGGAGGTGGCGGGAATCGAACCCGCGTCCCTACAGGGTTAATAAAGAGCTACTACATGTTTTTTCCTTCTTTTATCTTTTCTCAGATAGCTCCGGAGGAAAGGATCTACCTAAGAGCAGCATTGTAAGTTTTCGAGGCAAACCCCCAATGCAATGAGCTTACCCTTAAGTCTCATATGATTCCTTATGCCACTAGAGACAGAAGCATAAGGGTTCCTATTTAGTGTGCCATACCCACGGGCATACCCGCGAATAAAGGTACTCTAACAGGAACAAAACCATCAAGTGGTTTTGCGTTTAAATTTTTGTAAACCCTCACTATCGTAGAAGGCTTACCCGTACGACATGCAACCCTTTACCTCATCTATAGGTCGAGGCCTTTACACCCCCAAATTGTCAAAGATCTTGTTTAGCAAGTTAAAAGATACCATAAAACAACCGGGATATCAATCTTTACGTTAGGTTACGCAGGTTACGGATGTTACGGGAAGTTACGAATGTTACACTTAAAACCTCGTGATTTAGTGTAACCTTCGTAACCTGCGTAACTTTCGTAACATTCGTAACCTAAGCTCGATTAATCTGCATTAAATAATTTTGCTTGAAAAATCTAATTTACTCGCTAATATAATCTAATGCTTAATGTATTTAGATCTCACCACAAAAAAATCATGTGGGTTCTTGCCATCATAATCGTCCCGGCATTCGCGCTTTGGGGCGGCATGTCATTTCTGCAGGAAAAGAAACAAAATACTGTAGCAAAAATCGGTAATCACGTCGTAACACAAGAAGAATTCAAATATTACGTTAACATGGCCCAGCTTTATTTTGCTTTCCTTGATATGCCGGATAAAGAAAAACGGATAAATAAGCAAGATGTAATGCAAACCAGCTTAGATTACCTCCTCCTTTTATGGAAAGCCAATAAAGAAAATATACGCGTCAATGACACGGAAATCATTGAGACAATTAAAAAAATTAAAAACTTTTCTAAAGATGGGCAATTCAATAAAAAATATTATCTGAACTTTTTAAAATATACGCGCATGGAACCGCGGGCGTTTGAGGAATATATAAGAAACTTTTTAAAAATTGATAAACTTTATCAAAAATACGTCAAGATAGCCCCTTCAGAATCTGAAGCAAAAAAACTATATAAAAAAGACACTCAAACTGCCAAAATAGAATACATCCTTATACCTTACGATAAATTCAAGGAACAAATTAAAATTACGCAGGATGAAATTAAAAATTATTATGAGAAAAACAAGCCTTCCTTCAGACAGGAACCTAAGATAAAACTAAAATATGCCATTGTAAAAGATAACCAGGAAGTGATGGAAAAAATAGTAAAAAACATAAACAGTATAAAAACAATAGACGAATTAAAGGAAAAATTTTCTGTGGAAATAAAAGAAACCGGTTTTATCGGCATAAAAGACCCCATCGAGGGCCTTGGTTGGCAGCCGGCAATCAACAAAATAGCGTTTGCTTTAAAGAAGAAAAAAATAAGCGCCCCCCTTGACACAAGCATAGGTTATATATTTTTACAGAAAGAAGATGAAAAGCCATCTTTGATTCCTGAACTGGCAGACATAAAACAGGAAGTTGAAGACAAAATGAAAATCGAACTTACCAAAGAACAAGTCGTAAGGCTGGCCAAAGATACCATGCAAAAAGTAAAAAATACCGCGAACAACCTTAAAAAAATTGCCGACCAGGAACATCTTGACTACAAAGAAACCGCGAGCTTCAAATATTATGATTATATCGAAGGAGTGGGGTTAAACGAAGCAATAAGTAAAATAGTATTTTCTTTAAAGAAAGGCGAAACTTACCCTTACCCGTTATTTCTCCAAAAAGGGGCTTATATAATTGAACTTAAAGAAATCAGCCTGTTTGATGAAAAAGATTTTACTGCAAAAAAAGAAGAATATGCTCAAAAACTAAAAAGCTACTTAGAAGTAAAAGGCAAAATGCAATTAATCTCGGATATCAAAAAAGAATCAAAAGCAAAATTCTAAATTTCTAACCGCCAAAAGCTAAAATTATACTCCAAACCGTATCCTCTTTTAAGAATAATTTTGCAGAAAAAAAATAAAAAAAAGTGCACCATCCTTTTTAGGAATGGTGCACTTGATTTTGTAAATTAAAAGTGCCGGCTAAACTGTCTTTTAGTCCTCAACGATTATCGAGTTTACCGGGCACTGAGAAGCAACTTCATGAAGATCACAATTTGCGCAGGAACTTGTCTTAACCTTGGCTATGCCGTCAGAAGACATTTCGAAACAATCAGGACAGGCATTTACGCACAATCCGCAACCAACACATGTACTTGCATCAACTGTTACTTTTGCCATTTTTGTCCTCCTTGCTATAGGATAAAATTGATTAAACTTTGTAAGCTATTTTTGCTTATTTATTTAAACCGTAGTATTCGATATTTTTATTGGCTACTTCCTGAAGAGATTTTAAACCGTCGGCATCTTTAAGCAAATGTCTAAACCGGCTTTGAGCTTTTACATAATCATCAACAAGTTTTGGCGCCGGAACTTTAAAAACGTTAACTAATTTTCCGAATTCATATTCAACTAATGGATAAAGCCCGCAGGAAACTGCTGACTTCCCGACTTCAATGGTCTGATCAGATGGATGCCCCCAACCCAAAGGACAAGGAACATGGACCTGAATATATTTTGGCCCGCGTATGCTTAACGCTTTTTTTACTTTTCTTTGTAAATCCTGAATATATCCAACAGATGCTGAGGCAGCATAGGGAATAACATGCGCGGCGCATATTTCAAGCAATGGCTTTTTATTGCGCCAGTTACCATGTATTTTACTTCCAATTGGTGAAGTTGTAGTATTTGCCGTAAGCGGCGTTAATCCACTACGTTGTATACCTGTATTCATATAAGCTTCGTTATCATAGCAAATGTACAAAATATCATGCCCTCTTTCAAGCATGCCGCTTAAAGCCTGTATTCCGATATCAGCGGTTCCTCCATCGCCACCTTGCGCGATAACTCTAATATTGTCTATTTTGCCAAGATGCTTTAGGGCAGCCTCAACGCCTGAAGCCAGGGCTGAAGAGTTTTCAAATAAAGAATGAATCCATGGTGTGCGCCAAGCTGATTCCGGCGCTTTGGTAGAAAAAACTTCCAAGCATCCGGTTGAATTTGCAACCATGGTATTTTTTCCGGCGATATCGGCAACAATTCTTGCTGCCAAAGATTGGCCGCAACCGGCGCAAGCAGTATGGCCTGAAACAAACATATATTCTTCGAAATGCCCGTTATTAGATTCCGACATAATAATCCTCTTTTAATAATTCCGGCCTAAGGCCTAAAAATTCGCAACGCACTTCTTTCTTTTTGGAAACATCCACCATCTCTTTTATTGTTTCTATGGTAATATCTCTTCCTCCAAGCCCAGCGACAAATCCACTCACTTTCGGCTTTTTGTTAGCAAAGAGAGATTTTACTTCGGTATATATCGGGCCTTCACTACCAAGAGAAATCGATTTATCCAAGACAAGAACTTTTGGTGTATTCTTTAATATTTCCAGAACTTTATCTTTCGGGAATGGCCGGTAGGATATAACCCTCAAG
>Ga0172381_10004053_pt1 | contig 15290 bp, 9 predicted proteins | sample Leawel6488metaG_FD_119754 | JGI IMG/M metagenome (GOLD analysis project Ga0172381, IMG submission 119754) | Leachate microbial communities from a municipal landfill in Southern Ontario, Canada - Leachate well 64-88 metaG | ecosystem: Engineered > Solid waste > Landfill > Unclassified | place...
CGTGGCAGGTGGTGTGCTTTATAGAATCGTTCAAGGTACTGCTGTGAGCGTGGGGAGTGTTGGCGGCCCGCAATATCCGGTTTCCTTTATGGAGGCGGAAGACAAAATTTATTTTTCCAATCCCTATACTCAAGGCGTATTCAACCCCGCAATTAATTCTGTTTCTTCATGGGGAGTATCTACCCCACCGGGACCAATGTTAATTAGCGGCAACGGAAATCTCCCTGCCGGTACTTATCACATCACCATGACCAATGTTACAAGCGGCGAACTATCAGGAAACGGGCCTATTTCCACGATTACACTTTCAGCCGATGGCGGAATTCAGATTTTGAACCGTCCTTCCGGGGCTTTGGTTTGGGCGACGGACTCCGACGAAGGCATCTTTTATCTTGTCGGGGCGACAAGTCAAATCGTCGATATTCCCACAGTCGAACCCTTACCGTCTTTCATGTGTTCTCCTCCGCCTTACATGGAGAACCTTTGTTATGCGTTTGGCCGGGTCTGGGGGTCTTCCGATAACATAATGTATTACAGCGAACCATTTAAGTTAGGCTGGTTTAAATTGGCCGGCAATAAATTCACTTTTGATTCCAAGATTACTGTGATTGCCAAAGTTTCCACGGGGTTGTTTGTCGGCACGAAGGAAAAGACGGTATTCCTCGCGGGGACGGAGCCGGACAAGATGCAACAGTCCGACGCTGGTGCAGGGTCAATCATGGGCACGTTGTCTTATTGCAATAACCTGCCTGATCTGGGAAGCGTCCTTGGGACACCGGAAAAAGGTTTTGTTGATGTGCCTGTTTGGATGACCACGGAAGGGATTGTGGCCGGCAACATAACAGGAAAACTCTACAACCTTACAAAGAACAAACTTAAAATGGGGATACCGTCACGCGGGGCTTCATTATACCGGAACCTCGAAGGCGTGTTTCAATACCTGGCCAGCTTCACCACGGGCGCCACGGGCAGCGGAGCGGGATTCGTTGATGCAGAAACGTATAACGCATTTAAAAATGGAATGATTGACGTTTTTAATAGAAGGGCGAATTTAATGGGCAGCAGTGCCGGATTCACTGATTCGGTAACCTGCGTAGTCACACGCGGAGGGGTGATTGTATAATGATCACGAATTATATAACCCTATAAATTAAGATTTGTACTATCTTAAAATAAATAAAGGAGAATAACAATGGATTTAACAATTTTTAAAGACAACGCGGATTTACGGTATGCGGCAAAACACGTGCAGGAATCAGGCCTTTCCGTCCACGGTCATGTTTACACCGACCACTACAGGGACGGCAAGCTGATTCATCATTGCAATCAGGGCGGAAACACCTTCACGACGGAAGGTATGGCCAGAATCCTCAACATCGTTTTCCGGGCGCAGACTACGGAAGCAAATATTTACGTTGGTATCTTCAAAAACAATGTCACGCCGGCAGTAGGCGACACGGCGGCGGCAAAACTTGGTGCTGCGGGAACATACGGCGAATGCCAGGACGCGGATTATGATTCTCCGGCCACCAACAAACCGGCTTATACCATCGCCTCAACAGCGACAGCGAGTTGCACCAATGCAGCAAGCACGGCGTCTTTCACTATGGCGACTACTCTCACTGTTTACGGGGCTTTTCTGTCCACTGTAGCGGCGAAGACGGCTACCACAGGAACACTGTTCTGCGCAAAAGCCTTTTCTTCGTCCAGGGCGGTTATTGATAACGATGTGCTCGCGATTACGTATACTTTATCGCTGACTACCTCGTGAAGGTGATGATGTGCCGACAATCGATTTCGTTGACATCAATGATGTCCTAAATTATGAATTTTTACAGGGGACGTTAAAGACCATCAATACCACCGATGATACATGTACCGTGGACATTAATGGGACGATTTATCCGGCAGTTTGTTTTTACCATTGCGAATGGTATCCGACACAGAGTTTAAGAAGTAATGGAGCATTATCGGGATCGGCGATGGGATTTATAACGTGCTATCACGACTATTATTATCAAATCCCCGCCACTGAAAAAGTGATCGTTATGAAGAAAAGAGACAATAGTATCGTCAAGGTTATTGGGTATGTGGATATTATTCGTGAATGCTACATTGTACCTACACCCGTACCACCAATACAAGAATAAGGAGTTATATTATGGCAATTAAAATATCAACAGGATTAAGACAGGCTTTGCTTGGTGATGTCCCAGTAAGGAAATCATCCGTTATTATTAATGCACAGACAACCATTGCGGCGGTGGACGGAGGCGCAAGTGCTGATTCATTCACGGATTCTGGGAATGGTTTTGTCACTGCCGGGTTCTCTGTTGGCGATTCATTTCTTGTTTACGGTTTTACCGGTGGAATGGCAGCGATACATGGGCCATTTACGGCGGTTACGGTGGAAGCAGGGACAATAACGGTAGCAACTGGATCACTGGCAGCCGACGATGCTGGAGAAGCCGTTACAATGGTTTTGCTCAAAGGTGGTTCATTCCGGGATATTTTCAAAGACGGTGTGCTTGATCTTTATTCAGGGGCTATTCCCGCGACGGCAGACACAGCAGAAAGTGGTGTAAAACTTGTCAGTATCACATTAGCCAGCGGAGCATTTACAGCCAATCAACCGGCTAATGGCCTTGAGTTTGGTGCGCCTTCAGCAGGAGTTATATCTAAGGACTCGGGTGTGTGGTCAGGTGTTGGACTGGCAACCGGAGAGGCGGGATATTACGTTTTTTATTCCAATGCCTATACAACCGGTGCGAGTTCGTCAGCAGTTCGTTTTATGGGCACATGTTCAGAAACCAGTGGAGATATGGTTCTGTCTGATTGCACCGTCACGGAGGGCGCGACAAAGACAATTACGGTGTTTTCTATTACCTTACCGGCGTTTTAAGGAGCAACAATGCCCACAACCCAGTTAATGAATACATCGTTAACGCAAACTGTCTATCTACAGGCGGCGGGAACATCAACAAGGATATGGCTGGTTGGCAATGGGACTTCTGCGTTCACGATAAAAAGCGCAACATTGTCGCAGGGTTCTGTTTCCAGACCCATTACGGTCAATGGGCATACGAGTTTTCAAGTTCCCGCGCTTGGCAGGTGGAGCGATTATATTTCGACCGCAGGCTTTACGTTGCCCGGCAATGTAACAATTACCTCAATTGTTTTTGGTGAAGTTCCTATTATTAACATGGGGGAAACCGGGGGAACTGGATGGGAACCTGGTGTTGTCACTGGTGTTGCGTATAACTTGGCAACAAATTTAATTGCAAACACGTTTGTATTTGTGACTCATACTCCAACAGGTGAACAAACGTTTACGGAGACAGCCAATCTTAATATGTCGCTTGACGGAGCGTATGCTGATGAAATTTTAGACAGAATCATAGCCTACATTGCGGGAACGGAATATACTCGCACAGGGAATGTTTTGTTGGCAACAACAACTCAAGATGGGTTCTATTCAAGCCCCGAGGGAAACATAGATTCTGTTGCATCAATAACGTTTAAATATTATGTCAGTAACGTTATTACAGGAACAGTTACTGTTTGCATTGATGTATCTGTATATACATCACCGTTTGATGAGGAATCGACATCTGAGGTATTTGCCGGACTTTTTGGGTCAGAGTATGATACCCTCGAACCTGGTTGTGCTACGGTAGTAGGATCTAAAATATATGTTACATTAACCGCCGCTCAACTCGCAAAAATAACATTATTAGGCATTGAATATAAGGATAAGTATTACAGCGCCGGAGTTCCATTTACCATAACAATAAAAGATAATGATGCCTTTAACAGTCACCCTACTCCTTGTAGTTTATTTGAGTTGGACTATGAAAATCCTTCTGGAGGAAATGGGTGGATGTGGGAATTTCAATTTGTAGATACACCAACAGAAGGTTATATAACGATCGGAGAGACCGCTGAACAGACAGCGCTTAATATTGTTGATTTTATAAACACCTATGGCACAACATTAGGCGTGACTGCAACGTATGTCGGAAATGGTATTGTTTCCGTGGTGTCTGGCACAGATGATATAAGCACTTACTGTGGCTATTTGGCTAGAGAGGAGAGTTTAGCTGTTTTTGAGTTTAGCGAAAGCAGTCGTTCAGCAAGCCAAGACCCAATGGCGGTTATGAGCAGCATAATAGTTCTACCGCTTATAGCCATGCAGTCTGTTTTTGATGACCCTTCAGTAGTTGATGGAGAGTATGAGGAACCAACTTCACCAGGTGTAACAGAAATATTTTCCACGGAAACCATTACCGTGGATGATAACTCCGTTATTGCTGACGGCGACACATTGACTATTAACATCGGAACCTATCCGATAATATACATGTTTAAAAATCTCCCGACCGGAGCCAAAAATGAAATACTGATTGGCGGAACTGCGGATATTACGGCGGCAAACATAGCAACGGCGTTGAATGCCACGGATGGCGCAATATTCGTGGCCACATCCTTAACCAGCGTTGTTTCGATAACCGACTATACATCAGAAACGGTTACGAAAACCACCACCAGTGCAGGTCTGACAATCAGCGAGATCACCCCGATTGGCTCTTATGGGACACCTGGTTCACTTCCTGCATTTACGGGGGAGGGTTTTTGTGGTGATGGGACAGGATTCCTGCCAGCTTTTACAGGCGCCGGAACTTGCACACAGGATGACTTCTGTATTGGACGGGGTGTTCTCCCAGTCTTTACAAGTAGCGCCAGATCGTTCCTTGGTGGATGTACGGACACATCTACGGACGCAGAGAAAATCGCACTTCTTTTGTACCAGAACGGCTATATGCAGTGGTTTGCCCAAATGGTAGCCATAACCGGTGATGTTGATGCGGCAGTTCTAATGGCCGTTCAATTTGTGGCAAACTATATTACCTACACAACAGATTTACTCCTTTATGGTGTTACGGATTATTGGACTGATCCGTTGTGGACGCTTTATAAAGGTTCTGGAGACTGCGAGGATGGTTCTATATTGCTGACCAGTATTTTAATTAATCTGGACTGTCCCGTAACAAGTATTAAGGTTGCCATCGGAACATACAATTCAATAGGGCATTCCTGGGTTCTTTATAAGCGGGAAAGTGACGGGCTTAATGTTCTTTTGGATTGGACTAAAGGAAGTGCTTACTGGAATACCATAAGCAGTCTTGATGAACTGCCCGTGGCCTATACTGAGGAATAACAATGAGCGGGTATATAGCGACAGAATACATAACAACCTCTTCCGTTATTGACGTGGAAAACGTTAATGATTCTTCTTTATTTATGTATGATGACATAAAATTTGGATGGGCAGTGACAAATAGCGAAAGCATTGAATTAACAGACGATCTTTCATTGGTTCTTGGTCTGTTAATTTCTGATTGGCTTACCCTGATTGATACGCAAAAAAATAATTGGAACGGGCGGGATATTATAAACGACACGTTGAATTTATACGACCTTTCACAAAGTGCGCAGCTCTACACTGCTGCGATTGATGAATCTCTGGTGATGACAGACGCGGCCCTTTTGAAATTGACCATAGCCGTTCTGGAAAATCTTGGATTTACTGAACTGGTCACTGCCTTAAAGACGATGGCCTCAACAGTCAGCGAGACGGTGGCCTTGACCGATTCTGCGTATATGGCTTTCAGCCTTTTGATTCAAGAAGTTTTAAGCTCGGTGGATGTGGCCAGTGTTGTCACGACATTCCTCGGCTCCATATCGGACACTATGGGCATTGCCGACACGGTGGCACCCATCAAAACGGCTTATCCGAGCATCTCTGAATCCCTGAAATTCACGGAGACCGTCAGCAGTCAGGGAACATTATATAGCGCGATTTATGACACCATTCACATGAATGTATCCGTGGATATATCCGGAGAGGTGTATGAATGCTACGTGCTGAACACGCCGAAATTCATGCCCTCCATGTATTCGGGGTTTGATTTTAATTCCTATGCCGTCTTTGAAAACAGGGCCTTTGGCGCGAATGCGACGGGGATTTATGAGTTGACCGGGGAAACTGACGCTGGGGCGAACATCAGCACGGGAGTAATATTAAGCGAAACAGACTTCGGAATGCCCAACCAGAAGAGATTTAGAAGGGGATATTTAGGAATATCCGGCACCAGTCCTGTGATGGTATTGGAGACGGAAGGTGGATCGCGGGAAGCCTACGCTATTGATACCAACGGAAAATTCGTCGCTTCATCCGCGTTGAAGTCAAAGAAGTGGAAACTGTCAGTGGCGGATTTTGACGAACTGGAGACGATAAAATTAATTCCAGTCATTCTTACGAAATAGGTGAGATAATGAGTGATTTATTAAGAGAACAATCCACATGGCGATTAGGTAAAACCCAGATTATTTCCAAGTATGCGGAAGAACATGCTGCGTTGATGTCGGCCATTGCCGGCAGAGGATTTCTAAACCTTCCTGGATACGCATACAATGCGGAGAATCGTTTGGAATTTGCCACGAAGTTAAGTTTGTCTGAGCTTAGCTTTAAAATCATTTCCGAAACTGTTGAGAGAGAACTAAAGCAAACTGGCATTAACTATGATCTTTCGTATAAATCCGCTCAAATTGCGTGGGAATTAGAAAAACAGGCACTTATGAACGCATGGGAGGCGGAACTTGCGGGGATTAAGCAAAACGAGGCGGAAGAAGAAGAAGTCCTGAACCTACTGGCTATAGAAGTTCAAAAGCGGGCGATTACTTTTACTGAGGCAAAAACAGCGATTGAACTGTCTATGGAAGCGTATCGAAAGACATTAGCTGAATTAGATGGGAATACCGCATCCTACGAAGTTCAACTTGCCAACGCAAAATTATTGACCGCGCAAAAGAAACTTGAAATCATTCCAATACTTGAAACGATCTTGGAAAAAGAACGAGAATTGATTATTATTGAGCAATCAAAAGCTGTGGCGTTCACGGATTACATGGATGCCGAAAGTGAACTATCCACAAAAAAAGAAACACTTATACCTTTCATTAATCAACTGGCCACAAAATCAGAAACACTAGCGACAAAGATTGCAACGGATCAAATACCAAAAGAAAACCTGATCTCCAACGAAAGGGTTGCTCAAGCATCAGCAGCGGTGACAAAAGCAGGATACCAAATACAAGAACTAGAAGCGGATATAGAGACGGATACAAAACGCATTGATTTAATGTCAGCAAAAAGAACTCTGGAAACAACACAATTCGGGTATGAACAAGCCGTTGTTTCACGTGAAAAACAACTCACATCAGAACATCAAATGGCGTTATTGGCTGATTCCGCGGATGCAATTTATTCGGAACGAACGACACACACGAATATTCTTGACGGTAAAAAGAATGTAGAATCTATTAAAAATTTCACTAAGTTGACCAGTGTGAATACAATAACGACGGCAGAAAAAAATGCAGGCAATAACGCAACCGCCTATGAGGTAACTGGACAAGAGCGTATCGCGCAAATAAATGCAGCGGCTAAAATTACAGCCAGCTTAGAACATCTAATCAAGTAGAAAGGAATATCATGTCAGAAGCATTCGACAGATCAACAGCGCGGGAAGCAGTTATATGGAAACCGTTCATTTATTCCTTTCCGTTTGACGATAAGCAAGTGGAGAATAGAGACATAATTTATGGACTTTATGCTAATGCGTATCTTAACCAGAACGAATACCTCAATGAAGTAGAATCGGAAGACCTTGCTAATCTGCTTGCTGACTACAATTCCAAAATTGCCGATCTAACAAATCAGGAACAGATCGTTGTCGCGGAAATAGTTTCAAGACGTTATCTGGCAAGCATTGATGATCTGGTATTCAAGAAAAAGATGGCCACGAAAAACGCAGGGATCGAAGCCGATGAAGACATATGGGATTCCAAAATGTCTGCACTGGCATCTGATACGGCGGCGTTGGAAACAATGGCCGAGAAGGTGGCGTCCGAAACAGAAAAGACTGCGGCCAGGATAACTGAAATTCAAGCCTATATAGAGATTGAGGGGATTAATCTCAGTCAGGCCGACATTGAAATAGCGGAAAAAGAAATCCAATCTTCAAAAGTCGATATTCAGAAACTTGATGCGGCCAATGATATTTTAAAGATACAAATTGACACGGTAGAGACAGCACATAAACTGATTGATGTTGACAGAGAGATCGCTAAAACTAGAATTGGAATCGCAGAGACCGACCGTGATATTAACAAAATAGACATGTTGGATAGTGAGTTGACCATTGAGCAGGGGAGAACATCAGTGTCAGAAGCGGAAGCGTCCGTTGCCGCTAAAAGGGTTGTTTTAGCCGAGGCAAAAACACAGGAAGCTGAAAACGAGGTTACTTACTATCAAGATACGTTAATCAGTCAGGCACGCGATAGTTACAATAGCAAAATAGACCTGATGAACACGCGAAACAAAGGATTGTCTGATGCTTTAATTATGCGGAAAAATGAACGAGACCTGAATGTTGATAACAGGATGGCAATTTCGGCAATGGAAACAACCTTCGCCAATAATGACAAAACACTACAGTCCCTATTAGATGCAGATCATGTATCCGTTATGAACTCCAGGACGTCAAATGTCTGGTCAAAAGTTCAGGGGGCTATTGCGGCGGCGGAAGCGGCGGCGGCGGCGAATATTACAACCACTTTAACTCATTCGATTAAAAAGGCGACTTAATGTCAGAACAATCGGAACAGATAGCCCGTATTTTGTCCAGTATGAAAGGATTGTCCGGGAGTGGAAATGTTCTGTCACAAGTCATCTCTGGAATATCAGACATTATAATGACGATGGAACCGGGAGATTTTGTCAACACATCCGACAAACAAGTATCAACCGCTCCAGTTGCTTCGGACTTATGGTATTTGTTCTATCACGATAATTTTCTGAAAAAATATCACGCTGATGAAACAGGCGCGGATTTCAAACACTATAATTATACGTCTTATCTTTCAACTAATCTCAGTTTTTTAAGTTCATTGACCGGTATTAAGCCGTTAAAGGTATTATCAGACTTGAGTGATCTTGTCATAGAGGAAGGATTCGGAAGTATTATCCCTACTCAATACGCCAATAATGGAATGTACTGGATCAATACAGTGGCTTTTGAATTATATGGAAAGGGATTATCAATTCAATACGCCTCTGACGGCCCCAGGGATTTTAAACCAAATGATTATATCGGGTATCTTTCTTTTCCTATTGGACAACTTGGCGTGATGGAGGTCATATCACTGCTTCAGGAAACGAAGTTAACCGGGTACAAGTTCGCGGCGGTGGACTTAGATACTGAACATTATTGGAAAAAGGAAGCGGCTGCCTTGAAAGACGAAGACAAGCCGTCACTGCAAAGCACCCCTGAAATGTTCCCTGATGCGAAAAATAGCAACGGCAATCAACTTTCAAATAAAAATTATTGTTATGGCCGGCACATTATCGAAAATGGGTATGTTCTGCCAACCACACCGGAAACTTCGCAAAACAGTCAAAATTCAGATAACACAGGAGCCTACGGCCCTACTGCCAACCGTGATGTTGAACTGTTTTCAAGAAAAATGGAAAAATACGCTGAGACAGTTGAACCTAAATTATGGATAAGGTATTGGATTCATAAAGATAGCACGCTCCCTGTTCCAGGTGAATTTATCGGTTTTCTTTGCCGGCCAGTAAGCACACCACCGCATGTATGGTGGTTCCAGGAATCATCTCCATTTGTATATGCGGGGAACTGGATAGAAACCGGGAACTTGACATCAGGGGTTATTACTGATCGTGCAACTATTGATGGTTGGCCGATCTATGTCTATAAAGTAAAAGTTCAAGGTGTAGAAGTTTGGTGCTACACAACCGATTTTTATGAATATGGTTTAGGAGACAGGGTGGCACTGGTGAAACTGGACACAACCCTTAAAAAAGCTGACAAGTCTTTTACTTGGCTAGACCAAAAACATCTAAAGGCAAAAGACGCGGGGACGGTCGTAATTAATTATGCGATTTTCCCTGCAACATTTTTTAAGGTGAAACATTAGTTTTTTGTGTTATAATACATCATAAGGAGACACATTATGGTAAACCTGCAAGGATTAATAAACGAAGTATTAGAGATGGCGAAAAGAAACCAATCTCAACAGTTATCGCCTGATGAACAGGACTATCGTGAGTCTAAAAAACGGCAATTCCTTGCAGATCAGGATTATTGGTCTGACATCAGGAAACGGAATACGGCACTTGAAACTGGACAGCAGGCCATAGCAGGTAATACAGAACTGGAGGGAATAAAGAATGCCGGTTCCTTGGCTCGTCAGAGATTGATAGAAGATACAAACCAGATGAAAGCAACCAATGAATATAATGCCGATATTTTCAGGACCGGTGCAAATATTTTCAAAACTAAATCCGATTATGCTATTGATGCCCGCAAACAACAATTTGAAGAACTAAACCCGAAATCGAAGAACGCAGAGGAATTTAAATTTCTTAGTGAAGTTATTAAGACTGCCGGGGCGGGTACCCCAGAATATAATGATGCGTTAGCCCGGGCAAAGACTTTAATGGGACAGACACAAACACAGCCTGAACCACGAAAAGGGCTTGGCGCAGAGCAACCGGGGGGCGTCGTAATACCGGAGACAGTTACCCGAGGCCCGGAGTTCCCAGGAAAGAACCAGCCGACTGATTTTGATACTTTTCGCACGCCAAGGGGGGCGTCGAGCGTGCCGTCAGGCGACAAGATTCCGGGACGGTCAATCCAAAGTACAACCCCATCAATTCCCGCAACAGGGTTTGGTGGTTCTGTTGGAAGGGGATGGTACGGGTTTACGCACCCTGATAAGCCAGTACCATTTCAGGGTGTCCAATCTCCACTTAGGAAAGGATTGGATCAGACAGTTTTTACGGATGCTCCCCAAGTGGTTGCTAACACAGCACGAGGTGCCGTTCAAGGGGTTCAAGATTTTGGACGAAATGCTGCGCTTGGATATGAACAACGAAAAGCAGAAGAAGAGGCAAAAAAGAAAAGGAAGGCTCTTTATTAAAGATACCCACCACTAACGGAATAACAAGAAAGGGCTTACAATGGCTTTCGACATTCTCGGATTCTACAACAAACACAAGGATTATTACGGAGATGCACCTCTTGATAAGGTAGCAAAGGACGTTTATACCCGTGCGGGTTACGATAAGGAATACCCTGATTTTGATACCTGGGCGAAACAAGAAGGCGTCGATCAGCATATTCAAGATGATCTAACGCGACGCAATCCACCCCAGGAAGGCTTAGGGACAGAGTTGTTAAAACTTCCCAAATCATTCTTACAGGGTGCCGCCGAAGGCATTACTACCGAACTTCCCTCGATGGTCGGCGGAGCTATTGAATTCGCCGCATCACACACACCTTTTAGGGGAATAGAGGAAACAGGGAAGTCCATAAAAGATTGGGCCGAGGAAAAGCGGCAAGAGGTCTATGGCCCCGAAATAGAACGAACAGGACTGGATAGAATCGTCTATGAAGGGACAAAAATGCTCGCCCCGTCACTTATTCCCGGCGGCATTGTCGGCACTGCGGCAAGGGGGCTTAAAGGAGTATCCGCCCTAGCTAAGGCCGGAAAGATGGCAGAGGCGACGGCGGCGGCAAGGTCAGCGACGAATATCGCTGGGGGATCGGTTGCAGGGCTTTTCGGATTATCACAGGCACAACAAACAAAAGACACCGCGGAAAAGGAAGGTATTGAACCTGGCATTGCCCATTATCTTACTGGAGCAATAGAGGCGGCTGGTGAGTTTTTGGGCACTAAATACCTGGCCAAACTGTTTCGCCTTGATGAAGCAGAGGTTGTAAAGCGAGGGATAAAAGAACTTACAAAAGATTTAATTAAGACTGTTGGCGTCGAGGTCGGGACTGAAATTGGTCAGGCGGGCGGCGAGGCGGCAGTTGAAAAGTTTTCGGGCATCAGACCAAGCGCCAGTCCCATCGGAGAAGCAATCGACGTTATCGGCCCGACAACATTTATGACATTACTTACCGCCGGGCTTGCTGGTGGAGCAAATAAATTAAGAGAAACAGACCCCGAGAGCGCTAGATATTTAGAAAAAATGAAAATAGGGGCAATCGCCTCAATGTCCATCAAAGAAGGTTTGGAGACCGGCCAACTTAATGGTGATCCATTCACGCCTGAAAACGCCATTGAAATTATCCGCGAGGGACAAAGCAGCGGTATCTATGACAGCGACAGCCTTGAAAGATTCAAAGAGCGCTACCCGCAGTTAAGGGACGGCCTGAACGGGGTGATCGCTGAAGATATCATTAAAAAGATCGATCAGGCGGCCTCACCGGAACCCCGGCCGGATTCCATCAGCCAAACAAAGGCCGACATGGAGCGGGTAAAGAAGATCATCCCGGCACGGAACACGGAAGAAGACGTGCCCGAAAGCATCCTGGGCGGTATTCTTGTGGGCGGAGAAGAAAAGGGGGTGATTGACAATGGGTTGCAAGGGAAAACCGAAACCGAGGTAGTAACCGAAACACCCCCCGCGCCCCTTCCCAAGCCGCCCGAAGATAGCATCTCCGGGAAAGTGGAAGCGGCGGGCGAGGTTAAAGAACCGTGGGAGATGAGTGCCGAAGAGGTGGGTAAACAGTGGCCGAATCCAGAAGGCGATGCTAGTTCCCGAAGTCCCTGGATGATGCCAGTTGGTCAATGGAGCGCATGGGAGGCCGGGGCATTTAAGACAGAGGCGAAGGAGCCAAGCGCAAAGCAAAAAGAATGGCACAGGGGTATTGTGCGCGATGCCGTGCGTGAAGGCAAACCCGTCCCTGAATCCGTCCTGAAAGACTACCCTGACTTGCAGAAGGCCGCACCCGAGGCCAGCACAGAGACAAAACAGGAAACGCCCGACAAGAAGGATATCAAGATCGCCGGGACGGGCGGGCGGAGAGGGCCAGCGGAGACGCCGCCAACACAGGATACGGGCGGGGGGACGGCAAAAGATACGTCCTTGGACCTCAATCTCAATGGCCTTTATAACGTCGTTGCCACTGGCAAACCAACACGGGAACAGGTGGAAAAGGCCATCGAAAGCGTAAAGAAATCGGGCGCAATCGTCAGTTTTCGGCCCGGTTCAGATCGAGAGGCGGCGGATGGATGGAAGATACACAACCCAAAGACCAACAAAAACTATATAGTTTATCAGGAGCCGACCGGGAGAACAACATGGTTCCAAGATAAGGACGGGCCGCCACTCGAACACAAAGCCGACGAAGAAAATACCGAAACGCCCAGCGCGGAGGACTTTGCCCCTAAAGACGGCTGGGAAGGGAAGATAACCGAGCACCCGGACTATCCGGAATTGGGAAAGAAGGAAACACCGGATTATAGTAACCTTGTGCAAAACACGCGAGACGCTAAATCTTTAGAGGCGGAATTAAAAGAACAATTACGCCGATTGAAATCTGGTGTCTATAAAGGAAAGCCTGACCCGAACGGAAAGTTTAAAACGCTAGAAGATTTTTATGAGGATTATACTCAGAAGCTAACAAAGAGAATTGAAGAACTGAGGAAACCAAAACCCCAAAAGAACATCATGGAGAAAGCCCCTCCCGGCGGTTGGACTGAGGCCGATAAGGTGCCGGAGAAATACAGGAAGCCGGTCAAAACGAAAGCGCCTTATGGCATTTCCGGGATGGTAGCGTTTAATAAAATTGCGGAAGTTGCCGGACTTAAAGATGCCGTTTCAAATCCTGATTATAACGATTTAGTTAATTACTTTGAAAAACACTATAAGCAAGGACTTGAAGGCAAACTGGAAATTACCGGAGACATTCACCCGGGAGATGCACGGGCGGCATATCAGGCCGGGAAGAAGGATAGGGAGAGATCGGCAAAGAAATCAACAGAAGTCAAAACATCCGGGCCAACAGTTCTAAAGGGCACATACACTTCCGAGGGTGACACAGAAAAGGATCTGCGTGAGAATGGCAGTGATACACCGGAACGTAAATTCAAAGCCGACCTGAAACAATACGCCAAGAAATTACAGGATATTTTAGGTTATGAGCCGGACGTTATCACGAAAGGTAAAAAGAGTAAGGATATAACTGTATCAACAAATATTGCACCGATAGGCGGCGACGGTAACATTATCCTTTGGAAGCCTAATTCAGAATATGGAATTTATATCAGTGTTAGTGTTGATCGTGAAGCAGGCATTGATTCTATTGGAGACTTTGGAAACGATAAATTAACCGTTAATAAAAGGATTATGTACCGGGCCACAACGAGAAAAGATAAATATACCGGTATGCATAACCAAAACATAGACGGCAATATCAGCGTAGATGAATTTGCGGAAAAAATACGATCCGAAGTTGATTTTTACGATCAGGTTAAAGGCGCAAAAGAAATAATTCAGGAGGCAAAAAATGACGGATATTCAGAAACGGCAATTGCCAAAGTCTTTACAGAGGGTGAAGCAGCTGGGGAGGCTGAAGGGGCTGATAAATCAGCAGAAGAAATCCAAGAAAAAATAAACGAAGTGGCCGCGGATTTAGGGGTTGAACCGGCCAGAAGTGTTGCCATCGGCAAGATAACCAGCGCTCTCGTTCAGCGAGCCGAAGAACGCGGATATGAATTTGCTTATGGCGAATCATCAAACGCCGTTAAGTCTGACATGGTTGGAATTTTTTCCGGCGTAAAAGCAGACAAGCTGATCGAAGCGGGGATTACCATTGTAAAAAAAGAAATCGACCTTTCCACGAAGTCAACCGGCGATCTCGTCAAAGATATGTTCGCAATTATCAATGACCACCTAGGAGAGCGCGGTTCTATTTCCACCGAAGAGGTCGATGAAACCCTTTACCAGAAATTAAAACCATACCTCCTGGAAATAGTAAAACGCGCAAAGGCGAAAGCCCTTGATGCTCGCGCTTATCTATTCGGCGCAGTTGACTCCATGCCGGACGGTAAAGCGAAAGATGTTTATGACGCCGCGGCGCGCAGATACGCAGATGAGCTTGACGGAATCGATGTAAACGATATTGACAAGGCACCGAAAAAGGATTATAATATAAGTAAGGAAGGTGAGAAAAATGAACATTCCGCAGATGGCAGCACAAGCACGGGAACACTGGAAGGTGACGAATCCGGAAATCTACCGGCAGATGGTGGAGGACAACGCCCTGGAAGCGGAAAGCGAGGCGGCCGCAAAGCTGACAATGAGCGAGATGAAAGCGCTGATGTTGATCGGGATGTCGCAGCAGGAAGCC
>Ga0172381_10004054_pt1 | contig 15283 bp, 12 predicted proteins | sample Leawel6488metaG_FD_119754 | JGI IMG/M metagenome (GOLD analysis project Ga0172381, IMG submission 119754) | Leachate microbial communities from a municipal landfill in Southern Ontario, Canada - Leachate well 64-88 metaG | ecosystem: Engineered > Solid waste > Landfill > Unclassified | place...
CCTTTCCATCTGAATTATAAAAAGTGCCAATATAAATTGTGCCATCAGCGGTTGTGGCTAATGAAGAAATTTCAACACCACCTGGCGCGCCTAAGGGTTCCCAGAAGTTTTGTGTATGGCCGGAAAATACACAAAAGAATAATAATATGGTTGTAATTAAGGAGGGCAAGTTGCGTTTCATATATGATTATTATTTGACCGACAATATTAAAAATATTTTTAATCGGTTTTTAATATTTTTTTGTTTTTTTCAAAAAATTTATTATTCGTAAGGGTTTTCCGGGTATTCGTAGGGGTTTATCGAGTATTCGTAAGAAAAGGGGAAAAAAGAAAAATATTTTTTATCATTTTCAAGGATAAAAATTCCATGTTTCAGATACAAACTTTTCTCAAAAAACATGGTCTTTCTGAAGTGCCCGGAATAAACAGGGAGTGCCATTATTGGTTAACCTGCCTTCATTTACATATTTCAGTAGAGTATTTTTTGTAATCCCAAGAATCTGGCAGGCGGTATGCGTGTCAACCATCCGGTTTGAAAACTTATTGAAAGCGTTTTCAATAATTAACTTACTTGTCGTTTCAGTGAAGATGTTGGCTAAATCTTCCTTATCGCACTGGATAATTGTTTTCTCTATCATGGCTGATCAAATGTTAATTCATCTTCATAAACCTGAATTTTTTCGCCGGATTCTATTACCTGAGCGATGTACCGGTACTCTATCTTTTTGAGAAGAAGTACCCGGATTTTTGTGTCCTTTAAAGTTGCAGTCATGGCTTAGTTTTTTGAAGGTTCGGGAAGTTCAATGTCTTTTAAACTTATCAGATTACCCACGCTATTTAGCTTCCTTACAGCGGCTTCAATAATAGCACGGTCGTAACTTTTCTTCCTGCTTATCCGTGTAAAACAGGCATAAACGGCTTGATAATCAACGTTAACTTCCTCGGCAATTTCAGCAAGGGAGTATCTCGGAAGAGCGGCGTAAATTCTTTGTATGTTGTCGAATTCAACACGCACCTTGTTTAATGGCTTTTTTACTTGTTTTTTGCTATTGTTTTGCATTTTAAATTGTATTATTTTTGTTCAGAATTAAAAGACAAATGTACAGTGAAAAATGTAAATACAGTAGAAATTGTAAATTATTTTAATCGAAAATTGCATTTTACGTATTTCACTTAAAATAAATTAAGTATTTTACTTATTATTCATTAAGTATATTACTTAAAATTATAGATAAAATATTAAAATTAAGATTGTTAGGTTAATATTTTGATAAATTATTGATAATTAGTTAATTATGTAATATTAGCAACAAATGATTGATTCTGATAGAATAAAAGAAGTAATTAAATGGAGCGGACTAAATGCTAATGCCTTTGCAAAAAAGGTAGGTTATGATCGTGGTCAAGTAATTTATGATATAATTAAAGGAAAAAATAAAATTACTGGTAAAATTTCAGTGAATATTGTAAAATCCTATCCCGAAATCAATTTAAACTGGATTTTAACCGGAGAGGGGAATATGTTAAAAGAGCAGCCGGACAATGCTGTTGCTAATGAACAACTTGGAACTTATGAGCCTAAAAATGAAAATGATACAGTTCCTCGTTTAGAGTATGAATTTATCAAGAAACAATTAGAGGAGAAAGACAAGCAAATCAGTAAGTTACTTAACTTACTTTCATTAACAACTTCTGAAAATGAAGAGGATAAAAAGGAAGAAGTTGCTTAAAAATTACATTTGAAAAAGCTAATTTGCAAAAATATTAATTAATTTGCAGGTGTTAAAAAAATGACAACAAAATCTATGTATAATGATCTTTTTTAACAAAATTAATTTACTTTTGAAAATAAAATCTGAAAAATTCAAGATTATTCATTAAAAATGAATGTACACCCCTGAAAAATTTAGGGGGATGAATTATAGCCAATGTAAATATGGCATCAGTAGAATTAATGAATAATTAGCTATATTATGGGAATGGTGCTATCTGATCGACATATTATAGGTTCATGGGAAATTAATGCGAAATCATTTATTGATTGTGAATTCCTTGGTGGTAAAGCTGAGGGATTATTGATGATACCTAAACAATGGACACTTCCGTTCATAATGCTAACAAAGAATTTCTATGATCTTTGGATCATAAAGAAAAATGTACTTGGAATTATAGAAAATCTTGCACAAGAGGATAAAGAAACATTTGAACACTTTCTAAACGTTATAGTTCCTTTAAGAGCGCAAGTATTTATACGATCAAATTCACCTCATGAAGATCTTTCTAAAAGAGGTACGTATCATTCTATTGCCGTCAATAATGAGTTAGCAAACATTGTAAATGGTATAAATGATATTCTCACTTCTTCATTGCCAGATCCAATGTACATAATTCTTCAGACATGTATAAGTCCAGGATTAACAGGCCACATGTCAAATGAAAGAAGAATAACAGCAACTCCTAATAAATGGTTAGTAGAACAACAAGATGGCTATTCTCAAGGATTCATTATCGCAAACAAAGGGATTTTTAATACTGAACTATTTGCTCGCAAAGAAAAAGACTTATTCTCTTCCTTAAGAAAAGTAGCAGGTACATTAATTTCATTAGATAAAAATAATACCCGCTACCATTGTGAATGGGTGTGGAATGGCTATCGTGTTTGGATTGTACAAGTAGATAAATCTATGATAGCAGAAACTAAAGATTCTGCAACATTATTAATAGAAAGTAAAGACAAATCGGTTCCTTCAGAAAAGTCATTCTCCATTCTAACACATTTTAAAAATGCTAATTCTGAAAACTGGAAAAAATTGAGATCTCCTTTAGAATTTCAAAAGATTGGCATTCCATATTCTGATGTTTTTTTACTTACGGGAGATCAATGGAATGACGAAAACGAGGATGTACAAAATAAAATAAAGGATGACTTATATTCCATTTGTGTGGATCATCCTGTTGTTGTTAGGTGCGACATTGCTAAGAATATTGAAATGGAAGATTTGCTACTTCCTACAAGTGGTGTACTCAAAAGATTAGAAGATATAATTTCCTATATGTCAGACATCAATTCCCATTTTGATAAAATGGGCTTATCAAAAACAAATTGGACTTTTCTAATTTCATATTTATATTCGGTAAAGGCAAGTGCTCTTATACATTCCTTTCCAAATGCTCAACGAATTAGAGTTGATGCATTGTGGGGATTTCCAGATGGGTTACTTTACTACCCTCACGAGACTTGGTACTATTATCCCGAAGTAAACAAATCAAAGCTAATAAATAATTTCAAAAGTGTGTGTTTGTTTCCAACAAATAGTGGATGGAAACCTTATGATATTGTTCAGCCTTATGATTGGCAAAGCGTTCTAAACAAGGCAGAAGTTCAAATATTGTCACTTTGGGCACTTCGATTAGCAAATTCAGTGGGAAAAGAAGTACAACTCATGGCATTTACTAAACTTGGAGAAAGGCAAGGATCAAAAGGGTGCCTTCCTTGGCATTACACAAACCTGCCCATTCCACAATATACTGATTCATTGAAGGTTTTACCAAGTTTATCGCAAATTTTAGTAGTCAAATCATGGAATGAATTAGATACTTTGTGCAATATGCAAAGTAAGTTTATTATAAAAGGTCTCTTAATAATGCCATCAGCCGATATGTTGAGGAATGATGAGTTTTTAACAGAAACTGCGAAGTTTGCTGCAAAAAATAAATTACCACTATATTTCCAAGGGAGCTTGTTAGGTCATGCATATTACATAATGTCTAAGACTGGAGCTAAAGTAATTCCAATTACTCCGGATGAACCCAAAGATAGTAAGATTAGATACAATAAATTAGTAAGAGACAAAATTCCAATAATTATTAAACAAGCTGGTGGATTAGCGCGAATCAGGAAGTTAGACAAATCAGAAGCAATAACCTTATTATCCCAAAAAATAATCGAGGAAGCCTTCGAGGTCTGGAATAGTAAAAGTCCTCAAGAACTGCTTAATGAAATAGCTGATGTTATTGAGGTAATTGAGGCATTAATTAAATTTAGTGGTTTTAATAAAGATGAACTTGATGAAATAAAGCAAAATAAAATAGCTAAAAGAGGAGGATTTGAAGAATTATGCTTCCTTGAAGAAACTGCTATAAGACCACTTAAATCAATTGACAATACAGAAGGCATATTACCTTTATTTTTAGAAGACGATAATATGCCAAAAGCGAAGAAGGAGAAGACAAAAAAAATGATTAATTTTATGTCTGAAATTAATTGGGATGATCAAGTTCATTTTAGCGTTCCTCTAGTGCCACAAATTGACAATAATCTGAAATTAAAGACACTGGAAGAAAACAATGGGGAGTATTATATTAGTATCAATTACGAGGGTAATCGACTAAATATTCAAGTAAGAAAATTAAAATCGAAGACATTATCTAATTTACCAAAGGCTCATGAAGAAGGCTTTCAGTTATCACTCTTTTAGCATAAAATTTTATCTACTATAATCAATGCAGAAAAACAATATTAACACAGAGACACTATATTTAGTATCGAATGAAGCTGTTAAAACAATAACCAATCTTTGGAGTAAATCGAATAAGACTTTTTGGCGTTCAACAGTACATCGAGCCAGAACCTCAGAAGAAGTGTCGTTTTATCCAACAGTTAGTTTAAGATGTACGGAATCTCTTTTAGCAACAATGGATCTTTTCCCAGAGTGGATATCTTCTGGAAACAAAAAACAGATATTCGATGAGATCATTCCGCGATTTCTTGAACTAAATGTTGAAGAATTAAAATCCTCATTAAATGGTCAATCAGAGAAAAAATCAAACTTAAATGATTTTACATTAGCTTTATTCATACAAACATTTTCAAGAATCTGTAAATTATTAGTTGATGAAAAAGAGCTTTATGAAAAGGCTTTAATTCAGCTGAAAATAGCTGTTGAAAAATTGCACGCTCACTCATTTCTTAAAACGAATAATAACGTTAATATCATCGATGAACATCCATTCATTTTATTTCATGTACTAAGAGCTTATTCGCTTAGCATCAAATATATCGATGACATAAATACGCGAGAATTAATTGCTGAAATTATAAAAAAAATTCTCTGTAATATCCGTGATGTTACTGAAAAACTTCTTGCTAGGAATGAGTTGAGTTCACTCAATCCAAGTGATAATATTGCATTAGCTTTCTGTGCTGCATCATTGGCTCAGTTTAATATTTCTGATAATAGTCAGCACTTAATTCCTGCATTAAGGCTTTCCGTAGAATCACAAGACAACTTGGGTTGCTGGCCTATGGGTAGAATAGTACATGAAAACAAGGACATAGAAGCTCCAAGACTCGAAATATCAACACATGAAGTTGCTTGGGTTATGGCTCTTACCTGTTGGGAATTAATTAATGATGATATAATTGAAAACAATAAAGATACTGTCGCTAATATAATGAGCAAGCTAGAAAAAAGTGCTGAGTATGCAGGAAAATCTATAGTTAAAATCTCAGAAGATGGTATTCAATTGTCTGGTTGGTGCAGTGATCAACCATACAATCATAAAATGATTGAATCTTGGACGTCTGCCAATGTGCTTCAATTTGTAGGTATCTTGGCTCAAGTAAGAGAAAAACTTGAAATCCATGAAGTGCTCAGTTCTTTTTCTTTCATTTGTCCCAGAGACCGAGATTGGCCGGAATTTCTAAGATGGGATACTTACAAACAAAGTTCCGAAGTAAATCATGATTATCCCATATTAGAGTATTTGGAAAGAAAAATCATCACTCCAATTAAAAACCATCCACAAAATTTGCCTTCTCCAGAAAATAGGACTGTATCAGCTTTGCTATTCGGTCCTCCTGGAACTTCAAAAACCACCATCGTAAAAGCTGTTGCAGAAAGTTTAAATTGGCCTATTGTCCTACTAAATCCAGGTCATTTTATTGAAGGTGGACTAGAAAGTATAGAACGTTTAGCAAGATCTGTTTTTGAACGATTAATGAAATTATCAAAAGTCGTGGTTCTTTTTGACGAATGTGATGAATTATTTAGGGAAAGGGCACCGCTTAAAGTATCTGAACAAACAAGAGGAATAACAGCCTTTGTCACAGCTTGCATGCTTCCCAAGCTTCAGGAATTACATGATCGCGGCAAAATAGTTTTTTTTATTTGTACAAATAATTTTGAATCGATTGATTCTGCAATTAAAAGAGGGGGAAGAATAGATCATATTATTGGTGTTGGTGCTCCAGACAGGATCGCCAGAAAAAAAATAATTGATAATACTATTGAAAGATTAAAATCACAATCTGGGTTTCAGGAACCCAAATATTTGGAAGCAGCTATAAGTAAACTATCAGAAGATTCTGAAAGATTTATTCGTTCAGAAATTGTTAGAGCATTAAATTCGCTCATGGAAAAGGCCCCTTGGAGTAAAAAGGAAGTGGCTATTAGACAAGCTAGGGAGGTAATTTCTTTTTACAAAGGATCTTTAACAATAACAACGGACGAATTAAGTAAATTTGAAGAACAGAATAAAAAATTTAGTCACATTCTAATGGAGAAAAAAAATCATGAATAATTCTATAAATAATTGTTGTATTTGTAGCCAAATTGTTGGCGATAAAAAGAATGACTTAATAAGTATACTTCTTAATGAAAAAGAATATAGAAGAAGAATTGCCATTGAAAATGAATATTTTGTTGTTATTCCCAGCCTTGGGGCACTTGTTCCTGGCCATTCCCTCATCTGCCCAAAATCACATTTTAAGAGTATTGCTCAGTTGGACAGCAAATTAGATAATTATTATCTTGAAATCTTAGAAGAAACTATTTCAATTTTAAAAAGGGAATACAATACTGCCGTACACTGTTTTGAACATGGAGCTGCCAAAAATGATACGAAGATAATTTGTACAGTTGATCATGCACATCTTCATCTTTTGCCGACAAACATTTCGATTGAGAAGATATTGTTCGGAAAATATAATTGGATTGAAATAGGCAAGTCACTTGAGGAATTTCGAACCGTCGTCGGTGAAAAGGAATATATCTACTATGAATCTCCAGACAAAAGAAAATTTATTGCTAATAATTCTCCCGTGGGGTTTGAATCTCAATATATGAGACAAGTATTTGCTCAAGCGTTGAAAAGAGAATACTTATGGAATTGGCGAGAATATCCCAATCCAATTGAGACCGATGAAATATACAGCACAATGAAAGGTGGGATTACTGTTTAACAAGTGTGAAAGATACACTACCCACAATCAAGTAGCCTGCCCCACCAACCAACCCTAAGCCGAAACCAGCCAAAGAGTGTAATATTACCAATGCTCCTCAAAAAAAATACATAAAATAAACCAATTTAGGTTTTAATTTATCCTTAAAATTTCATAAAAACGAGTAACTTTGTAAATTAAAAAATTTGTATTTTAGGCAGAAATTTTGTATTCACAGAAAAGCGAATGACAGGACAGAAAGTAATAGAATTAATTGGCTTAGATAGAGCTAAATCCGTAAATTCTAAGAATAAAAAACTCTTGGAAAGCGAGTCTATTATCCTAAACGAAGTAAAAGATTTTGGTATTGATTCTGTTTATTTCAATACTGATGAAAACGAAAATTGCTTTCCTGCCGTATTTCTAAAAAAGGTAACATCTTTTTTTGACGAAAAAACTTTGCAGAAAATTGCAGATACACACCAAAAAATTTGGAATTACAAAAAAGTATTGTTTTTGTACGTTTATTCAGAAACAGAAATACGCATTTATAATTGTTCCGAGAAACCGATTATTAAAACCAAAGAAAATTTTAATTACGATAAAGAACTGAAAAATATTGAAATAGAAACCTATTCTTTTTCAGATAAAAAACAGTTTGAGGAACTCAACAAATTATTCTCAAGGATTGCCATTGATACGGGAATTATCTGGACTTTGGACGAAGCGGTTTCTATCAGAGAAAAGATAAATCTGCAACGCAGAGTTGATAAGTACCTTGTGTCAAGTTTGGTAAATACTGCCCAACAACTCGAACGGCAGGGTCTTGAAGTAAGCTTTATTCATAAAATCATTCTTCGCTCATTATTTTTGCTGTATCTCGAAGACAGGGGGGCAACAGATGAAAAGTTTTATTCCAAAATAAAGAAAGGGGCCATATCATATTTTGATATTTTAGAAGATGTTGATGCAACCTATGATTTATATGGAAAATTGGAAGAACATTTCAACGGCAATGTTTTTACTGTTGAAAAAGGGGAAAAAATATCTTTAGAACAGCTCCAAATCATAAAAAAATGCTTTATCAGTGGCAACGATAATACACCACAAACAAAATTATTTGAAGATTGGAGATTATTCGATTTCAGCATTATACAGATAGAGTTGCTAAGTGAAATTTACGAAAATTTCTTATTCAAAACCGATTCTGAACTAAAGAAAAAAACAGGAACGTATTACACGCCTCCTTCTTTGGTGGAATTTATTCTGAATGAAAAATTACCTGTTGGGAAAAAAGATAAAAACTACAATGTAAAAATTTTAGACCCAAGTTGCGGTTCGGGAATTTTCTTGGTGGAAAGCTTCAAACGCTTGGTAAAACGATACAAAAACCAACACAAGGAAAAACTTACCGATTTTGGTAAACTAAAAAAACTCCTGACCGACAATATTTTTGGTATTGAATTACACCCACAAGCTATAAAAGTAGCCGCTTTTAGTTTGTATTTGGCTTTGGTAGATAATCTGAATCCTAAAACCATTTGGCAAGAAGAAAATCATCACTTACCCAATCTTATCAATAATCCCAATGATGCATCATTAAAAGTGCAGGGTAAAAATCTGTTCTGTAGAGATACTATTATAGAAAATAAAGAAATTGAAAATATTGAGTTCAATTTGGTGGTTGGAAATCCGCCGTTCGGAACTACGGATTTATCAGAATCTATTCGCAATTATTGCGAAAAAAATGATTTTGCCAAAGAAATGGTTTTACCATTTTTACATAAAGCTACAATATTAGCACCGAATGGAGAAATAGCTTTGATATTCAACACCAAAGTTTTAACCAATACAGGTGGAACTTATCAGAAGTTTAGATATTGGTTGTTCAATAATTGCTATGTAGAAAAGGTTTTTAACTTCTCAATTCTTCGCAATGCGAAAAAGAATTTTGGCGGACAACTGTTTGGAGACGCAACAGGACCAATAAGCATTGTGTTTTTTCAAAAGGAACATACAAACCCTTCTGATAAAATTGCATATTACGCTCCAAAAACATTTATCAAATCCAATGTAATTGAAGGACTGAGTATAGATTTTACAAATTTAAAATACTTACCAAGAGAGGAATGTCAAAAGCCCGACACTAAAATTTGGAAAATTGCAATGTGGGGCGGAATGAATGATTGGGAGTTGATAACCAAAATAGATTCAGAATTTCAAAACTTAAAATCGGTATTTAAAGCCAAGAAAAAAATTTGGCAATACGCAACAGGATTAAACGCGGATTCAAAAAAAATAGATTTTGTTCCTGAAAAAATTATTGATACGAAGAAAATTCAAAGGTATTATACAAGCCAATCAGCTACATTTACAAACACAAAACAATATAGAAATATTGACAAGAGCTTATTTACACAGCCTTTTATAGTCGTTAAACAAGCTCAAGCAAACAGACAAATCGCGGCTTCATATATTGATTTCAAGGCTTATTGTCTTAGCTCTGCGTATGTAATCAATGGAAATATTGACGATAATACCAAAAAGGCATTAGTGGGAATAATCAATTCAAAATTCAGCAAGTACTATTTATTTATGATTGCCTCTTCTTGGGGAATTGAACGGGAAAGAGCATCATTTGAAGAACTTCTATCTATTCCTTTTTTACTTTCAGATGAACAGCAAATTTTAAAAATTGCAGAAAAAGTAAGTTCAATTATTTCCAAAGAAAAAACACTTACAGAATTAAACAAGATAATTAAAGATGAAAAAGATATTGACAGTATCGTTCTGAAAGAAATATTGAATTTAAATCAAAGGGAAATTGAAACCATAAATGATACCTTAGATTACAACTTAGACCTCTTCGAAAAACAAGAAAAATCCAAAGCATTATATCCTGTACTGCAAGAGCAAGCAATAGAATATGGAAAGACAATCAGTGCTGAACTCAACGATTTTCTTGAAGGTCAGGATTTGTTTGCAAATGCAATGGTATATAATACAATCAATAGATTTAATCCTTTGATGATGATTAAGATTTCTTTTAGCCAAAAGCAAAAGGAAATCGAAACTTCTGAAGAATTTGTTGATGATGAACTAAAAAAAATAGATCAACATTTATGGGAAAAAAAATCAAGCAATATTTATTTCAGAAAAAAACTGAATTATAAAAGAGGGGACGATATTTATATCATTCGTCCAAACCAACGCAGATTTTGGTCGCAATCAATGGCATTAGAAGATACTTCCGAGTTAATTCTTGAAATTTTAAATGGAAATTAACGATGGCATTGAATAACGATATCGTTAACACATTCAGAAAAGCTTTTGAAGAAGATTGCATTGAGCTAATTATCAATGCATACTTAATCGCTTTAGGCGAAAAGAAATATCAATTAGATTGGATAGAAAATGACTTTTCTGAATTGCTAAGTTATTATGTTAACAAAAGTCAATTATCTATAAACAAGGAGATTACCTGTAAGACAGAAAAAAAACTATTCTCAAAATCCAACAATATAGCAAGGGGTTTTGCCGACAAATTACCAAGGATCGATTTCGTTTATACTAAAATATGGAGCAAGTCGCGGTTTGAATGCTTTATGGAAGCCAAAAGACTAAGAGAAAAAGATTCTAATCTAAAAAGAGCATACATAAACGACGGAATGGACAGGTATATTTCGACAAAGTATCCGATTGGTTGTATGTTAGGTTATCTTCTTGAAGGTAATCCAAATGAAACCATCAAAGGAATTAATTCTTTATTGGAAAAAGACAAGAGAAATGCTGAAATTTTATATTTCAAATCAAATAAGCTACTAAAAACCTATTACGAATCTAATCATTCTAACATAGGAATATTGAAGCATTTGATATTTGACTTTACGAACATCTTGAACTGATATATGGCAATACCCGACTGAGCGGGATTTTGCATCCTCTAAAAAAACACCTAATTATTTTGCATTTATAAAAATATTTGTATTTTTGAACTTTTTATAAAGTTCTAAATAGGTGTGCACTGCATGATCAGTACACACCACTCGGTTTTATAATGTTTTTATATAATTTATTGGCTATTATATTTATGCATGGAAACGATGAATAAAACACTATTACGTTATGCGCAAATTTAACAGACGTGAAATATTGTTAAATTAAAATAAATATATGACTTTAGATACAGTACAATTTTCTGGGAAAAGAACATCAATTGGAATAAACACACTTGAAATTGCTAAGCCTTCGGGAATTCTTGGGGCAGTTACTATTATCTGTGGCAGAAATCATTCAGGCAAGTCATATATTTTAAAAAGGATACATCGAAGTATTTTAAAATTGAATGAGGAAATTGAAGCTAATAATAATCCTATCAATAATTCAATACAAATAGATAACGTAACATGTAGATTTGGTGAAATAATGAATGAGTCTCTGTCATCAGTTTTGATATGTGATGTTTCTTATATAACAGAAATGATGAAAGATGTTTCCCCAATTAAAGATTCAAGTTTAAAAAGAAATATTGAAAAACCGCTTGGCAAAGATAAATTTGTAAAAACAGACCAATACGTTCAAATTATAACTAAGAATTGTTTTGAAAAATTTCGCGTTGATTGTTTTTTGGAATATAAATACTTCACACAACCTATAGATTATGAGCTTTTTAATAAAGAGGATAGTAATAACTACAGGGTAAAAATATTAAATGAAATTCCAAATGATAAATTATTTCTTACTCCAAGAAAAAATGAAATAGTTAAAGTTTTTGAAAAATTGACTCGTGGTATATTGTACTATGGAGTTACAAAAAAAAGAGGAATGAATTTTTCAACTTTTCAAGTTTATCTTGTTTTCAATGGAGATTCAGTTATTCCTTATAATAACTGGAGTGATGGGCAAAAAGTACTATTCTCTGTCCTCATAATGCTTTATTATGAAAAACCTTCTGTTTTGCTTTTTGATGAAATAGAGAATCATTTACATCCTGAGTATATTTCTGCAGCAATTGAATTTGCTAAGTTATATACACATCAAACCATAATAACAACACACCATCCGCATATTATATTCTCAAAACATATTGATTCTGTCAATTTTTTGGAAATATTAAATCGAACTGAACAAGTAGAACCTGAAGAAGTATTAGATTACAATAGACACGTCACGACGAAAATTCCGATAAGAGGGAATATATTACTTAATCAAGGTTATTCGAAATTGTTATCAACTTATAAGCTATTTGATTCATATGACACACAATTACTAAAACTATCATCATTAGCTCTTGATAATTTTAATGAAATTCTTGCAGATTTATTTCTTTCTCTTTTCAAATATGAAGTAAGAAAAGAGAATAATAGACCTGATATTCAATCAGAACAATTATATAAGATTTTGTCAAACAAAATTTTACAATCGAACAGTGACACTATTGAAATTCTTGAATATGGAACTGGTAAAGGACGTATGCTCAAAAATATCAGTAAAATTGCGACAGAAAATAACATTCAAAAGACTCGTTGGTATTTATACGAACCTATTAAAAGTCAACGCGACTTATTAATTAGCAATGAAAATCTTCCTTTTTCTGGTTTTTTTGAAATTCCCAATACTCTTCCTAATTCTAAATTTGATATTATTTTTCTCGCTAATGTTTTACATGAGCTTACGCCTAATTCAATTGCTGAAATTCTTTCGTATAGTACAAATCATTTGAAAAAAGATGGTTTAATAATTATCATTGAATTATTCCCTTTACTTAAACCAGAGAAATACTCAGTTTCATTGGCAAGTATAGAATGGTCAAATCTAGCAATGGAATTAGGGTTCAAAGTTAATTCAGGATTGATTCCTATAAAAAATTCAATGCATGAAGCATATTTTGTTCAGTTATCTTTATCATCATCTCAATCATTTCAAACGAATGATATTGAACAAAGTATTAGAAATTACTGGAATGAACAGGTACTTAAAAATCGAATTGGAGAATATGACGGAGGACAAAATTTAACTGAGGTTGAGGAAATTAGTAAGACATTGAGATTATTAACTACAATAGCTAGCATATCAGCATATAATATAGGAAAATGGAATTCAAATAGTGAATTAGAATAATAATATTAACTGACTGATTAAAAATCTGCGCATAACAACGGCTCATAGCCAAAGCGGGGTTTCGTGGGCATTTCAGCAGTATCTCTCGTCTCGTGCCTTTGTCACGTGGGATAGAGACGCGCCACGCAATCCCTTACTGGCCATACCGCCAAACGTTAGCGATCATTGTAGAAAATGAAAAGAATAGTAAGTATAATAGGAGGATTGTTTACATTGTTAGGCGGATTTCAAATTTATTTGAATCTAACTAATAAAGAAATTATATCTTTTGAGCAAACTATAAAAATTGTAAAACTAAATTTCGAGAATCAACCAATTAAATCATCACTTCAGATTCTCTTTATCATATTTATTAGTCTTATTGTTACGGTAATAATCGATAAGCTGCTTAATTATGTAATATATCGAGAAAAGAAACGAAAAATTCAGATAAATTCTTCAATAGTTGACCATGAAAAACGTAAAAAAAATAAGGTTGAATTATTTGCAAAAATTATTGATAATGGGGTTACATATAACGATTGTAAAAATAAACCTTGGATAAAAATTAATGCAAAATATCACAATATTATAATTCGAGACATAAATGACACTTTTTATCCAGACATTAAAGGTAAATGGTTAAAAATGGAAACCTTTGATATGAAGAATGATGGAATAGAATTCATTGGTAATTTAAGTACAATAGTATATTTTGATAAAAATCATAATTGGGATGTATTTCTATATGACGACAAAATAAAAAAGGGGAAATATTTTAAGGCAAATAATCCTGAGTCAATTTATTTATTGGCATACGAGGATATTTTACATATAGATTGGGAAATAGATGAATACAATAGTAGTATAACTATTTATACGTCTTTTAAATATAAAAAACATTCTTCGCCCTTTAAAGAGGTAAGATATTATGTTGAGGGAGGAATTGAAGGTAATAGCTTTTTCACTCTACTTAAAAATGACAAAAGAAGAAATTTTAAGCCCTTCTTTTGGTTATATGTGCATAAATTAATGTTGAGATTAGATTATATATTTAAAAAGGGTTAATAAAATTACTTAGCCATCAATCAAGTAGCCATCCCAACACCCCCCCCTCACCCCCCAAACCAGCCAAAGAGCTTACCTACCCTACCCTAACAGAATGATGATTTAAATACTCATTTTGTGAGATATTAAATATTTATTCTTACTTTTGTGGAAAATAATACAAGTTCAAAAATGAACCGAATAAAAGACGTTTTAGAACAGAAGGGAATTAAACAGAGGTGGTTGGCTGAAAAATTGGGCAAGAGCTACAATATGGTAAATTCTTATGTGCAAAATAGAAGACAACCGAGCATAGAAGATTTATACAAAATTGCAGAAATATTGGAGGTTGATGTAAAAGAACTACTAATATCAAACAAAACAGATAAAACAAATACAAATGTATAAAACAGCAACAATAGATACAGTAAATGCTTTAAAGGCAAAGCTTAATAAAAAGCTTCCAATGAAAGCAGAATATGAGAAACGCTTAAGAAAGAAATTGCGATTAGAATTTAATTATAATTCTAACCACATTGAAGGCAATACCTTAACATATGGACAAACTCAATTGCTACTGTTTTATGACAAAAGCTCTGGAAATGTACCAATTAGTGACATTGAAGAAATGAAGGCACACGATGTCGCATTATCCCAAATTGAAGAAATGGCAAAAGACGAGGAACGCCCTTTAACAGAATTATTCATTAAAGAACTTAATAAATTAATTCTTGTAAAACCTTTTTGGAAAGATGCAATATCCTACGATGGAAATCCTACTCGAAAAAAAATTGAAATCGGGCAATACAAAACCTCTCCTAACAGCGTTAGGCTAAGAAATGGGGAAATTCACGAATATGCATCTCCAGAAGAGACACCTGCTTTAATGAACGACTTATTAAACTGGTACAATGA
>Ga0172381_10004055_pt1 | contig 15279 bp, 18 predicted proteins | sample Leawel6488metaG_FD_119754 | JGI IMG/M metagenome (GOLD analysis project Ga0172381, IMG submission 119754) | Leachate microbial communities from a municipal landfill in Southern Ontario, Canada - Leachate well 64-88 metaG | ecosystem: Engineered > Solid waste > Landfill > Unclassified | place...
CCGAGGACGAAAAACAAGCGCGTATTTATGGAAAGTTTCAACACTTAATCGGATTGCGCTATAAACAATTTAGCCGAGCCGTGCATGTTATTAGGCCGTTTGAAATTACAGAAAAAGATTATTGTGTTTATCATGCTCTTGATACTCACCCGCGCGTTAATGACGCTGGGATTTGGATTGCAGTTGATCGCAAGGGCCGCAAGTTTGTGATTGACGAACTGTGGGAAAAGTGTGCCGGAGGAACCGAGGAGCTGGCACAACGTATTAAAAAGAAAAACGAAATGTACCGAGTGGAAAGAAAGATTTTAGAACCCGCTGCTTTTAATGTTGACCAACACGCTGATCCACCCGGCAAAACTTTGGCAGACAAATTAAGTGATTATAGTTTGAATTACTTACCGGCAACTAAAACCCGTACCATATCAGACAAAAGGATTGAGGACGCATTGACTTTTCAAAAAGTAAATCTCAATGGCGCCGAGGAATATATTAAATACCCGGAACTTTATATTTTTGATAGTTGCAATAGAACAATTTACGAGTTTGAACACTTGCGCTGGGACGAATGGAGTGGTAAAGCAGCCGAGAAAAAGGATCAGAAGCAAACAACCGTGGATAAAGATGATCACATGATTGAGGACATAGGCCGTATTCTTATTTTAGAGCCGCAATTTATTCCAATGCCGGCCACCGGGAGTTTTCAGCAAGACGATACTCCAAACTATGACCCGTACGATCACTAAAATAGTTGACAGTAGTTTACGATTATTTGTATAATATATTAAAGGAAATCAATTTAATGAAAATTAACACATTCAAGGTTGACAATTATAAAAAGTGCCCGATTTATTACAGGAATTTTGGCGAGCATTTTGAGTATTTGACAGTGATCCGCGGGGAACTCTATACCGCGCACGTCAACGTCAATCCAACTCCATACAACAGGTTGCTTTATTGGCTGGGAATAGAAAAGACAATGTTTTCCACTCAACAAACGCAAAAAGTTTTGATACATTTAAGGAGGTTAGCAGAAACAACGATTGATTGGGCACAACAAAATAAATCTAAAAACGCATAATCGGAAATCGCTACTCCATTATGCCAAAAACAAAGAAAATTGATCAAGCCGAACAAGTAGAACCAAAAGAAATTGAGGTTAAGGAAAATGGCCCTGTTGAAAACAGGGATTTTTCAGAACTAATTAAACAAATTGAACCGGAGTATCAGTTGGATTGGTGGTTTATGAAACCAAAAATTGACGAATGGGCAGTGCGTTTGAAAGTTTACAATAATCAAAAAAGAGATAAAGAGGCAATCGGTGATCCTTTGCTTTTTACTATTCACCAAACTGTTTTAGCTTCTTTATACAACGATAGATTGAATGTTAATTTTGAGGGCTGAGAAAGCGGCGACGAGGAAACGGCCGAAAATCTTAACTCTTTGGCCATTTACGATTACGACGAAATGGAAAAAGATATTTTGGATTACGAGTGGGACTGGGACGCTTCATTCTTTGGCCGTGGACTTTGTTTGAATATGGAGTTTGACAGAAAATTGAAATGTCCGGTGCCGGAAATTATTGACCCCATGACTTGGTTGCGCGATCCGCATGCTAAATCTGTTAATGGTGACCGTAAGGGGCGAGGAGCAATGAGGCATGGTGGCCGTGAAATACTTTTATCCAAGGACGATATGGATAAAGCCGGGATATATTTTAACTATAAAGATTTAAAAGCCGATAGTGGTGACGTTCGTTCTTTGCTTGACGCTAATATGCGCGCTCGTGCTATGGCGCAAGGTTTAGGTGATCCAGTTAGTAAGTTTGAAAATCTAACCGGAACCAATGTTAATTACAGGGCCTTGGAGTGGTTTACTATTTACAAGGGCAAGAAAATTGTCGTGACTTTGGCTGAAAATAGAAAAAGAGTAATCCGATATAGTGAAATACAAGGTGATTTTTGGCCAATCAATGACCGTGTTATCTATCCAATTTCTCACGACTGGGACGGAGTAAGTATTCCCGACTTGGTTGAGGACAAACAACGTGCTCGTTCTGTTTTACAAAACTTGGGAATAAAAGGAATTAAGCTCGGACTACACCCGACATATTTATACGACACGAATAAAATTAAAAACCGTGGCAATTTAACTGTTGACTTTAATAAGCATATTCCAGTTGACGGAAATCCGACTGGATCAATTCAAGAAATCCAAAGACAAGCCGTCAAACAAGAAGTGAACTGGATTATGGAAGTTTTAGATACTGCCGCGCAAAAAGCTACGGCCACCCCGGATATTCAACAAGGAGTACAATCAGAGAAAAGCAGGCCTCTTGGTGAAACTAATTTGATTGCTTCAAAGGTTGATACTCGTTATTCTTTGGCCGCAAGGATATTTGGTTGGTCCGAAAAAAGATTTTGGAAACAGTATTACCAACTTTATAAACAAAACTTTGAGAACGATATTGACGATAAGGTTATCCGTATTGTGGGAGCGATGGGTTCCAAGTGGAGGAAATTAACCAAGGAAAACATTATCGCTAACACTGACCCGGACGTTAAAGTTGAAAGTAAGAATGTCTCTGACGCAATTAAATACAACGAATTACAGCAATACAGATTATTCTTGAAAGATGTTTTGGCGATTGATCCACAAAACTCTAATGCCCGCTTTGCTTTAAGAAAGATTGGAAGATTGTCCGGTTTTAGTAAAGACGAAGTTGATCAAGTGTTGCCTCCGACAATAGACGAAATGAATGCTGACGACGAGAATAAAAACCTTGACATTAACAAGATTGAGCAAGTAGAAGTTTCCGACGACGACTTTATCCACATGGTTATTCACAACAAAGCTACTGATACTCCGGCTAAATACGCGCACATTGAAGCGCATAAAAAAGCCATGATGTTAAAGAGAGTAAAACCCGAGTTTGATATGGCTCGCAATAGACCGGATAATCCCGAAGAAGCCGGAGCGGCCGGATCGCCGGGAGTAAGTTTTGCTAATATGGCAGGCCAAAAAATGAGTGGCCGCCCATTACCAACGGGACAATAAAATTATGTCTAAAACAAAAACAAAAGATAAAAAGATAATAGTTATACCGATTAAGAAACGTAAGGCGGAAACGGAAAGCACGAACGTTATTGCTGCTTTAATGGATTTACAGGTTAACCCGGGCTGGGCAATTATTGTAAAAAACATTAACGACAACATTGCTTTCTTGGAACAAGCGATATTGGAAAAAAGGGACCCGGTGACAAAGATTGATTTGAGTGACGCCGAAGTTGAAACATTGCGTATTAAAAGAAGTTTGAACATTGATATTCGTGATACTCCTGCAAATTATATAAAGGTCGTACAGGAAACAGAAGAAGTCCCCGAGGATTTTGACCCATATTTCAAAACCAACGAGGAAATTATTAAAGCTAAAAATAAAACCAATGAGGATTAACCATTCAGCTAATTTTCAAAACATGGCCGCAGCTTTGATCTATGTTGAGCAAATAAAAGAAACAAATTTTGAAACAATTACAGTTAACATTGTTGTCAAGGCAGCCGGAAAAGACCCGGAAAGTGAAAGTGCCAGAATTGATTGGGTGACAGAGGAATAGTTCATAATAAAAAATCGCAACAGTTCTTTGCGAAGTTCAGTAGAATTGCTTAACTATGGGAGGGCTTTGGCGATTTCCTATCCTACAAGTGGGCAATTCCACCGAGCTTCGCAAGTAGCTCTGCCGTCTGATTTAGTCGTTCAGACGAGATAATATCCAACGAAACGCGTTATCGGCATTTCGCGCCAGTTGTGTAAATAAATAAAATATATGCCAGAAGAACCTAATGCCGCTGACGGTGGGGAAAAAGAACCTATTGCCGGCGAGAACAACGAGCCCGGAGCAGCCGATAATAATGCTCCAAACCCAGTCGGAAAAGAGGGAGCCGACAAAGGTGATCAAGGAGGGAACGGTGAGAAAGACCCCGCAAAGGCCGATCAACAGCCAAAGCCCCCCATAGACCCTAAGCCCGGTGACAACGACGACAAAGCCGAACCACCAGTTAAATCTCGTATGTCCACCAAGGACTTCATTATTCAACGCCAACAGAAAAAGATTGCCGACTTAAAGGCCGGTGATAACAAGGGAGGCGAGGGAGGTGAGGCCGGTGACGACGACGAAGTTAACCCGGAGGACGAAGCAATGATCAATAAAGTTGTTGCCAAAAACTTCGCTCCAATCATTGACAAAACGATTGCAGCAGACGACGAAAAAGAAATTGGCTCTTTCCTTGCAGAAAATCCCGATTTCAAACCATTTGAAACAAAGGTACGTCGCTTCATGCAGCACCCCTCTCGTAGGCAGTTGCCCATTGAGAGTATATTTTATGAAGTTGCCGGACCGGCGCTCATTAAATTGGGAGCAGAACGTCAAAAAGCAGCGGACGAGAAAGCAAAGAACACTCAAACCGGAGGCGGATCAAACCGCGGAGGCGAGGGTGGAAAAACTATTGCCGACTTAACCGAAGCGGAGTTTGCAGCGAGGCAAGAAAAAGTCCGACGCGGCGAAGCATAGGACTTATCTATAATCAAAATAATTAACAATGCCGAACATGAACACAAGAACAGACATTCCAGCGGAAGTGAGCGCATTTTACGACAAGTCGCTTTTATTGAGGGCTGTCGCACTATTCGTTCATACACGTTGGGCACAGGTAAAAGATTTACCTAAACAGGCGGGAACAAAAACGATTAAGTTCCGCAGATATGGTAATCTGGTTGCCGCAAAAACTCCACTAATGGAGGGTATTACCCCTGTTGGTAGTAATTTGTCGGTCACTGATATAACCGCAGACGTAGAACAATACGGTGATTATATTACAGTTTCCGACGTGCTTACTTACGAAAGTGAGGACGCAGTTCTTTTAGACGCAGCCGAAGTACAAGGTGATCAAGCAGGTGATACTCTTGATCAGCTTTGTAGGGATATTATGGCCGCTGGTACAGGAGTAATTTATTCCGGTACAGGCAATACCCAAACATCCGAAGTTGCCGCTGGTGACGTTATTACGTTGGCCAATTTAGACAGTGCTTCTCTTAATTTGAAGCTAAATAAAGCGAGGCCAATCACTCGCCAAATTAACGCTTCTACTGGTTATAACACAACTCCAATCCCAGCTTGCTTTATTGGTATTGTCCACCCGGTCATTACCGCTAAAATCGCAGCTTTGGGAGCAAGCGCCGGCTGGACACCTGTTGAAAAATACAGTGCACAGCAAAACGTAATGGAGGGTGAAGTTGGCTCTTACAGCGCTAACGGTACAAAAATCCGTTTCGTTGAAACAGTTAACGCCAAAATTAAAGAGGACGCTGGTACAGGTAGTATTGATGTTTATTGCACACTGATATTCGGACAGGAAGCATACGGTATTTCCCGAGTTTCAGGACTTGCATTACAAAACATCGTGAAGCCACTTGGTTCAGCTGGTACAGCCGATCCATTAAACCAACGTGCAACCTCCGGCTGGAAAGCCACCTTTGTTGCTAAAATCCTTAATGAGGACTTTATCCAAAGGATTGAGAGCGCTGGCGTTTAACACATCTGCCTTTAAAAAGGCAACAACGCCAAAGCCCTTAATTATAATAATTAATTGGAAAATACTTTTATGAGTAAAGAAAAATCTAAAAAAATTGATCCATTATTGGGAGGTGATCCCGGTGAGGAAATAGAAACTCCTCAAAACAAAAAGCCGGCTGAAAAAGAAAAAGAGCCGGAAGCCCCTATGGGTTCGGGAAAAGTTAACGATCCAACCGTAAAAAGGAACAATGATATTGTTGCCCATACAAAGGCAATTCTCGCAAAACAACCAAAACTCGCTATGATTATCCCCTTGGGACCCGGCGAAAAAGCCGGAGCAGCCGAAACAGTGCAAATTAACGGCTATCGGCTGACTATTCAAAAGGGAGTGAGGATTGATTTGCCGGAAGCTGTCGCCAATTTGATTGCGGAAAAATACAAAATTCAAATGACGGCAGGGCAAGACAAGCGTCTTGACCGAAACCAAGATGTTCAAGATACTCTTGGTTAAGTATAATTAATTTTAAGCTGATACAAACATGGAAAAGAATTATCAAGAAAATTGTTGTATGGGCAATCCTACTCTGGCAATAGACAGTGGGAAAAAAACCTATACAATCGGAGCAACTTTCCAAGCCAAAGCGGACGGATTGATTTCAGCGCCTTTCACTGCACAAGATTGCCCCACTCTTGTAGGAGTATTGAGAGAGAACGGAGAAGTGGCGGGTGATTTAGCAGCCAAAGGAACAAGAATATATACGCTTATTGGTGCTATCAGTAGAAGCACAAGCGCTATTTCATTGCGTTGGGTAGCCAATAATGAAGATAGTGACGTATTTACTCTTGGAAAAATCTCGCAGATTGCCAAAGGTACCCTTGAAAGAAACGAATTTTATGTTGGGTACTGTGTTGTTCTTAATGGAGCCGGAACAGCGTGGGTTCCCGGAACAACTGATTTGGACGCTGCGAGCGTTGATAGCTTTATCGTTAACGCTTACGGTTTCGTCGGAATGTAAAAAAGTAATTGGAAATCGCCTTATAAGAATATGATATTTACAGATTTCGCAAAATTAGTCCGCTACTACACAAAATCAAACTCAACGACTTTCACTGACGCTGATATGTTAATCTTGGCAAACATCTTTAAAAATGATATTGCCGCAATGATCAGCAAGGAAGTAGGTGAGGATTATTTTGGATTACGTTTTGAACGTGACTTAAAAGCTGGACAACGCGAATATGATTTGCCTGCCGAGATAATGTCGCGCATTAAATATATTGAGGCAAAATTGGACGGGACTTATTGGGTAAAATTAAATGAAACAGATTTAACTATATACAATAAGACTACGGACGAGGACACAATCCGCTCTACTTATTCAGATAGAGCCCCGGAATTTGATATTTGGGACCAATCTATTTTTATTCTTTCCGGTGACGCTATTATTGACGTCACTAACGGATTAAAACTTTGGTCAATCATATTTCCGGCCGAATTTACTGACTTATCGTCAAGTGAGGATATGTCCACTCCGCCCGACGATTACTCTCATGGTTTCCCGCGACAGTTTCACGAACTCTTGGCAAGACGATTATCTATTGCTTATAAATCCAGCAAGGATCGCCCCATGCCTCTTTCCGAAAAGGAAAAGTTGTATGAGGTGGACTTGGCTATGGCAATCAATTCAATGAAAGACGCCAATATGGACAGAACAACTGCTCCACAAGCGCCTTACAACGACGGAAGCGAATACTAAACTTTCGTCAATTAGTAAAGTTAAGACAACCAAAATGCCCTACACAGCTAAAATCACAGACGCCCGCAAAGAGTTTTCTTTGCCGGATAACAAAGCGTACATGGACGTTTGGTTTGACATATTGCTTGACGGAAAGAAAGTTGCGGATCGCCGCTTGGCATTCCCTATGGGAACCACAGAGGAACAAATCCGAGCTGACGTCGCAGCATATCCCCAAATGTACGAAAATGATCATGCTCTCGCAGCAGAAACACAAGCCCGCATGGAAGCGGAAGCCGAAGCCGAGCTGATCATGTCCAATTTAAAGGGTGAGGAAAGTGAGGAAATTGGCGGCAAATCTAACAAAAAGGCCGAAAAACCCGCCAAATAATAAACGTAATTAAGTTTCAAAATGAGCATATTATCTAAATCTGCCAAAATGGGCTTAAAGGAAAACGTAGAATACGTTTTAAAAGACAAGGACGGCAATGTTAAACCTCTATTTCAACCGAACAAGTTGTTTATATGGTTGTTAAAGAAAGGCATTGTTTCCCCAACGTCTTTGGTTCCGGGCTTGTTCGGACACTACGCGGATAAAATGGTGGTTAGCAATCTAATCACTACCGTCGGAGTGGCCGGAATTGCTGCTCGTATAAATGGTTCCGGTTCACCGGCCGCTTATACATATATCGCTTTGGGTACTGGTACAACCGCAGCCGCGGACGCTGATACGCAACTTGTAAACGAGGTCACGACCTCGGGTGGAGCAAGAGCGAACTCGTCTGTTTCTGTGGTGACAACCGATACCGCCGGCGATACAGCACAGCTTCAAAATACTTTTAACTTTACCAGTGGCGGCACGTTCGCCATAACGGAAAGTGGAGTTTTGAATGCTGCCTCAACCGGAACATTACTTGCAAGGCAAGTGTTTTCCGCAATTAACGTTGTTTCCGGTGACAGCTTGCAGGTCACATGGAAAATTGACGTTGACACTGCTTGATTTTTCGGCTCTATCCTGCCTCTCTTATTTAGGGAGGCAGAAGTAGAGTCAAAAAAATAATTAAAATAATAAATCGCCAAACATGGAAAATCTACAAAATAAAAAAATCTTAATAGGAATACCGTGTGGATCGGGAGTTATGCCGGCCTATGTAGTGGACGGTCTTTTTAAATTGACAAGGCCTTGTCCAACAAGTTTATTGATAGTTGAGCGACAATCAGTTGACGCGGCTCGTAATTATATCCTTGAAATTGCTATCCGTATGCAGGTTGATTATGTTTTCTTTGCAGACGACGACGGAGTATTACCCCCGGACACCTTGGTCAAATTAATTGAGGACGACAAAGATATTGTCGGAGCGCCAATGCTTACGCGCACGGCCCGGGAAAACGGTAAACACGCTCTTTGCTGCTTTGAAAAGTTTGATTTCTATATCGGCGACGGGAAGAACATTAAGAAATATCGCTCGTTAGAGGGGTTTGATAATTCAAAGGGACACTTGCAGTCCGTGGACGCAACTGGCGGAGCTTGCTTACTTTTAAAAAAATCGGCCTTTGAGCCGTTATTTATTAAGCATAATGGACGTCCGTTTGAGTTTTTACACGAAACTCATATCACCAAAGAACACGGCTGCACATTAAGGAATATCAGTGAAGATATGTCTTTTAGTGAGCGCGCAAAAGAGGAGGGATTTGAGATTTGGATTGATACCCGGATCAGACCGGTACACTTGGGAAAACCGAAGTTTGTGAGATTTGAGCAAGAGGGTGAGGAATGGCCGTCACTAAACGAACCAATGAAAGGCGCGATAACATTATCAGAAAATCTTGGTAAACAACCTAAAAATTAAAATTATGAACCCATTTAAAAAAAATAATCCCAGCCCTCTAAAAGATATTTTAATTAGAGAAAATACCGGAACGATTAAACCATTTAGTTATAATAAAAATAATCTGCACCTTGGTTTTCAATTAAACATTGAAAGAAAAAAAGAGTTGAATGATTTTAAGGAAATTTTGGAAGCGGCGATTGAGGACGTGGATAAATATATTCAAAAAACATGATTGGAATTATTTACGAAACAGCAACCGGAAAAATCAGAAGTATGATTGTGCCGGAAAACGATTTAGAAGAATGGACATTAAACGGAGCAGGTCCACGTCTTTTGCCGGACGAAACTTTTATGTTATTTGGTGAAGAAATTGAGGGATTTCAGGGTGTAGTTGAAATGCAAGGTTTTCTTAATAATAAATTAGGACTATGAAAGTTTACATAATATCAGGTACATCTTGGGCCGGAGCCACGACAGACGGAAGCGATATTACCGTTGAATGCTGGGGTGGGGGTGGAGGCGGTAGAGCGGGTGATTATGGCGGACAAGCTGGAGGTGGCGGTGAGTATGCGGCAAAATCAGTTGCCTATTCTTCTGGTTCTACTGTTAACGGAGTACAAATTGGAACAGGCGGAACAAGGGGTGTAGCTTTTACGAGTGAACCAACTGACGGAGGTGAAACTCACTGGGATACTAATGTGATTATCGCGAAAGGAGGAAAATCCGGTGCTAATGGTAGCACGGGTGGAACAGGCGGAACGGGAACCACAAAAAATAATGGTGGCAATGGAGGAACTACTCCCACAAGTCAAGCTGGGTGTGGTGGCGGAGGTGCCGGCGGTCCTAACGGTGTCGGTGGAAATGGTGGCAACGGCGGAACTTGTGGCGGAGGAGGTGGTGGTGCTAACGGAGGTGCTAATGGAGCGACAAATGGATATGGTGGAAATAATAGAAGTGGAAGTGGCGGAGGGGTTCCCTCGTCTGGTTTTGGTGGCACGCCCGCTGCTAACGGCGGAGGAGGTTTTGGTGGTAATTGGGACGGTTCGGGAACGAGCATGAACGGAGGTGGCGGATCCACAGAAAGTTTTATGACTGGAAATGTTGGCCCCGGAGGAGGTGGCGGTGGAGGTTGGTCTGCGTATGGTTATACCGGAGGAAATGGAGGAAGTGCCGGTCTGGGAGGAGGAGGAGGAAGTGGTGCTAATAACGGAGGATATGACGGTAATGGAGGGTATGGAGCACAAGGAGCAATAATAATCACATATACGGCGGGACCGACAACCAAAGTATTGACAGATATTATAAAGGTGGTTCCTGTATTTACCAAATTACCCAACAAAATACTATCCCAAATCGTAAACGTTGTTTCAAATCTTAAAAAATACCCGGGCCGATCGTTAAGTCAATTCATTAAAGTAGTTTCAACTCTTAAAAAAACAGGCGCTAAAACATTCTTGTTGATAGTAGCGGTTGTTCCGAAATTAGTTAAAAGTACAAGTAAAAAACTTTCACAATTTATTAAAGTAATACCAAAACTAACTAAATTATCCGGTAAAATCTTGTTCCAATTTATTAAAGTTGTTCCGAAATTGATCAAGGCAACAGGGAAAACACTGAAACAAATAGTGGTAGTGGTCCCGGTTCTTTCTAAGATTGCCACACTTAAAAAGACATTAACCGAAATAGTCAAAGTATCAATCAATTCTCTTTCAAATGTTTTGACTGCTGCGAGGACGTTGGTGGAGCAGATAAAAGTTAATTCCTCTATTTTAAAGCAAATTGCCAAAACTTTCTTGGAGGTGATTTTGGCAATAGAAAAACCGATAACGACAATGTTTATTTATTTAAAGATTTTAGTGGAGCAAGTTATTATTGCCGGTAATCTTGTTGGAATGGTGATTGCGCGCACATTTACCGAAACAATTAAGATTATATCAATTTTCATAAATCAATTATCAAAGGTTTTTACCGAAACAATCCGAGTGGTGGTTATCTTTAAAAAAATAATTGTTAAAACATTTTTAGAAACAGTACGAGTTATTAGCACCATAGTCAGTCAATCAAGTAAGATTTTCCTTGAAACTATACAAGTAATATCAACCTCAATCAATGCTTCTTTAAAAACTTTTATTGAGGTAATCTTGGTTGGGGGAGCGTTTAGCCGGCTCTTTATTGCTTCATTTAACGAGGCAATCAAAATAGTCGGAACAATGTTAAAACAGTCGGGAAAGATTTTTACTTCCTCTTTGAATGTGGGTGATAGTTTTAATACATTAAGAATAAGAATGCTAATTGAAAGAGTTGTAGTTGATTGGGCTAAAATAAAATTAGTTCTCAACGGAATACAAGTCGGACTTTGGGCAAAAATACCGCGTATTACTGGAACACGGGGCCCGGTGGCGAGGATCAAGGGAGTGTGGAAAAAGATAAGTAGGAACGATAATTAAATAAAATGACAGCACAAGAGATAATGACAACAGAAAATATAGTGTTCGTAGTGGGAATGTTAGGCATTATATTTTCCGTTTATCATTATTTTAGAAACCCGCAAATTAACCTTGATAAAAAGCAGGCCTTGGACGAAAAAGAAAGACAAAGGAAAGACGAATTGATTGAGGAGAAAATGAAATGGGAAAGGGCGGCCAATGATCAGAAGTTTTGTGATTTTGGAAATCGGCTTGATAAAGCAATGGATTTGGCTCAAAACCATACCCATACCGTTGATGTTAAGGTTGACGCTTTAACAGAAAAAGTTAATTTTTTATCGGGAAGAATAATAGAATTAACAACTATAATTGACGAAAGAATACCAAAAAAAATAATATGAACCAAATAGATATATCAAACTTAAACCTTGGCGGATTAGCAGATAGCAAATACCAAGGCCAAAAAAACTCCGTTGCTGAAATGGCCGGCTTTGATCTTCATTCCGAACCGGGTATTTTAAAGCATAATCAAAAATTAACCAAAGAAAGCGGACAATATATTGACGATTTAGTCAAGGTGATATTGCCATGTTCGGACGGGAATACATATTTATTTGGATCAACTAACGGTAAAGTTTGGAAAAGAACGAGCGCCGGCGTATATTCACTGGAAGCCACTGTGGCGCCCGCTGCTGGGGCGGTGGGGGTGTTAGACGCTTACGAATACCAAGGATATGTTTATTACTCTATGCAGAGCCGTTTAGGACGTGTGGCGATAGGTGCACCGGTGACATGGAGTACAAGGGACGATAATTGGCAAACTTTTACCAATACGGACGCTGATTTTCACCCTTTCCGAGAAGTTAATCAAGTTCTCTATGTTGGTGACGGGAAATATCTCGCGCAAGTTGACGCCGGAGTATTCTCTGACAATGCCTTGGACTTGGCCTCGCCATATAGAATAAAATCTTTGGGAAAAATCTTAACTAACATTTTAATTGGAACGTTCGTTAACGCTTATCGTGTTTGGGTTGAGTTGTTTAGCTGGAATACTTGGTCCCGGGATAGTTTTCAAACCTCTGACGAAATACCGGAAATTGGAATTAACGCCTTTTTAAAAACAGATAACATGGTTTTGGTTAATGCTGGGACCAAAGGAAATATCTATTTTTATAACGGATCACAATTAGAAAATTACAAACGTATTCCCGGTGATTGGACGCTAACAAAGCAGGGGCTCATTCACCCGAACGCTAACGTTAATGTTTTTGGAATGCCAATGTTCGGACTATCAAATCAAAGTGGAAATCCGGCCAAGCAAGGTATTTATTCTTTGGGAGGGTATGATAGAAATTATCCAAAAGTTCTTAATTTGGAAAACTTCTTATCACATGGACGCTATGAAAACATTGATATTGGAGCAGTGGAATTATCAGCTACGGTTTTGTTAGTAGCTTGGAAAGAACAACCGGTGATAACCGTGACGATTGCCACAACGGCCGTCGTGAGTTTAACTGACCACGGTTTAAGTAATGGTGATCCGATAAAGTTTGCAACTGACGGAGCGCTTCCAACTGGGATTGTGGCTGGAACAACTTATTTCGCACGTTCGGTTGACGACGATACTTTTAATCTTTATGACACTGCTGCTCATGCAATAGCCGGCGGAGCAACTGGGCGTGTGGCGACTACCGGAACACAAACCGGAATACATACGGCCGCAATTTACGGAGTGGATAAGTTAGACGGTACGGCCAAAGTAAAAACAGCTTATTTCTCAACTCGTGTAATTAACTTGGCCCGCAACGATCAAAAAACATTAAGCGGATATGTAGCTTATCGCAGTTTACCCAACGACAGTTCTATCAAGATTTACTACAAAGACAATTATGCGGCTGCGTGGGTTGAGGCAACCACTGTTATTGATGTTGATAGTAAAACAGTTTATTGCAGAGAGGCATTACCGGACGCAAATGTTATTGAAATAAAAGTTGAAAGCAATGCGGCCACTGGTGCAAACGTTAATAATGCTCCCGAAATAGAGTTGGCGGAGTTTACTTTTAATTAAAATATGAGTGTTGAAATAAAACAAATTGATCCGTTCGTTAATATCCCCCTTGCTGATTTGCCGGTTGCCGGCAACGAAAGTCAAGGTGGGACTTTCTTGTCCGATTTACGAACATTGAATATCGGCGACGGCGGCGATAATGTTTTTAGAGCGGACAGTCAAGGTATTTGGTTGGGTGCCGGATTATTTGTCAACGCTCCTTTCAGTGTTTCAATGACCGGAGCAATTACCGCTTCCTCTTTAACTTTAATCGGAGGCATAATTCGTTTTGGTAAAACTTCTTTTACTGACGCCACTCATGACGGTTATTATCAAAGTTCCGAGGGTGTATATTTCGGATCAGTAGCAGACGCCACAAAGTTTAAGTTTAGTATTGCCACCGGTGACATGGAGTTTATCGGTAATCATTCCGGCGGTTATGTTGGCGGACAACTTGTGAGCAATGTTGCTTTGATAGCGGACCCGACTGCGGACATTACACCGTTAGGATTAACAATTTCCACTCATGGAGTTTCAATGGGAAACGACGGGTCCTCAACTTCTTATGTTGTTTTAACTTGGACGGCGATTGCGACAACCAACTTTGATCATTATTTAATCCGATTTAAAAAAACAGCGCTAACTTATTATTCTTACGTTGAAGCCAAGACAAACACAATTACGGTTGAGGGATTAACCCCGAATGTTTCTTATGATTTCGGGATTGCCTCGGTTAATAAGTTTGGCTCAATTTCGGCCTTTTCCGCGAACGTTTCAATGACAACTGATAAAGACGCAACAGCCCCCGGAACAGTGGCCTCAACGGCCGCTACGGGCGGAATACAGTATGTTATTTTGGAGTGGACCCATAATACCGACGCTGATTTGGCTTATTACAATATATATAGAAATACTGTCAATGATAGTGCCACTGCCACGCTGATTGGAAAATCTCAAACAACTTATTTTGTGGACGGTGGACGTACCGGTGGACAGATTTATTATTACTGGATTAAAGCTGTTGATACTTCCGCGAACGAAAGTGCTGCTTTTTCTACCGTAAGAAATGCTACTCCGCGCGACGTGACTTCGGCTGATGTTGTGAGTTTAGCCGGCGACAAAGTTTTAATTGACGGTACTGTTTATCTTTCAAATTGGAGGCATTCCAGCGATCTTACTAAAATTGACGGCGGGGATATTTATGCCAACTCGGTCACACTTACGCAGCTTAATTTTGTTCCAATTCAAGGAAGCAACGTAATCGCTTCAATTAACGCTTCAATAGAGGGAATAAAAATTGACGCTGATAATATCTCAATTTCCGGCTCAACAACTTTTAGTTCGGGATATGACCCGACGGCAAAAGTCGCAATGGCCGGAGGAAATTATGCGTCAGCCGCTTCCGGTGCGAGGGTATTACTTTTCCCCTCTGCAAATATCGGTGTTCAAGTTATTGACGACGCGGCCAACAATGCCTTTATCGTTTATGTCGGAGGTGCCGGTGATCCGGGAGTTGGTGATGTGATAATTGGAAACTATGCCGGTGGGCAAGGAATAAAATATGATAAGAGTGCCTCCACGACAACTTTTATGGGAGCGATTTTAAGTTCTGTTATTACTGGTGGAACAATTCAAACGGCTGCAACAGGGCAAAGAATGGTGATTGATAGC
>Ga0172381_10004056_pt1 | contig 15274 bp, 16 predicted proteins | sample Leawel6488metaG_FD_119754 | JGI IMG/M metagenome (GOLD analysis project Ga0172381, IMG submission 119754) | Leachate microbial communities from a municipal landfill in Southern Ontario, Canada - Leachate well 64-88 metaG | ecosystem: Engineered > Solid waste > Landfill > Unclassified | place...
AGACGCCGCCGGAGCGATGAAAGCGATAGAACTAAAACTAAGAAACATATCACCCGATGATTTCGTGGTTGTTATCGGTGCAGGTGGCGCGGCCAGGGCAGTCATATACGAAATATATAAAAGCAGTAAAAATATTGTTGTCCTAAACAGAGATATTAAACAAGCCAACCAATTGTCAAAAGATATCTCGTTAAAAAACAAAAAAATAAATTGTGAAAAGCTAAACGATGATAACTTAAAAAAATATATAGAGAAGGCCGATTTTATAATCAACACTACTCCTGTGGGGATGTATCCCGACAATGACGGAGAAATAGTCTCAAAAAATATTTACAACGAACTTGGCTCACTGAAGGGTAAATATTTTTTTGATGCGATCTTCAACCCTTATGAAACGAAATTTTTAATATACGCCAAAGAATCTGGAGCTATTGTGTGTTCGGGACTCTACATGATGATCTTTCAAGCAGTTGAAGCACTGAAACTATGGATTGGCGAAGACTACAGTAATATTGATGCTGACAAAATAGCCAAGGAGTTACTGAAATACTTGTGATAAATGATAAGGGCTTGACAAGAAAATCCCAGCCGTGATACAACAGAAACAGTAAGACATCATAACAATTAATAATAATTGAGTGGTGCTTCATCTACACCACTCGTGGGAGGGGAGAAAGTTGGTTAAATGCAACGTCTCCGCTCTCTTTGGCTCTCTATCGTTTCGGTTGTTACGGTATTTCTATCGGCCTCTACGGCCTATGCCGCCCCCGACCTCTCCAAGGTCCAAAACTTCGCCACCAACGTCATCCAGGTTCTCGTCACTATCGCCGGTCTGCTCGCAGCCGGTTTTTTTGTTATGGGCGGTATAGGTTACATCACATCCAGCGGTAATCCTGAAAATCTCGACCGCTCAAAAAAGATTCTAGTATACTCCTCAATCGGCTTGGCCATCTGTATCGGGGCTTTGGTTCTGACCGGTATCGTCTCTGATTTAGCCAATCAATCATTTAGATAGAATGATGAAAAAACTCCCATTAAAAATCGGGATTATCGTCTCGCTCTTCTTGCCAAGCGTTGCTTTTGCGGCCTCTAATCCCGATGTTGACCGTTTCGCAAATGATGCAATGACTGCAATTTTGGCTCTATCAGGAACAGCTGTAGTTTTTTTTCTGATTCGAGGCGGTTATCAATATATAACTTCAAGCGGTAATCCTTCCGCTCTGGAAGATGCCAAAAGAACAATCAAGAACGCTTTGATCGGATTGGTTATAGTTATCGCCGCTTCTTTTCTATCGAATCTCCTTAGCGACTCACTGATGCAGAGTTCATCTGGAGGATCAGCGACCGCCTTACAGCTCGAGCCGATTGCCCCAACGCAGCAAACGGGAACATTGACTCAAATACTGCTCGATGCAGTTTCCGGATTCCTGCAAAATATCATCGGCTCTGTGACCAAACCGATTCTAAACGGTATTCTCTGGTTCTTGACTTCCACTCCATCGCTTTCCAACAATTCGGTTGTTTTTAACTTCTGGCTGGTGATTGTCGGCATTACCGATTCACTTTTTGCCATCGCCATTGCACTTCTCGGGTTTAGAGTGATGAGTGCTTCATCGTTTGGCTTTGAAGATGTGCCCCTTAAAGAACTTTTACCAAAAATAGGTTTAGCATTTCTCATGGCTAACACTTCAATCTTTTGGATAGACTGGATAATTGAGCTTTGCCAAACTCTGGTCAATGCGGTTTTAAATGCTACCGGCGGATTATCTAATGCGTGGGTTATCAACGCCTTTGATCCTGCTGCCTTGTTGTCCGGTACAACAGCTTTAATCACTTTGATATTCGCAATCCTCTTTATCTTGCTAGCCATTATTTTACTTATCTTCTATATCAGCCGTTTGATGATCTTGGCTTTTGGAGCTGTCATCTCTCCGCTTATCTGCCTATTATCGCTTTCGTCCAAGATGTCTGACTTTGTTGGCAACGCAGTTAAAATCTATATCGTCACAATATTCACCGTCTTTCTACATGTAGTTATCATTCAGCTAGCATCATCATTTCTAACAGTCCCCGGCCAAGTTGGCGAAAATCCGATCATCGGAATACTGGTTGGCGTTGCTTTATTCTCAGTTCTTCTTAAAAGTACATCGGTTACCGTCCAGCTCGCCATGTCTTCCCAAGCTGGCAATACCTTAAAGAAATTTTCAACTCAAATAATAAATGTGATTAGCGCCAATTCCGGCAAAGCCACAGGATCTGTCGCTAAAGCAGCGAGGTTAAAATGAAGTCAGTCGTCGTACCAGCCCAAATTACTACCGTTGAAGATAAAATAGTCGGTTCGCTTTCATTCTCTCAAATAATACTTTTAGTTTTCTCTTTAATTGTCGGCACCGCCTTCTACGGTTTAATTGCTCCAAAACTTCATCTAAGCACCTTCAAAGCAATCCTAATGATTTTGCAGTTTATGTTTTTCGGAGGGTTAGCATTGCGCTATCAAGGCAGAATTCTAGCTGATTGGTTGATACTTTATCTGCGTTTTAAATCAAGACCAAGAGTATATACCTTTACCAAAAACGATCTACCTAGTCGTATGCAACCCGAAGCAATTAAGGAATTGGTGGAAAAGCCGGTTCGCCATGTAGTACAAAAAACTAAGAAGATCAAAAATAAGAAGACAGCTCCAACACCGCTAATTGAAAATGCCGGTTCTATAATTTCCATTAAACCATCCAAGAAAGGAGGGCTCGATGTCGAATACTTTGAAGCGTGAGAAGATCGGTTCAGCTAGAACACAAGTCGGTATCAAAGAAGTTAGAGACGGTATATTGGTTTTGCCTTTCAATCGATATCGAGCAGTGCTGTCCACATCGTCCCTGAATTTTGAATTGCAAAGCGAGGAGGAACAAGATGTTATAGTCGATACTTTTCAAACCTTTCTTAATTCGCTTAACTCGCCGATTCAGATATTGATACGAGTTAGAGAGCTTGATATCGATCGCTACATTGAGGACTTCGAGCAAAAATGTGCAGGAGAAAAAGAAAAGATTTATATAAAGCAAAGCAAGTCGTACTGTGAGTTCATCAAGAAATTGGTGGCCGGCAACAAGATATTATCGCGCCGTTTCTATTTGGTAGTTCCATATGACTCAAAAAATCCAGTCGAATTTGAAGTAGTCAAGGAACAATTAAATCTTGAGCAGGAAATGATTATCAAAGGATTAGAGAAATTTGGCATGAATGCCAAACCGCTCAATACTTTGGAGGTCCTGGATCTATTTTACAGTTTCTATCGTCCAGACCAAGCCAAGACCCAGCCATTAACAAAACAAATAATAAGGCAGAGCAATGAGCAGGACTATTTTTAGAAGACGAAAACAAAAAACCGACAAACTAGAGGAGCAGAAAAAAGCTCTTTCGTTTCATGTCGGCATTCAAGATCAGCTCGACTTTATTACCTATTCGGGTCTTGAAGAATATCCGGATTATCTATTAGTCGACGGCAGATTCGTCAAAACATTATTTGTTTCCGGCTATCCTTACACCGCTTCAAGCGGCTGGCTCAATCACTTAATCAATTTCAATCACAATGCCGATATCTCCTATCACATCGAACCGATTGATGCCACTTTGGCACTGCCCAAACTCAACCGCAAAATCACCGAGCTGACCTCGACCAAACGAGCTATGGAACGGGCCGGCAAGATCATCGGCGCCGAGCTGACCGATCCGCTTGAGTCGGCCATAGAACTTAGAGATAAAATACAACGCGGGCAGGAAAACCTCTTTCAAATCTCGCTTTACATTACGCTTTCTTGCGAATCACTGGCGGAGTTAAACAGAACTATAAAGCTTTTGGAAACAGTACTGGCAACCAGGCTTTTCTATACTAAATCAGCCTTATACCAGCAATTAGAAGGCTTTCAATCGGCTCTGCCCAGATGCGACAATCAGCTGGCACAAAAGCGAAACTTAGACAGTTCAAGCGCCGCTTTGACATTTCCTTTTATCTCAAGCGAGCTGGTCCATGAATCGGGCGTGCTTTATGGCATCAACCGATCAAACAGCTCTTTAGTGATACTTGATCGCTTCGCTTTACCAAACGCTAATTCAATTCTTTTCGCTCAATCCGGCGCCGGCAAAAGCTACACTGCCAAGGTTGAGATCTTGCGTCACCTTATGCAAGGCACAAAAGTTATTGTCATCGACCCGGAGCGGGAATACACCCAGCTGGCCGCTTCCGTTGGCGGAACCAGAATAAAGCTTTCAGTTCATTCAAGAGAAAAGATCAATCCGTTCGACTTATCAGTTAATGATCCTGATAGCTTTGCCGACCATATCCAATCGCTAACCGAAATTATCTCCTTAATGGCCGATGGACTTTCAAGCGAAGAGAAATCGGTAGTTGACGCGGCAATACTTAAAACCTATCGCAAATTCGGCTTCACCAAGAAATCTGGCAACAAAGCCAAGAGAAACAAGGATTATCCAAGATTGTTTGATTTTTACGCCACGCTCAGGTCATTAAAGCAGCCGAAGCTGGTCAAGCGATTGCAGAAATATACCACAGGATCGTTGTCCGAAGTCTTCGATGAGCATACAAATATTGAACTAGATAATCGCTTAGTGGTTTTCGACACCAAAGACCTGCCGGAATCTATTCGCCAAATCATGCACATGATCATCGCTCAATTTGTTCAAAACCAAGTTAAAACCGATCCGGTCAAAAGAATTTTCATTATCGATGAAGCCTGGCTAATGCTCGAGCATGAAGAATCAGCCAGATTCATCGCCGGTATGGTAAGACGCGCTAGAAAGTATTACCTAGGAGTTTCAATTATCTCCCAGCAAGCAAATGACTTTTTATCTACAAATCATGGCCGAGCCATAGCCAGTCAAAGCGCCTTAAGAATCCTTATGCGTCAGGACACGACGACTATTAGAAATGTCGCCGAGGAGTTCAAGCTCTCGGAATACGAACAGAGATTCCTGCTCACTTGCGAGCGAGGCGAAGCTCTAATTGTTGCCGATCAACATCATGTGGCGGTAAAGATTACAGCTTCGGAAGACGAGCACCCGCTCATTACTACCGATCCTTGGGAGAGAAGTAAAAACAAGAAATGAATCCGCAAACGATAAAAATTATTGCGGCTGCCTTTTCGATGAGAAAGGAGATCAAATATCTCTTTTTCGTAATGCTCGGCATTATTATGGTACCGGTATTTTCGGTACTAATATTAACTCAAGCTGGAATAAACCTTGTCTCAGATGCGCTCGCGCAATATAACCCACAAGACCTCGTTGTAGACATCAGGGATCCGCTAACCGGTGAAGTTGTCGATCACATTGAGCAATCTGTTGCATGGCCAGCACAAGGGGTAATAAGCTTAGAATTTGGTGAGAGCTCGCCATACCAGCCATTCCATACGGGGATAGATATTGCAGGACCAATCGGCGATCCTGTTATCGCTTTTATGGACGGAAAGGTCATTTATGCCGATACAGTCAATTGGGGGTTCGGAAGACATGTCAAAATAGACAACGGACACTTTATTACCTCCATCTACGCTCACTTAGATACTATTGACCCAAATATCCGTGTCGGCGATACAATTCCGGCCGGAACCGTCATCGGCACACGAGGCAACTCCGGCTGGTCAACCGGCCCGCACCTTCATTTCCAGACCAATATTTTTGGAATCCCCGTAAATCCGAGAACGTTTTTGACAGGAGATCCCTTGTAAAATTAGATCAGTTCTAGATTCATCAACCGATACTTCATAGCATCTTTGCTAACATAGTATTTGCTTGCCAATTCAATAAGTTGATCTTCTAGGAATATTTTTTTGCTAGTGATAATCTGATTAAAATCATCGATGATTCTTTGTCTTGGCATGAGAAGTGCAGCTGCGAAGATATTTGCCTGAGCTTCCCTGACGGAGTTTGAGTATGAGTGATTTCCACGATAATCAACTGATATTTTTTTATCTACAAACGCAGTCTTGGTTTGATGAAGAATAAAGTGTCCTAGCTCATGAGCCATTGTAAACCGTTGTCTGTGATAAGGCTCAGAACTATTCAATCCCATCAAAACCTTCTTATCACTTTTTCGAATTAGAATACCTGAATACTCATCGCTTCCGGCATGACCAACCATAATATCAAAAGATTTGATTATCGCCTCAATCGGTGTTGGACAGGTGTCTCCAGGCAAATTCTTGAGAACTTTTTCTGCTTCCCGCTCAATTTTTAAGAGACTTTCTTTTTTCATATGTTGTTATTATTAGCTTACCAATATTAAGAATCTTTTTCTACTGGACCAAAAAGCTGAGTTGCCCATGAGGCAACTTTTTCATCTTCCTTTTCAAGTTGGTTGAGATCTGATCTACTCAAACCGAACCCCTCCGGTACTTTAGGAAAAAAAACACTGATATCAGAGCCGAGAATGCAGGCTAATTTCCAAATCATAACTGCTGATAAATTGTTCCGACCATTTTCGATTTGTGTCAAAGCTACTCTAGATATTCCGATTTTCCTGGCAACAGTTTCTGCTGACAAATTATTTTGTCGTCGCACAGTCTTAATAAGAGCCCCAATCGATTTTCTGAGATTCCCATCTGTTTCTACTATTATAACTGATTTTTCTTTGCTCATGATTTGCTGATTGTGGATAATAAGTAATTGTTGAGTACAATATGTAACTAAGAGTAACAATGGTAACTCGTAGCAACATATTGGTACGATAACCTACGTTGACATCGTAGCATGGCGTTTAGTAAGATACAAGAGTAATAATTAATTAGGCGAAAGCCGAAGGAGAAGTATGAGTCAAGAAGATCAGAAAGAAAAAAAGGACAAGGGTTTCACTATTATAGTGAATGGCCGGGAGAAAGAACATGAGGGCAAGAAGATTAGTTTTGGCGAGGTTGTAATCCTAGCGTTTGGTAGCTACGAAGAGAATGAAAATATTGTCTACACCATCTCTTACAGCAAAGGTGAGCACAAGCCGGAAGGAACGATGATCGCCGGAGATGAAGTTAAAATTAAAACCGGAATGATTTTCAATGTCACAAGAACAGATAAATCTTAATCCTGACCTCAGACAATTGAAAGACAACGGCTATGCTGTTGAAATCAGGGATGGTTACCTGCTGATCCATGAAATACCTTATCTCAATCCATCCCTGAAAGTCAAACGAGGAATCTTAGTATCGGACCTGTCGTCAATTGCTGGCAATGCAACAAATAGCCCAGTCCAACAGCATGTGGCATATTTTGTAGGTGAATTGCCCCACTCAAAAGCTGGCAAACCGCTATCTGGGATTGTTAATGCGAGCACTGATCAGATTATAGGCAGTGTAACCGTCAACCATACACTCTCATCGAAGCCAATTAATGGTTATTTGAGTTATTTTGAAAAAATGTCCACATATGCCACGATCATATCATCGCATGCTAAAGCTGTAGACGTTTCTGTTAATGAAAAACCTCATATGAGCATAGATTCTACGGAGTCAGTGTTTAAATATCCTGATACTAATTCAAGTCGTGCGAATATTGGTGACATTAACAGTAAACTAAAAGGTCTAAAGATCGCAATTCTAGGCCTAGGTGGAACAGGATCGTATATATTGGACATGGTGACAAAAACTCCGGTTGAGGAAATTCACTTATTTGACGGTGATGTTTTTCTAAATCATAATGCCTTTAGGTCGCCTGGTGCACCTGCTTTGAGCAATTTGGGCAATGTCAACAGTAAGGCGGATTATTTCGCAGAGATCTATCTGAATATGCGAAAGAATATAATCTCTCATAATTATAAGATCTCAAATCAGAACCTCGGAGAACTCCTAGATATGGACTTCATATTTATTTCGATCGACAATAATAATGATAAAAAAGACATCGTAGAATTTCTTGTTGAAAAAGAGATCAATTTTATTGACAATGGAATCGGACTGATTGTAGTAGACGATTCAATTATTGGCCAGGTCCGCATAACTGCTTGCACTCGCGAGAAGCATGACCACATCAACAGAAGGATAGATTTGGGAAGTACAACCGGTAACAATGACTACTCCACCAATATTCAAATTGCCGAATTAAACGCCTTAAATGCTGCTCTTGCGGTTATTCAATGGAAAAAGATGTTAGGTTTTTATCAGCACCAAGATCAACATTTTAATGATACGTTTTCAATTAATGATGGAAAGTTAATTAACGATGAATATCTCACATAGATTTGTAAAGAATATCCCCGATAAAATTGAGAACAACATTTTATATATATCGATGGATTACAATATCTCGATACATCTCTGCCCCTGCGGATGCGGGAGCGAAATAGCCACGCCTCTTTCTCCTAATGACTGGAAAATAATTTACGACGGTAAAACTGTTTCACTTTACCCTTCTATTGGAAATTGGAGTCTACCTTGCAAATCTCATTACTGGATAACAAAAGATAATATCGTATGGGATAGAAAATGGTCCGAAAAAGAAATAAGAGCCTTTAGGGCTAATAAAAAATCTCAAAATAGTAGATGGCGGTGGAGAAAATTATTTAGGTTCACTAATAAGAGTTGATCGAGCAACTTCATAATTGTAACTGCAAAAATCACACTCCGGCGAACATTCGGGGATTTTGTCGCTGTTTAGGCAGATGTGTGCTTTGATGATTGTCTTTTCAACCCATGAGTCATCACCTTTATAGGGAATGAGTGAGATCTTGAATTCTAGGTGGTTGTCGAATTTGTCGCAATCGGTAACGCCGTTGCAGTAAACAAAGTAGCCGGTATCTGAAACTTTCAGGCCGTTCTTCCGGAGAAGCCACTGATATACTTCCATTTGCCTTTTATAACCGTTCTGCCACTCTTTGTTTAGTTCAGTAATCTCTTCATCCTTGGATGTGGCTTTGTAGTCGACAACGATATATTCGCCGACCTGGTTAATCCAGAGATCGTCGATCGCGCCGGTAATTAGAAAATTAGTAGGCTCGTGGAGAAATTGCACACCAACGAAGTTTTCTCTCCATTTGTCTAGTTCTGCATGGCTTACGGGTCTAGCGTCAACGCCATTTTCAGTAATCAGCGGATGTGGTTTTCCTTCAGCACGAAAAATATCAAATTCTTTCTTGAGTTGACCGGTCTCCGCTATTCTAGACATATATTCTAAGAGAAAGTAAGCTTAAAATGTCTAGAAAGGAGATCTTTTATGTCTGGTATCGCAAAGGAAGTCAAATTGGAAATACTAGCTAAAGTTAAAGCCGGTATTCCGGTTGTGCAGTTAGCCAAAGAGTATGGTGTCAGCGATAAGACAATCTACAACTGGCTGAAAGCCGGTGTTGAGCACTCTGCCAGCGCATTAGAGCTAGTCAAGGCACGCAGAGAAAACGACCAGTTAAAACAAATTATTGGAGTACTAACCTTAGAGCTGGAAAAAGCTAAAAAAAAATCACGCTGACATCATTCGTCTCATAACGGCTAAGCTACCGTTCTTATCCAAGAAGCTGCTCTGTTCTCTATTCAATCGTTCCCGGGCTAGCCTCTACTATTGCTCAACCAAAGGCGAAAAGGATTATCGTGTCTATCTTCAAATAGTCAGCTGTTTGAGCAGCAACCCCAGTTACGGTCATCGCAGATTGGCATTGGCCCTGGGCCTAGGCCGGAGACAAGTGCGCAGAGTAATGCACCTGTTCAATGTCAAACCGTATAAAAGGAAAGCCAGGTGGCGCAAAAGACGGGACGAAAGACGAGCTCCCGCACCTTATCTTAACCAGATTAAAGATCTCTGCCTTAATACCCCCAACCATGTCTGGACTAGTGATTTTACTTATCTGAAATTCCGTAAACAATACGTATATTTAGCCACCGTAATGGATTTATTTACCAGGGAAATAGTCGGCTGGCATTTAAGTTCGAGACACACTCAAGAGTTAACAATTACAGCGCTCAAAGATGCTCTGGCAAGCAGAAAACTTGCTAAGCCCAAATTCATCCACTCCGATCAGGGTAGTGAATATTTAGCCAAAGAGTACATCAGGTTTGCTAAGGAATGGCAAATCCAAATCTCAATGAGCAGAAAAGCTTCGCCTTGGGAGAACGGCTATCAGGAATCATTCTACAACAACTTTAAAACCGATCTAGGACTTGAGTTTGACCGTTACAATACCACGGGAGAGTTTATCGAGGCAGTCCATCAAACTATCAACTACTACAACCGGAGAAGAATCCACACCAGTCTGAAAACCACACCAGATAAGTATTACAAACAACAACTCTTAGAAAACATGCCTAAAAAAACGGGTACTTGACAAGTAGTTTATCTACCGCCGAGTTTAGCGAAAAGGGATACCCAGGAGGCTGCCCAACACCGAGCCGGCGATCTATATAAAAACATCGCGGACAATTTAAAAAAGCGTCAATCTTAGACCGGCTGAGCTTAAAAGGCTCCGCAGACTTCGGACCATATAAATTCTTTCTTCGTTTTGAGTTATAGTATTCTGACATATTGTGTTAATTAACTTTTGGGAGAATCAATCTTTCAGCTAACTCAGAAAATATCATGACTCCCTGATGAAATTTTAGTTCATCAGAGTTATTAGTTGGGCTTAATGATGGATAGCCATATTTATAATTATTATTGGTTAGAAGGCCCGTGTGAGAGAAGGAATCTCTTAACATGTGCTTAAAATACCCTCCAAACGACTTGTCCCTTACCCTACTCCTAGAAATTTTAGTCTTTAGCGTGTTCAAATCATCTTTAGGAATAATCAAAGGCAACTGATTATTGATAAAAGTTTTTGTGGCGTTATCATCCCCAACGACAATGCGCCGGCCGTTTCGGTCGTGAGTTTGGGTATTCTCTAATTCAATAATTTTATATAAGCAAATAAATTTGTAAAATATGCTTATTGAGTTCTTGTACTCTTGATAGAATGCTAGCATCGTCCAAACTTTTTCACTGTAAGAGTGCTCATTTAAAGTTAAAATATATCGAGGATCAAAAACAGCCCATGCTATCGACTGTCCAACTGTACCTCCGCCAGAAAATATTATGCTAGTCCTGTTCTCAAACTTTTCGACATGCTTCTGCCTAAACAAAACTAAAGATGTAAACTTCCTCATCGCTTCTTGTATTGCGATAGATTCATCTTCATGAGGGTAAGTAACGCTTAGAATAACTTCCTGACCAATCTTATCCTTAGTTGATTCCCAAGATATCTTTTGTCCGAGAAATTCAAAATCATGAGCAAACAATATTTCATCGTCCGAAGAGTTTTCCAAAACTGCATTTGTATTATAGAGAGATTTTAATAGCATTATTTTATTTCCCTAAAGAATCTTGATACGACTCATTTTATTTTAACCTGACCATTCATCAGCATAGGTAAAAGCCAATCGCGAAGATCTGATAATATTTTATTTTCTGCCAAATTATTTTGAACTAGCGAATCAATTTCTGATGCGAAATTGTAGTAATCTTTTACCAATTGCTCTTTCTCTGGTAATGGGATAGAGATATCTTTTACGAGCTGATCAAACAACAGATTTTTAATTCCACTTGTTTTGCCTTCAAAGTTAAAGAATATACCTGCCTCGTATAATGAATTCCAGTATTGCTTGATTAAGTAGGAATGCCTAGGTTCTTTAAATGAAATAGCTTTACAAAAATTAGAACAAACTATAGGAGTATCAAATCTGTTAAAAACTTTTTGTCCTATATGGGCAATTCGACCAGTTGATTGAGTTGGGCTTCCCCCAGATATTTCGACAATCAAATCGTCAGCCTTTAGAAGTCTATCTTTATGCTTATGATCAATGTATCTCACCGGAGGATTTAATTCACTGTCCTTACCATTTAATGCGTTAATATCTGCGCCGCGAAAGCAGTAAACTTTAAGGAGGTTGGTATTTTCCTCGTTAGCGCCCCAGTCACCATTTTTTGAAACACTCAAAAGTTTCTTAATTGAAATGGCGGACCATCCTTCCGGAATCTCTCTTTTGAGTTTTTCATCCCAAATCATTTTCCCGCCGCTCGTTTTGTATGGTCTGCTGTTATTGTCGGGGAAATCAAACTGCACAAACCAGTAATCATAAAAAGTTTTTGCGATTTTTTCTAGCTCAGCATTGATGCGGTTGTTAAGGTCTATTTTGTAATCGAGAGAGGAAAGAACCGCTTCTACATTATCTCTCTGACTGCTATCCTCAGGAATAATTAACTCAAAATCATTGATAATATCTTTGTTGACAGAATCAAATGTTGTTGCAGCGCCCTGTTTTAATAAATTTCCAACATTATATTTTAAAGCATAATATAAAAATTTATTATTTCCACTCTTTGAATTCAGGCTTGCCAGGCCTCGGCCAATACATAAATCGCAAGGAGCAAAATTGAGATCACCGACTGGTGCTCTCACACTCATTAAGACTTCTCCTTTTCTCGCCAATTTTGTAACTTTCTTTGTAAAGGTATCAAATTTTGGATAAAGATTTCCGAAAGTTCTGTTTCCCTGTAGGAAGGGTGTACCTTCCTGATCGGAATAGTAAGTAGATTCAGGTGATTGACCCTGTATAACGGAGGCAATATTTGAAAGCTTTGTTTTGTAACCAGCTTTATTCATATTTCAATCCACTTAACTGTTTTTGAATCTCTACTTCTAAATCCTTTGACTCCGCAAAAAGCTCATTCAATTGATTTTTTGAATCATCCAGCTTCTTAGTGAATTGTTCTGGTGTAATATCGGTGTATTCAATCTTAACTTCAAAATATTGTCCAGCACTAAGGGAGTAGTTTTTTTCTTTGATTTCGTCGTAACCAATAACAACCGAGAAATCATCTATTGGTTCTTTGGTGCCGAAAGCAGAAATAATTTTTGCTTCATCTTCGTTGCTAAGAAGGGTCTTTTGGTTCTTTCCTTCTTTTATCTTTTTCCCAAGCTTTGATGCATCGACTAATACAACTTTGCCAGTGTTTGTTTTATCAATGAATAAAATCGATACATTTGTTCCAGTTGTCGCAAAAATATTTGATGGCATCGATACAACACCCTTGAGCCATTTCTTTTGTACAAGCTTTTCGCGAATCGATTTTTCAATGCCACTCTGTGCAGTGATGAAGCCAGTGGGCACAACGACAGCCGCTTTGCCTGTGTCGTTTAAGCTCCACATGATGTGTTGGATAAACAATAGGTATATAGACATCTTGTCTTTATCTTTATTCGGAATATTTGGCACGCCAGAGAAAAAGCGTTCGGTAAATTGAGGCAGGGATTCCAAATCATCGCGCCATTCCGAAAAATCCAGTTTGAAAGGAGGATTACTTACTATGTAGTCCATTTTCTGGGCGTGACGGCTATGAGTGATAGTGTTGCCTTGCACGATGTTGTTAATGCTATGGCTGAGTCCATTTAAGATTAAATTCAAACGCAATAGATTAGATGATTTCTGACTGATATCTTGGCTATATATGATACTTTTATCAATCCCTATTTTGCTTGCAATATTCATAAGTAATGTGCCGGAGCCGGCGCTCGGGTCGTAAACCTTCACATTAGATGGCGCAGATTCTCCTACAAGAATTTCAGCCATAATTTTGGCTACTGAGTGGGGAGTAAAATATTCGGCATACTTGCCACCGCCATCTTTGTTATAATCCTTAATCATGTACTCAAAAAGAGACGAGAAAAAGTCAAAGCCAGCTGAAAATATTTCTTCAAAATCAAATTTGCTATCTGCCAGTTTGTTAATAATGGATTTTGCGACAGCGTTGTGTTTTGAGCGGTCCGATATCGCACTTTGTACTAATTGCTCTTCAAATAAACGAATCTCCGTTTTCCCATCAGTGTGAACCGAGAACACTGCAGAATTAGTAATAGCAATATCATTGAGTGTATCGTCAAGGGTTTTTGCAAATTCAGCATCGTCTTGTTTTGAAAATAGATACGACAGAAGATGTTGTGGTTTTAGATGAGCTGAGTTATTGCCCAACTTCATCAGTAGTAAATTATATTCATTCTCGCTTAGCTTATTCAGGTCTTCATAAGTTTGGAGGGATGGGTCAATTTTTGAAACCTCATAAAGGAATTTATCGTTCAAAAACTTATAAAGGAAACTTTGCGTAACTATCTTGTATTCATTAGCATCGCCACCAAGTCCGTTATGCGCACAAATGGCCTTTATGTCGTCTACTAATTGTTTTGTTTTATTGTTGTATTCCGTACTTGTCATTTTCCTCCTCTGTATTCAATGATATATTCATCAACCAAAATGTCGCGCAAGCGAGTAGCAGTTGCAGAATCTACAACCGGCATTTGCGAAGTCTCAAAACTTTCTACAGTTGCCTGACCAATAAGATTAGAGAAGTAGCCGTCGCTATCAACCAAGTTTTCATTTACTCCAAGCTTTTCAGCTACAGACTTTTTGATTTCTAATAGGACATCAAATAAAGGTTGATTTTGATTAGTACGGCCAGTTGGCTCAAGTAATTTAAATGTCCGTGCGAATTTTCGATCACCATAAAATTTGTCAAGTACGACTTGGTTCTTGCGGTTTAGCTCACGGATACGATCATAGATATGTTTCAATTCGGTTGAGGCATGCTCCATCTGAGTTTTATTTCCGTTGCTTTCGCTTTCATTATATTCAGACAACAAGCGTGTGAATTCTTCATAAAGTGTTACCCATTCAGGATCTTTTTGGTTATAGTTTTTGTCTAATTCTAAGCGTGTGTTTCGTGCAACTTCTTGTAGATCATTCGCCAACAGCTTCAGCTCTTCTTCCCCTGTCTTTGTGAACTGGAAGACGACACCTTCAATAGCGGTATTTAGTAACTCCTTGCTATTGATATTACTAGTCGCATCCTTTAGGTTAAGCAGTTTCAAGCGGTTGCTAACCTCTGTAAGTAATTTTGCCAGGATTTTGTAGTCGAGTTTTTCGAGAATTTCCGTGTAGCCAAGTAGCCGTGCAATGTTGTATATATCACGAGCTGACTCAAGGGATTTCTTTAATTCGTTTATTGTCTCTTTATCGTCAATGGCGCTTATTTGGCGACTGAATATCTCTAGATTATCGGTCGAAAATTCCGATAGCATGCTTCGAACAGCAGCAATTTTTTCATCAATTTCTGTCTTGCCCATAAAGAGAGATCCAAAAATGTCATTTGGGTCATCACCTTCATCCATACCATCGCCATATTCGCGGTTTAGTTCATCAAAGTAAGCCTGATTGGTAACTTCAAACTCTTTGCTGATGTCAGCAAAATCAACGACATAGCCGAT
>Ga0172381_10004059_pt1 | contig 15272 bp, 14 predicted proteins | sample Leawel6488metaG_FD_119754 | JGI IMG/M metagenome (GOLD analysis project Ga0172381, IMG submission 119754) | Leachate microbial communities from a municipal landfill in Southern Ontario, Canada - Leachate well 64-88 metaG | ecosystem: Engineered > Solid waste > Landfill > Unclassified | place...
CAGCAAAAAAACTCTGCGCAATCGACAGCCGGCCCGAGTACCGGCTCCTCACCTGCGAGCTATCAGCGGCGCTGGGCGATCACCCCAATGCCACTTCAGGCTACGAAAACCTGATCCGGGAGGCACGGGATTCACCCTGCCCCGCAGAAATCCTTCGGCAGATCCTCCGGTCGTATCTCAGGTATGTCAATACGCAGTTCCCGCCAGAAGAGGCTCTCGCACGGTTTCTTGTACTTGTCCCGGGCGACACGAATGTTGTTTCTCTTACAGAGACAGCACGGATGTACCGCAAACGGGGGAATGCAGGAGAAGCGCGATCCTGGTATTACCGGGCATACCGCGCCGATTACCTGAACGGCGGGCTCCCGTACGCAGAGTATCTTGCCTCGCAGGGAGACAACCGGGAGTGCGAGAAGGTGCTGCTTTATATCCTCGCAAATGTCAGGAAACTGGCCGACCTCAGCCGTGTTGCAGCGGCCGTGACCAAAAAAGGCGGGACGCTCCACCGGATGAGACGGTTCACCGGAGAACTGGTCCGGCGCCTTGAAGAGCGGCGGGAGATGCTCGGGTCAGCGGAGCGGGAGTGCCTTGCCGCCGCGTACCTGAGCGCGGCTGCCGATGCACTGTCACGGGAGGACTATGCGGCCTGCATGCACGCGTGCCTCTGCGGTATCGATGCGCTGCCCGCGTACTCCCGTGACTGCCATCCGGACGACTTCCTTACCCTGATACACAGAACGAAAGAGCAGATGCTCACGGACTGCCCTGTCGTACATGCGCCCCGCACGGAAAAAAAGGCGGTGTCACTGAGGCCGGTGCAGGCCATCTGCGACGTCATGGCGCTCACGGAACCCGAGCAGAAGATTTTTACGTTCCTTGCAACCCACAAAAGGGCGAGCGAGACAGACCTTCGCCGGCTACTGGGCACCCGCAGGGTCGCCGGTATCGTAAACCTCCTGATCAGGAAATCGGCTTTGCAGGGAATTATGCTCATAGAAAAAAAAGGTATGAGTGCGGAGGGAGAGGTCTATGAATACTGCGGAACCTGAACAGACAGGCCGGCGCCGGCACCAGAGTCTCAATATCATCAACGCGCTCCGGCGGGGAACCGTGCCTGCGGACGGCCTTGAACGGATTGCGGTCGGGCTTGACATGGAAGAGGCTGTGATCAGCAGGCAACTGGATTTCGTGGCAGAAGGGGGGGGCGACCTCAAGTTCATCCGGGGGGATTACGGGAGTGGCAAGACATTCTTTGTCGCCCGGGCCCTTGAGATCGCCGGCACCAAGAACTTTGTTACTGCCCACATTTTTGTCTCCCCTCAAGCCCCGCTCTCGAAACCAAAAGCGCTGTACCAGCAGATCTGTGCCAATCTCAGGACAAACGAGGCGGAGCACGCGGCGAAGACCATTGTGGACAACTGGCTCTTTGCCATCGAGGAACGGCTGATATCAGCGGGCAGCGGGGAGACAAATGATGCGGATCTCGAAGCCGCAACCGAAAAAGAGATTGAGACGGCCCTTGCCGGTATCAGCGAGAAGAACACGGCCCTTGCCGCCGCCCTGCGCACGTACTACCGGGCAAACAATGCCGGCGACTACCCGATCGCCCAGGCCGCCATCGGCTGGATCGCGGGAGAAACCACCGTGGGACGCGACTTCAAGCAGAAGGCGGGCGTCAAGGGAGACGTCGAAGATACCACCGCTTTTCTTTTCCTTTCAGGGCTTGTCGAGATCATCCACGGTGCAGGATACCGGGGGCTTGCGATCGCCATCGATGAACTGGAGACCACGCAGGGGCTCCAGCGGAACCAGCGGGAGCGGAGTTACCAGACACTCGCCCGGATCATCGATGCACTTGATGGGGGCCGGATGCCGCACTGCTATTTCCTGTTCACCGGCACCCCTGCATTCTTCGACAGCTCGCGGGGCATACGGTCGGTAACACCACTCTACGACCGGATCAGTGTGGCCGAGACCGGCGCCTACAAGAACCCCCGCCAGCCCCAGATCCATCTCTCCCGGTTTGACACCGGCAAACTCGAACTGGTCGCCCTCAAGGTCATTGACGTGTACTCGCAGGCCTACCGGGAGGTTGACCGGGAGAAAGTCTCCCACCGGTTCGTACGGGCCATGATCAAGAAGCTCACGGGCCGGTTCGGCGGCAGGGTGGACGTGATCCCGCGGATTTTCTTAAAAGAGTTCGTCGACGTGCTGGACAAGTGCGAGATCTACGAGGGATACAACCCGGCCGATGGCTATGAGTTCGAGGCCGAACACCTTAAAGGGGAACTCAAAGCGGAAGAGGAAGCGGTCATGGTCGTGGAATTTTAAAAAGCGCCCCGGTGATACTGTTTTATCGTTTCAGCATGAATGGTAATGATATGCGTGCGGGGTTCTGTTTGCTGGTAGCAGGTGCCTTGCTCTTTATTATAGCCATACTTCCAGCGACAGGTGCACAGACAGTCACCATAAACGCCACTCCCTCGGTTGTACACCTGGGGGACACAGTCTCCCTGAGCGGCACGGTCTCAGGCGGCCAGATGATTGCCGTTTACCTCTTTGTGACCGGGCCGGATCTGGACTCCCGGGGCGTTACGCTGGAGAACCTCAATATCCCGGCCGGGCGCGGCCTCTTTACCACCGCACCGGTGGATATCAAGAAGGGCACCTGGGAGTACCCGTGGGACACGTCCATCATCCTCGGGAACATGAACCCGGGCAAGTACACGGTCTACGTAGTAACCTCTCCCATTGACAGGGAACGCTTCAGCACCGGCGGGTATGCCTCGGCTGACATTATCTTCCTGCCCCCGGAGACAGAGGCTTCACCGGTTCCCCTCTCCCCGGGGATCGCAGTCATGGCACTCGGGATCACCATTATCACCGGTTCGTTTATGATCCGCCGGTTGAAAAACACATAAAAAAAGATACACCGGGAGAACCCGGTCGGGTACTTTTCAGCAGCCCGACTCGTTCTTCCGGCGGCCGTTCTTTTCCTGCCGCCGCACCCGCACAGATTGTGCGTGGGCAGACAGTCCCTCGGCTGTGGCAAGGGTCTCGATGATGTCCCCGATACTGTCAAGGCCCTCCCGCGTAAGGATCTGCACCGAAGAGGTCTTGCAGAAATGGTGCACATCAAGGCCGGAGTACTGCCGGGCGTAACCCGCTGTCGGGAGCACATGGTTGGTGCCCGAGGCATAGTCCCCGCAGGCAACCGGGGTGTATGGCCCAACAAAGATCGCGCCAGCGTTCTGTATGCCACCAAGGACCGGGAGGGGATCGGTCACCTGGATGGAAAGATGCTCGGGAGCAACGGCATTTGAGATCGCAACCGCCTCAGTCAGGTCGCCGGCAATTATATAGCCGGAGTTTTCGAGCGCCTTGGTGATGATCTCCTTTCGCGGTGCATGTTCGGCCTGCTTTTTGATCTCGGCACCCACCTTCTCAGCGATACCCATAGAGGTGGTGATGAGAAGGCAGGCTGCATGCGGATCGTGCTCGGCCTGTGCAAGAATATCTGCTGCGACGTACGCCGGCACGGCACCTTCGTCCGCGATGACGGCGATCTCGCTTGGGCCTGCCGGGAAATCGATCTCGGCATACTCGCGAAGCATCATCTTCGCGGCGGTCACGTAGACGTTCCCCGGCCCTACGATCTTGTCCACCGGATCGATAGTCTCGGTCCCGAGGGCCATCGCAGCAATTGCCTGCGCACCCCCGCACTGGTAGATCTCGTGTACTCCGGCAATATCGAGCGCGACGAGCGTAAGTGGCTGGATCGGTGGCGGGGAACAGCAGCAGATCTCCGGGACGCCGGCGATTCGTGCGGGAACCGTGCACATGAGAGCGGTTGAGGGATAAGCAGCACGGCCCCCGGGGACATATGCCCCGACGCGGGAGAGGGGGGTTGTTTTTACACCAAGGGTGATACCGGGTTCGAGCTCGTTGAGCCAGAGGCCCCGGGGCAGCTGGAGCTCGTGGAACCTGCTGATCCGGGCCTCGGCCTCCACCAGGCATTCGGTGACCTGCGCATCGACCTGCTCGTAGGCTGCCTCGCGTGCATCCTCGTCGACCGCGATCGTATCCAGATGTACCTTGTCGAATTTTTCGGAAAGTTCGATAAGGGCCGCATCTCCCCCTGTCCTCACCTTCTCGATAATCTCCTGGACCGGGCCATGCACGGCATCAAGCCGGGATGTGCGCCGCGAGACCCAGGTTTCGACATCAACCGCGCTCCACATAGCAGAAAAAATCGGCGGGAAAGGTTGTTAAGGTTTCGTTATCCGGGCTTCGAATCATCTAATAAATGACATACGGGACATCGCCAAGAACCACGTATCACGTCAGATCTGTCCCTCGGCCACAGGGTCTTTGTGTGCAGGCCTCTTCTTTATCCACCCGAGCAGGTACACCGCAACCATGCCAACAATAAACGCGACGGTCATGGACACGGCAAGCGCAAGCACCCCGATAAGGCCGGTGACGGCGATCGAGTCTGTTTTAAGGCTGTGCCGGGCCATCTCGATCCCGACAAAGACCAGAAGTGCACCCAGAACACCTACCGCCACGATGGAGAGTACCTCCGGCGAGGTAAAGAACAGGGCGAGGGTGATAAAGATCAGGCCGGCAATAATGCTTGCCCCGCCGGTTCGTGCCCCGTAGCGGTACTGACCGGCAAGCCCCCCTGCTCCGTGGCACATGGGAAATCCACCGAAGGGGACAGCGGTGAGGTTCATGAGGCCGATAGTTGTCGAGAGTCTCTTGGGAGGCACATCTTTTCCGAAGAAGTCTTTTGTCAACAGGGATGTCGCAAGGATTGCATTTGCGATGGTTAGTACCACCTGCGGCAATACAAGGGTAGAGAGCGCAGAGGGGAAATCCGAGGGGAGAGGGATCACCAGTTGGGGTGGGGGGATCAGGCTTGTCGGGGGGATACCATGCAGGATGATCCCGCCGATCACACCCACCGCGATGACGCAGATAGATGAGAGATCCGGTACATGCCTGTAGTGGACAAGGAGGATGAAGGCCACGATAACGGCAATACCGAGAACAAAGAAGAAAGAGTCCCTGATCACAAAATCCACGGAGGCCTTAAAGAGGAGCAGGGCAAGGCCGAGCTGGATGCCACGCACGACACTCTCCGGGACCCATTTTTCAATGACAGAAAAGCACCGTCCGTAGCCGAGCACCAGGAAGAGTACCCCAAGGATAAGCCCGGCAGCCGCGATCTCCCCGCTCCCGATACCACCGGCAATCACGATCACGGCGATCGCCTTCATCGGTTCAAGCGGGATGGGCAACCGGTAATAAAGCCCGGTCAGGATGAACCAGATCCCAAAAAAGAGGAGGATGTAGCGGGGGTTGACATCGGATACCAGCGCGACGGCAAGGATGAGCGGGATGATCGTCCCAAAGTCCCCGAGGGAGCCGGCAAACTCGGAGAGCGTGAACCGCAGGGGGATTGATTGTTCGCCGGTCATGCGTTCACCCTCCGGGGACTATAATCCATGAGCATTTCTCGTACAACGATACAACGTTCTTGCCATTAATGGTCTTTTCCCTGTTCTCCGGGCAGAGCAGGGATGAGGATATCTGGCAGTCCACGTGACAACGGGGATTTCCTGTTTCAATAAGATTTATCTGTATCGTGCCGTAACAGTCAATGAGACGCACCATGACTGATCTGCTGATGGATCTGATTATCTATATTGGTTTTGGGATCATGATGTTCGCGATCGGAACGATCATCGGGCACCAGGCCCTGAAACTGTATTATTCGAAGCGCTTTATGGTGCTTGCAAAGGAATGTTCCGATGCCGACTCCGTGGTTCCGATCATAGACGAACTCGCCAGGGAGACCTGAGGAGAGAGACAATGGTGGATGTTACAAGTTATACCCTGATCGGCATCACATGCTTCTGTTTTGGCCTTATCGTAAGTTTCCAGATCGCCCATATCCAGTACTGCCGCAGGCTGACACTTCTTGTGCGGCGTTCTATCTCCACGAAAACCATTGCACCGGTGCTCGCGGAATACGAAGCGATAAACACCAAAAAATAACGGCAGTTTTTAGTCTTATATCTTTTTTTCTCTCCCGGGTGCAGGCTGGATGAGAGCAGGTTAATACAAAAACCGCCTTATGGTATGGTGACATGCGGTGCACGATTCTTGCGAGCGGAAGCAATGGCAACTGCACGTATATTCAGGGCAGTGACGGCGCTATCCTTGTCGATGCCGGCCTGAGCGCAAAAGAGACCCTGCACCGGCTCGCGCAGACCGGTTGCGCTCCCGAGGCCATCTGTGCGATCATCGTTACCCACGAACATGGGGACCATGTCAGGGGTCTGGACGTGCTCGCGAGAAAACTGGAGTGCCCGGTCTATGCAACCAGGGGCACGCTTGAGGATTTTCTCAACCACCGGAAAACCTCGGATAAACCACTTGCAACCCACACCTGCCGGTATGACGACCCGTTCGTGGCCGGCGGGTTTACGATCTCCCCGTTTGCCACATCCCACGACGCGGCAGAACCCTGCGGGTTTGTTATTGGTGAAAACGGGACGAGACTGGGGTACTGCACCGATACAGGAATCGTCACTCCCCATATGCAGGATCTGCTCCGGCGCTGCGATGGACTGGTGCTCGAAAGCAACCACTGCCCGGAGATGCTCGCAAACGGCCCATACCCCGAACCCCTGAAGCGGCGGATCCGGTCCAGCCGGGGACACCTTTCAAACCCCGCTGCCGCAGCAGTGCTCAGGGGCTTTGGAAAAGACGTGCCGCAGGTGATTCTCTCCCACTTAAGCGAGATCAACAATACACCGGACCGGGCCAGGGCAAGTGCGCGCGAGGGGCTCGGACTCTTCTTTGTAGAAAAAGACCTGATCGTGGCGACCCAAAGGGGGTCAACCCGGGACACCCCACAGGAGATCCGGTTATAGTCTCCTTATATCGGGAACACCGTTGCAAGCGACTCTTCGAGTTCCTTGAACCCGTACGGTTTTACAAGGGCTGCCACAAAACCGCAGGTGGCAAAACTGACAACCAGCGGGTGGGTGGCATACCCACTGGAGATGATCGCCCGCACACCGGGATCGAGCGCATGGAGCCGGGGGAGCGTCTCCTCTGCCCCTTTGCCACCCGGTACCGTGATATCGAGGATAACTGCATCGAACGGCGCAGCCCCGTCCTGTGCTTTTTTATACAGATCGATCGCTGCATCGCCGTTCTCTGCCACGGTGACTTCATGACCCAGGAATGAAAGCATCTCGCTTGTGGCAGAAAGGATCGCCTCTTCATCGTCCATCAGCAGTATCCTGTACCGTACTGCCTTTCCGTTCTCTTGAACGCCGACGCCCCGGGGCTGTTTTTTTGGAACCTCCCCCCCGCAGTCTGCCACGGGTTCTTTCTTCGGTCGCACCGAGGGCATAAGCAACTGGCGGGCGTGATCCCGCGCCCGCAATACGCTGGCCTCAGCGCTCGCCAGGTGCTCGAACATGCGATCCTTATCGGGGCACGAACGGTGGGAAAGCTGGATATTCGCGAGCGCCGAACTCAGCGAGTTGTTGATATCGTGGGCGATCTTTCGCACCTCCGCGCCGGCGTACGTTGTTTTTGCGCCGCCGTTCACACGGGTACCCTGCTCCCGGGAAAACCGGTAGATCGCAGTTTCAATTACCTGACGGAACTGACGGACACCAAACGGCTTTACCAGGCAGCCGTACGGAGGATGGGCGTTTTGATGCAGGATCGGGACATCACGATCGGTTGCAGCGACCAGCACTACCGGAACCGTGCAGACGGTCTGGAGCTTTTTTACCGCCGCAAGGCAGCCCATACCGCCACCAGGATGCGCATCCATCAGCACGAGATCCGGATGCCGAGCCTCTGCGAGCGCGACGGTCTCTTTCACTGATGACGCCCGTGCCATCACCCGGTACCCTGCCGCTTCCGTCAGGTACGCAAGTTCGTCCGCGTCTTCAGTCTCTCCCGCTGCGATAATAATTTTCATCACTGCCATAGTAAGACCTCATACCGTCCCAAAAAAGACGTTCCTCCTTCACCCGCACCTGTCGTCACATTATGCCTTCCCATTATCGCGCCTCAATCTTGAGCAGTTTCATACAGTACTGGTCAATGGCATCAAAAATCGCCTTCTTTGCCCGCCTGACTTTTTTTGCGTCGTCAGACTGGAAATCGTGTGCCACGTAATTAAGCAGCGTTACAAAATGGTGCTGCGGGCCCATGCGTTTTTTTATCTCGTCCATACAGGCGGCCGCCTCGGCCTTTTTGCCGCTCATCACCTCAAACGAGTAATCCAGAAGGATGAGCGCCTGTAAGGGGATGTTCTTCTTTGTAGCAAGGTTCCGGAACCGGAAATAGGTGTCCATCCGGCTGGTGATAATCGAGAGCTTGATCCCATAATAGAGCGGCTCGATATCATCGGGATACTGCTGGGTCATCTGCTTGACGACCCCGGCAACGCCGCCGGCATCACGGTTCTCAAGCTTGAGTTTGTAGAGTTCGCGCAGGAAGAACAGGTCGTTATAGAACCGCTCAATCGCAATATTGAGGAGCTCTTCTTTTATATCGCGTTTCCCGTCGCGGGACGCCTTTTCGATCCCAATACGGATAAACTCTCTATCGCTGGGGAACCAGTCGATCGCCTGCTTGATCATGAACCAGAAGATCTTGTTGATCCGGGGGTCTTCGGAAATCTCAAGATCCTGAAGACGGTTTATCGGAGGGTTGAGCCGGACGAGTTCAATCATCTGTTCCCGTGCGGCCAGCGACATATCGTTGGGGCGCCGGGGTCCACTCCTTTCAGCGGAATTCTGCTGGGTTGAGAGGACAAAGTAGCAATATGCGATCGCCGGGCAGATGATGACATCGACGGAACGGTACTTTTTGAGCTGCTCGGCACCTTCTGCATACTTCCCGGTATTGATCATCTTCATACCCAGCAGGATGTCGTAGACTGCGCGACCCCGGTTCCCGCGTTTGTTCCGCATGGCGTAATCGAAGAGTTTTTCCACAAACGGAATGTCATCGGATCGCTTCGACGCTTCGAGCACGGCAAAGGCCATCGCATCGATAAACGGGTCGTAGAGATCGTCGCCGAGGCCCGGGAGCGCCTTGTCAATGGACGTGATAACCTGGCCGAAAAAAACCGGGATGTTGGCATCGATCTTCTCGCTGTTGACTGCGATATAATCGACAAAATCCTTTTTGAGGCGCTCCAGCCTCAGCCGGACAACGGCCTCGGGCTGCCACTCGTCACCCATAGAGATAATCCACGACCTGCACTGAGAGAACTATCGGCAGGACATTAAAAATACTTTTACATATACTTTCCGAAACGGGAGAAAAGTCGAACAGAAAAACTGCTCTTTCAGGCGTTACAGTAAAGTGTTAATGCTTCGGTCGCCAACTCACAAAGCAGAAACGCCATGCTCTTCTTAGAGTTCTCCCGGTGCTGTGAAGAAATTGAGGGCATCTCCGGCCGCCTCGACATGATCGATGTGATAAGCCGGGTGTTGCCCGGGCTCTCACCGGAGGAACTCCCGGTCTTTGTCCGGTTTATCATGGGGCGGATTTTTCCCGACTGGAGTGCGCAGAAACTCGGGATTGGCCCGAACCTCCTCTACGAGGCCGTGGGTTACGTCGTCGGGATAAAAAAGGATGCGGTAATCGGGAAGATCAACAAAACCGGGGATGTTGGCAGGGCCGTAGAAGAGCTCCTGTCAAAAAAATCGCAGGTCTCGTTATCCCACCAGGATCTCGAAATTGTCGAGGTGTATAACAACCTCATCAGCATCGCAGCCCGTGGCGGGGCCACCTCCCAGAAAGAGAAACTGCGTATGGTCAAACTGCTGCTCGGTGATGCCAGTCCTCTTGAAGGGCGGTACCTTGCCCGGATCATGCTCGAAGAACTCCGTATCGGGGTCGGGGAGGGGAGTGTACGGGAGGCGATCGCAAAAGCCTTCTCTGTCGATCCTGCTCTCGTTGAGCACGCGATGCAGGCAATAAACGATCTGGGCGAAGTGGCACGGCTCGCACGGATCGGTCCCGACGCGCTTATGGACGTCCGCATCACCCCCTTCCACCCGGTGCGGATGATGCTTGCCCAGCAGGGCTCTATTGCCGGCATGGTGCAGGAACACGGCGAAGTGGCAGCGGAGTTCAAGTACGACGGATCGCGGTTCCAGTTCCACAAGGAGGCACTACGTGCAAAGATGTACTCCCGCAGGCTCGAAGATGTCAGCAATGCGCTTCCCGATGTGATCGGATTGCTGCTCGCCTCAACGAACCACGATGTGATCCTTGACGGGGAGGTAATTGCGATAAAAGACGGCAAGCCGATGCCGTTCCAGTCCGTACTCCGCCGGTTCCGGCGCCGGCATGATATTGCCGAGGCGCAGGAAGAGATCAGGATGGTGCCCAATGTCTTTGATATCCTCTATCTCGACGGCAAAACCCTGATCGATCTCCCGTTCCTCGAACGGCGGAAGATCCTTACAGGAGTGGTCACGCAGTACGTGGCCCCGCAGGTGGTCAGTGCCGATCCGCAGGTGATCAAGGAGACCTACAACCGTGCGCTTGCCGCCGGCCACGAAGGGATCATGCTCAAGGTCGCCGATTCCCCCTATACTCCGGGCCAGCGGGGGAAGAACTGGATCAAGATCAAGCCCGAAGTGGATACGCTCGATCTTGCCGTCATCGGGGCGGAGTGGGGCGAGGGCAAACGGGCACACGTCTTTGGCTCGTTTCTGGTGGCCTGCCAGGACCAGGGAAAGCTCATCCCCCTCTCACGGGTTGCCACCGGTTTTTCCGAGGAGCAACTGGCCGAGGTATACGATCTCCTCAAGGACACGGTGATCTCAAGCGCGGGTAAAGAGGTTCGCTTCGAGCCGGGACTGGTCTTTGAAGTAGGATATGCCGAACTTCAGGTCAGCCCGACGTACGGGGCAGGGTTTGCCCTTCGGTTCCCCCGGTTCATTCGGCTCCGGGACGACAAGGACACGACCGAGATCGAGACGCTCGACAGCATCAAAGACCGGTACCAGCGGCAGTCCAAGTCGGCACAGGCATACACGGCATAAGGGATCAGAACGAGAAAAGCGTCCGCTGCGTGCGCATCTCGGGGATGAGGGTGCTGTGCGGCTCCCAGTAATCGAACCCGAGCCGGGCAGAGGCCACGGCAACTGCGGCGTCCAGCGACTCGCAGGAAACCGGCGGGGCTGCCATCGCCTTACGTGCCGCTTCCCGGATTACCCAGGTCCCGAGCGGCGCCCAGTAATCGCTGGATATGTGGCGCAGCACAATCACCCGGGCCGATCTGCGGATGTCCCTGAGGTATTCACAAACGGCAAGCCGTGCCGAGTAATAGGCACCTGAAATCGGGGAATACCCCTGTTTTTTCAGTGCCTCCCGGTCCTCGACGATCACTTCCGTATCCCCGGCCCAGAGCGTGCGGCGGCCCCAGATCTCGATCATCTCGTACCGCCAGTCACCCGGTGCAAGGATGCAGACGATCCGGTTCCCGAAGATCTCACCTGAAAAGACCCGGTAGTCGTCAAGGGTCGAAAACCGGGAGATTTCTTTTTTGAGCGCGGTAGAAAGGGTATCGTCAACTGCCGTGATCGCCCAGCGGGTGGGAACAAAATGCCGGCGTTTCCCGAGGAGCCCTGCGGTCATGAGCTTGGTGATATCATAGACATCGCTCCCGCCCTTACTGAGATCCACGCAGGCATCGGTGGCCCGGATGTCCACATCCGATGTGATCCTGTCAACAACCCGCCCCACCTTCGCGCTGCCGATCACGTCAAGGTTCCGGACCGCCCCGGAAAATCCCACCGGGGCGACCGTCCCGTCAAAGGTCATCGCAAAGGAGACGGGTTTTTCAAACGCCACATCAACGTCAAGCGGCTGCGACGAGAGGGCGATCTCCTGGAGGTTGCCGGTGAACCGCTGGAGGGGCGACCTCCCCCGGATCGTCCGTGCCCGGATTCCTACGATATCCTCAATCCCGAGGTTCCGGCCCAGCCAGTCCGGGGGATGATCGCTGTCGTTTATCATGAGCGGGCCCCCCTGGACATCGGGGTACCCGAAACTGCCGACAAACACCGAGGGCGCGCGGCCCTGGTAGCTGGCAGAGGGTTTCATCTCGGCCTGTGCATGGAACCTGCTGGTAATAGGACACCGGGGCAGCCCGCACAGTCCTTTCCCCTTGCACCGGATGCATTGCATCAGGAGTGGCCCCCGGGAATCGCTCTGGAGGTCCCGTTCCTTCCCTGTTGCAGGGAGAACGCCACAGCATCAGATGTGGACACTGGTCGCCCTGACAACGTGGCTCTCCTCATCGGAAAATGTGATCCGCCAGCCCGCATCGAACCGCGCCCCGCACTCCGGACAGATCAGGATCACCCGGTAGAGATCACGGGTGGATTTCACCGGGCTCTCCTTCCCGTCTTTTCCCGCGTTCACGCTGACAAATGACGTATGGAACCCGTATTCGTACCCGCAGGCCGGGCACCTGTGCAGTCCCTCGCCCGGTTTTATTGGTGTTATCTCCTCGGAAATTCCCATACCGGTTCCTCCTTTACTGGCGGTGGACCAGCGGCCAGAATTTTTTTTGTCTGCGCGATCCCACCAGTTCGATAATCTCCGCTGCCTTCTTCCGGCCGGTGGCAACCATAGGATCCCCGCCCCCCGGGCGGGGTGGAAGGGCCAGTGTCTCGGCAATTTTTTGTTCCAGGATCTCTTTTGTGAGGGTCCGGCCGTCCACCATTATGCCTGCACCCATATCGACAATCTTCTTTGCATTGTTCTGCTGCTCGGGATGCCCCGGGTCAACGATGATAAGGACAGGCTTGTTAAAGATCAGGGCTTCGTGCAGGGTGGTGAGCCCGCCATGCACGATAGCGATCCGCGCTTTGGCAAGGTGCTCGTACAGGTTGGGCACATACCCGTGGGAGAGATAATTATCAGAGGATTCAGGGAGGACTGCACCGGTATAAAATACATCGAAAACCAGGTCTTTCCTGGAATCGGCAATCGTTCTCAGCAGGTTGTAGAGGGGCAGCTTATACGGCTCTCCTCCAAAACTGGTAAAAATTGTCTCTTCTGAAAAAGGGTACCGGGAGAGATCGACATCCAGAAACGGCCCGGTGAAGTGATAGTGATTCCGTTCGTGAGCCGGGATAAAAAGATTGTATTCGCTCACCGTATCCGTAGGGGCGTAATCCGGGACGATCACCGTGTCGCTAAGACACAGGTACCGGCGGGTCAAAAAATTGAGGAGATACCAGACCGGGTTCTTCCGGCCGCCGGCCCCCATGAACCGGTTCTGGTTGGTAATAAACAAAACCGGCACCCTCCTGAACCGTGCCGCCATAACCCCGCCATACATCGTATCGCAGACCACGCAGTCGATATTCTGCTCCATGATCAGCCGGCGGACACGTAATGCGGAGCGGATCAGGTTAATGGTCATCCACTTCGAGCACAAGATGGTCTTTTTTAAAGAGAAAAACCCGTCTATCCCTTCCAGGCAGACCTCACGCTCCCCCCGGTACACGTTGGTGCACCCGTGATCGTGGAAAAAATCATATGATTTCCCGTATGCCACAAAACTGACCGAATGCCCGTGCTGCTCAAGGTAATGACCGAGATGGATACACCGGGACGAGTGCCCCAGCCCTTCGCCGCACACAACAAACAGTAGCCGCATTTTTTAGTTCCTCATACATCAGGTGCCCGCCGCTATCGGCTCATGGACGGGGAAACGCCCCGGGATGATCCAATTCCCATGAAGAGCGCCTGCACATGCAGGTACACCATTCAACAGATGATCGTGTGTCGTTATCGATTATGATGATTGCCGTAACGGGGGGACGCCCCGAGCCGCACAACCATTAACAGGTTACGGGAAAACAGATCCTTTTTAGAGGAGGGCGCAATTGAGCGAACTGAAAACTGCAACGTTCGGGGCCGGCTGTTTCTGGGGCGTCGAGGCGGCGTTCCGGAACGTACACGGCGTGATGGCAACAGAAGTGGGGTACACCGGTGGATCCACGAGAAATCCACGGTACGAAGAGGTCTGTACCGGGCAAACGGGTCACGTGGAAGCAGTACGGCTCCTGTACGATCCCGATGAGGTGACATACGACGATTTGCTTGCGATCTTCTGGTCGATTCATAATCCGACAGAGAAAGACCGGCAGGGGCCCGACATCGGGACGAATTACCGGTCGGCGATATTTTACCATGATCCTGAACAGAAGCGCAGAGCAATCCAGTCAAAAGATGAAATCAGCCGTTCAGGACGGTTTTCACGACCGGTTGTTACGGAAATTGTTCCTTCAGCCATATTCTGGAGGGCAGAGGAATACCACCAGCAGTATCACGAGAAGCACGGCGGGGCAGGCTGCCGGATCATATAAACAGAAACATAATACAGGACAACACAATTGTTGAATTATATGATCGTGAGACATACGAAATCCACGTCTGGGATGTCGGAGGTCGCAGCAGAGATCCTGATCATCATCCTCGTGGTTCTGATCGCTGTAGTAGCCTATGCAGCGTTCTCCGGCCAACTCAACTCCCTGTTCTTCAAAAAGAGCGTCTATATTGCAGGAACTGCTGCGGTGACCGGTATCCCGCAGACAAGTGGACTTAGCGACGATGTCCTGACATTCCTGCCAAAAGCAGGAGATCCATTCTACCTCACCGGGCAGACCTCAGGCACGACCGGTGCGCAGGTAACCCTCAAAGCACTCAGTCCTGACGGGAAGATACTGTATCCGGATGCGAGCGGCCTGAAAGGATCGCTGTACGGTAAAACCCTGTATATTTACCCGAATAGTTCACCTGCCTCGACTCAGTGCAATTACGCGATATCCGATTCGAAACCAACCGGTTCGCTCCGCCCGATGACAAAAGGTACATGGACAGTTCAGATGATTGACGAAAATGTGCATGTCCTCGCAAACACCTATACTGAGAAGGTTACTAACGGGGCAACCTCGCTGCCGGTGGCCGGAGGGTTTATTGGCGGCAGCAGCAGCCAGTTCTATCGCACGGACTGCACTCCCATAAACCAGACCAGTTTCGGGATCACGACCAGTAATACCGGTCCCGGGGGCATGACAGTCGCTCATTTCAATGGTGTAAACTCCAACATTACGATCCCCAACGACCCCACCTTAAGCTTCACCGGGGATATGTCCCTCTCCCTGTGGATGAACCCCACGACTGCTGGTTCA
>Ga0172381_10004060_pt1 | contig 15270 bp, 10 predicted proteins | sample Leawel6488metaG_FD_119754 | JGI IMG/M metagenome (GOLD analysis project Ga0172381, IMG submission 119754) | Leachate microbial communities from a municipal landfill in Southern Ontario, Canada - Leachate well 64-88 metaG | ecosystem: Engineered > Solid waste > Landfill > Unclassified | place...
ATTTTATACGTATATTCATCAAGGAAATTCTTACTGTACGGTAAAATACTTAGATATCGATCCCGTGAAATGTCATCAACAACATAGGTACGCGGACCAACTTCGATGATCTTTTCTCCATCTTCCGTTACTGTTTGAGTGCTTTTTCTATACCAGAGAATATCCTTCAGTGCTTTAAGGTGCGTATCAGCAATGGTGCGTCCTCGTATAACCTCATGGGCAAAAACAGGAAGGATATTGTCAGTTTCTACACCGGCAAAGGGATCTTCCAACATACCCTTTACGTTTGGTTAGAAAAGAATTTAAAGATATGCTTTTGCTATTCTAGAAGAAAATATCTAATGTCGATTGATCACCCCACCCTAAAGAATGGAAGATATTTTTGAATTTTTCATCAATCAGTTTTTCTGCCATTTTTTCCAAATCCCAAACAAATCCTTCAGGTGTTTTATCAACGAATGATACAACATGGGTTTTTGGGTAGTTTGCAGGTACACGCTTGACATAGAGGTACTTGAGTTTTTCTTTCTTGATGTTTCCTCCACAATATTCATTGTAGTATTTTGCACCCGTGATGTGGATAGGAATCGTCTTGTCGTAGTCAGTAATCGTTTTAGACATTCCTTTTGGGATTGCGATACTGTGTGGTTCGTATTCCCCTTCAGTAATCTTTCTTCGCATGCTTTGCACATATCCTTTTACCTCTTTCTTTTCCGCACCATTTAAGATCATTACGAATACTTCTTTCTGCAAGTCTCTGACGAGAGTAGGAGTATCCGAACGTTTTGAATCGAAACCCTTCACATCTAAGATTGGTTCGTCAAGCATCTTTCCGTCCGAAACATAAATCAATCCTGCATATCTCTTCTTGACTGCTGAATCATCTTCTTTCTTGACAAAAAGAATTGATTTGTACATCTTGTCAAACTCCAAGAACATGCGGTTATATTCGCTTGTTCCGAAATTATCGAGACAAAACTGATCAAATGTTGCATTAACATTCTCGACTGCATCTTTTGCACGTTGTGGATTATCTTCACCAACTTTGAAAATAATACTATCAGTATTATGAACAAGGATACCATTTGCAAAAAACTTATGAGTATCTGCAACCTCTATATCATAAACATAATCATTATAATCAATTACCTCTATTTTAGAAACACATCTCTGCACACATGTTTGTCTCTCATTTTTCCTTATAAGAAATTTATTAGTCTTTCTATCCATTACAAATCCTATTTTTTCTTTGTAGCAATTTGTGTTATACACATAACAAATGTATGTATGTGTACCTGTTGAAATACCATTGATATGATTTTCTTTTTCAATCTTGGACAACGACGAATTGATACCACAACACAATAATAAATATTTTATATCGTTAATTATTTCCTCATCGACCTGTGAACATGACACACCTGATATGTTGTGGCGATTACTAATCGTTCCATCTGCACTAAAAAACCCACGAAGGAACAGTGCAATATGCTCCTCAGTATCGTTAAACATGAACCGTGGAACCATTTTTCTAATTCCACCGTTATTCATATATTTATTTAATTCATCTTTCACTTTACCATACATAGCGATACTACCATGTTTATCTTCATTCGTCCATCTGTCTATCCATCCTAGTTCCATCAACGGTAAGATTACCTTCTCGACAATTTCATCTTTATCAAGACCACAGGCGAGTCTCACATTGAATTTATACTTTGGTAATCCTTTGAAATTACCATCGCCCAAGAACAACCCAAATAATACATAAAGTTCATCTGGATAATCAGTTGGAGTGATCAATTCTCTGTTAACATATATCTGTCCAATGAGAGTAGTATATTTACCTCCGAGTTGTTCCGGTTTGATAAGATGCATATGATCTACCTCGTTGGGCGATTTGCAGATAGTCCTATTTGCATATGCATATATCGAATGATCTTCAGTTACATCCAAATGCTCTTGATTTGTAAGATGAATGCGATATATTTTCTTATTTGTCTTATGCCGCATAATATATTTAACATCACCAAGAACAGTATTACCATTATCATCAATAGTATCAGTCTTGAACGTATTGTAACAATACTCTTTTCCATCAGGTGAAATGTAATCAACTTGTGTAAAGTATTCACTGATTGGTTTACCACTTACTTTCATATCGCCAGTAATACTATCTCCTGCTAATACTTCATACCCCTGTGCCTTAATCTGATTTTCCATATGTATATTGGTGTTTCTTCCAAACAGTGTAATCGCTGCACCAATCTCTTTTCTGAATAATCTGAATCCCGGCATGAGCATCACACCATAAATGGAATTCAGTAGGAACTTGCAGACAGTCTGTAAATTATCCCACATTTCGTATTCTGGCGAACCTTTGGGATACTTCTTCATCTCAGACTTCCATTCCTGTCGTAAGTCCCATAATTCTTGAATGATGATTGGAATGAAACCTCTTGGATTGGATTTAAATTTGGTTGGTCCTACTTTAATATCTCCTTTCGGATCAATTGTTTCTGGAGACATATTACAAGTTAGGAAAGCAGTTGGATAAAGACTTCTCACATCCCCAACAGCAACATAATGATGTAATCCCGGTATAGGGGGAATAACTCTCGCTCCTTCAATCGGATCATATTTACCATCATACTTCGGTTTGTTCGGAAGAACTATACCCATTTTCTTTGCCTTCTTCAAGAAATAACAATCTAATACTCGACTGTTGAAAAATACATCGTAGAATGAACAAAATGTCAATCTCCTAATTGTATCGAAATACTTGATGATTCCTTTTTTCTTTTCAATTTCAACCATTAATTGAACATCATTGATGTTATATTCAAGAAATAAATCAGTGTTTTCTCTCCATAAATCTCCAACTTTTCCTTCATGTTCAACTTTTCCTTTACCAGTAACTTCTTTACCAATATAATCAAGAGAATATGATTCTGATTTATGAGTAGACAATTTCTTGAATGCTTCCATCAGATCTAACCAATATCGTCCTACCGGTTTACCATCTCGATATCCACATCTCTTTAACGGAGATAATTTTTCTGGTTCAATACCATTTATCTTCATTCTCCCGAAAATATACGGATAATCGAACCCATCGCCATTCCATGCCCAAATGAGATCAAAATCCATATGGCACATGAATGAAACGAACGTATCAAGTAAAGCATGTTCTGACTCGAATGAATAATAGTTTATTGTCTCTGTTCTAATCGTTTGCTCTTTATCTTTGTGTGGTTCAACATAGAATACATGCATCTTATTTTTCATATTGTCATGGCAACAGATTGATGTAATCTCTTTATCGAAAACATTCATATCGGGATATCCCTCTGAATCATCAACCTCGATATCAAGCATACATACTCTCAGAGGTTCTTCGGGAATTTCATCAAAGGTATCAAGACAATATCTGACACGAAGAGGAACATCCGCTTCGTATGTTATTACATGATTCGATTCGATTAATTGAAAAATCTCTTTACGATTAAATTCATCATAGTATCGTTTTTCTACTTCATTATCAAAAAGAGTTTTATAAGTATTACATGTTCCACGAGGAACATCCGAATACAAATAATTTTTAAAATGCTCTTTTCTGCTGTATCGGGAACCATCCTCATTACGTCCAAAGAGGTGTATGGAATTGCCGATGTTCTCAACATACATATTCTAAAAAATGGTATTTGTTACGTATTAAATCTTTCTTTTTGATACATTGCGTCCATTTTACGTTTCAATGCAACTTCGTATGTCTCATAGACTCCTTTATACGGATTGTAGATCAGGTCTGTATTCCCAACTATATCGCGTTCTGACTTCATACGGACACAAACGTTCTTTGTATTTTTGAATCTCACTGTCTCCATATGAACCCCCATAATTGACTAAACGTTTATCTTTGATCTTTACAAGTTCTCTAAACCACATCCAGGTAATGTAATCCTGTAGATATTCTACTGTTGGAATACTGTATACGAAGAATAAATGAGTATACATCGGTGACGTATCATATAATGCAAATCCAACAGGTTCACCTTCAAGATAAAATATCTTTCTGTCTACTTTCTCGAATAAATCCATATGCATAAAGAGTGCTTTCATCATTATTGATTGATTTTTTTCAAAATCCAAATCTGGTAAAATCCATTCTTTATGAATATCCATAATATCTGAAAATTCACCTTTGCACATCAATGAATCATTCTTATACATACTTGCAATTCTATTCGAAAGGATATTCACGTTATGTCTCATTGGTTTAAGACATTTGGATCGCAATTGATATACTTTATCGACTTCATATAAATATTCATTATCGAAGAATATTTGTGTGTTATTACTTTCATATCCCTCATAGTCACAATATACATTTTCTATAATATCATTGTTATTCGGTGGATAGAAAAATACTCTATACGGATCAATATTTTCTTTGGGTTTCTTACCAACACAAAAATCAAATCCGTTATCAACATACAAATATCCGGCATTAGTTAGTATAGATACCATTTTCGGTGTTATAAAAATATTATAGTCTTTAACCATTAGTTATCCTCTGATATGGTTTATCATTTAAATAATATTTACTTAACTGAGTATGAACCTGTCCTGAATATTTCGAATGTTCTCTTGTATCATATGGTCTGCATGATGCAGTGCCAGACATGAACATAATTTGAGCAATATCCATTCCAGCATATAACTTAATAGGACGATTATTCGCATTGAATAATTCAAGTGTAATTGTTCCCTTGAAACCAGAATCAATAAACCCTGCTGTTTGATGAATCGATGACCCCAGACGAGCAATTGACGACTTTCCTCCAACCTGAGCGCAAATAGATGATGGAAGTTCAATATACTCAATTGTTCGTGCTAAAACAAATTGGCGAGGTTTAATTATAAATGTTTCACCAACATATCGTTCAACTTCATATTCAATTGAATCTTTATCATATGGATCAATTACAAAATCATTCTCATAATTATCTGCAATAAATTTTCCATCTTTTCCTTCCATAATTTCAAACCAATCCTTATAATAAGTAAATTCATCACCCAATCTTAAATCATATGAATTGGATTTGATTTTATCGATATTAAAAGGAGTTATACGAAGAATATCTGATTGAACTGCATTTTTAATTTCACAATCTGCTAATTGCATATATATAAGTTATCTTAAAAGTATTTATACATTAGGATGAAAATGTTAAAGTTCCTAATGTAATATTGTCATCGAAGTAAATTCGCATGATATTTTTACCTTTATAGATTCTTACTGTAAGATCAAGTGTTTGTGTATCGGTAAATGAACTAACTAATGGAGGAGCAATCATGTATGTATTATTATATGTTCCCATTCCAGCATATGTTTTCGAATTCAATTCATTGATAAATACAATTTGCATTTTAGATAATGGAAGAGTTGTCGAACAATCGATGGATACTGTGACATCAGTATATTCATTCGTTGTCGTATTATTGATGGTATATTGCATCCATTCCCCTTTCATTGTTCCAGAAACAAGTGTATCCTGAGACATATTACCATTGAGTGTTCGCCCAACTGTAATAATATCAACATCAGAATCACGAACTTCTTTTCGTCCGAAACGTTCCTCTGTCTTATCCATATATGAAATACCGGGACCACCATTATCGAATTGCCATGCTTTAATGATTACAGGCAAAGTACTGATATCTGGTACAGTTGTAAAGAATGATGTACTTGCAATCTTTCCTTCAACGGTATCACTCGGAACGATTGTCATATTATGGAATAAATAATGTCCAGTAAATGTTACACGAAGAGTTGTGCTTTCACTTGCTGTAAGTAAATATTTGAGAATATTATTTTCCTTTGCGTAGAATTCAGTATATTGATCTCCGGTTACAGGAATAGGAATTTCGAATATTTTAGACAATTCTTTTCCTTCACTGTCAACTATTCCAATATGAATCTTCGCATTCGGATCATTATTCTTTGTTCTAAGTTTAAAGTAATAATATGCGGTCGATGAAATATTAATAGTATATTCCAACCATTCGTCCGTTGACGTATCAACACATTCATCAAGTAGTTCTATAGTATCGATACCTCGTCTATATGTATGCTCATCACCAACAGCAACATTATGATATGCTTTTCCCTCCCCGCCGGTATCATACCATTGCCCAAGAATTCTACAATTATATCCATACTCATTCCGCACAACGAAATTATTATATGGCAACTGATTTAATTCTTCGATAGGAGGATTAACAGGAGTATCGGGATCGTCAGGTAATGTTGTAGCACCAGTAGCATTTACCCATCTGCATTTGAACCAAAGAATATTCATATCTCCCTTGAATGCTACTTTAATTATGGCACCATTACGAATATATGGAACTACAACATTCGCTGAACATGAAGTAAATGTATTATATCCAACAGTCGGCAATAAATCAATAATTGTCTTTTTGCCATCATCAACCGAGACATGAATTTCACATCCCGATTCAGTTGTTGATGCACGGAATGTAAATGTATACGTTCCATTGTCCACTACGTTCACAGGATATTTCAACCATTCCCCCTCTCTGGTATACGCAATAACAACTTTGTTCGTATCAGGTTCATTCATTCCGGTATGTTTACCCCAATCCACAAGATCAACACTAATACTACCACCATCAGTACGATAGTCGGAATCACCGTCATTTTGAGGTGTAGTTTCATTAAATGCTACATCCTGTCCACCCAATGCAAAATCACGGGCGTAAATCTGAATATCAACATCTTTTTTTAGTGCAGGTGTAGAACCATATGGTTTTAATGTTTCGGTTGTCCCTGGTGTAGTTGAACCACCACATCGTTGAATAAATGTTGGATCAGATGGATCTGCATCCTGCCACACAGCATTTGCAATAGAATCTCCAATACATTTCTTTTTATTTGCACAATCGATTTCACCGGGAGTACAGGTAACTGGAGTAATAACAGAACCACCACATCCAGTAACAGGAATATATGTTAACCCAGTGTTTACCGATACGGATATATTGGAAGTGCTACATGATCCGCCAGTATGTGATTTAACACATGTATTTATATTGGAATAATTATTATCGTTAACAGTAATTTGCAAACCACTAGTACTACCAGAAAATCCATTCCAATATCTTTCTTTTAGTTCACGCAATGTAATATATCTATTTCCATTATATTTTGTAGAAAGAAGATTGTTATGATCGGTTGAAATTTTATTATAACTATTTGGGTGAATACATCTCTGCCCTTGCATGGCAACCCATGATGCAAGAACTGGAGCACGGCCAGAAGGGGGATCAATAATACGAATTGTGCTATTTCCACGTAATGTATTCCACCAAACCAATGCATGATATTTTGGTTTTACAAAAGTTGCATTAGCAACTTTGCCACCACTCGTTTGTCCTCCAATATATGAACCTTCATCCTGGAAACCATCAACTGTTGCATCTTCAGTAGAAAAACCAATAAGATTATTTTTTGATGTACAATTCTTAATTGTTACTCCACTCCCAAGACAATAATATCCATCGCCATACACATCAGGAGAACTTGATTTTTGCCCATTGGGCCACGGAATACCAGCAATTAAATTGGTATTATTAATCGCAGCATTGACAATTCTCATACCGCATTGTTCAGCATGGCATTCTTCGAGAGTGCCTTCGATACTATGAGGTTTATGCCCATCATATGAACCCTCATTATAATATCCAGATTGTAGACAATCATATGCACAACATTTGTATGCATAAAATTTGACAGTGCCTAAATCTTCAAGGAAATCAAATCCTCTTCCCCAAGGGTTTTCGCCATTATTTTCTCTACCAGAACCACAGTGTTTTGCATTAGTATATAAATATTTAATTTCATAACAATTGAAAGTACCACCGCCATTCCACACAGCAAATCCCATGTGGTCTGCATATAATGCATTACAATTATTATATGTGATATGATGAGCACCAGTATTAGAAATTAAAAAACAAGCATATAAACCATCCAATGCATTATATTTCGATGCGTACGGACTACTCTGATCGACTATACAATTATTGAATGTGATATTCGATCCTCTAATTTCAAAATTGCATCTTCCCTTAAGATTTAAATTGTTAATAGTTACTCCATTATTCACATGAATATTCAACCACGGTTTACTACTATTCAATGCATTGGTATCATTATCCTCTTGCACAGAAATAGTTGCGTTATTCCCAGTAATAATTGCATTTGCACCAATTTCAATTTCGGCATGAGTTCCAGGAGAGTACTGTTTATTCGTCCCCGTTTCAAAAATAATATTCCCCCCACCACTCAAAATAGATTTGAAAGAATCATACGATGTATTATTATTAATCGTTCCTGCCATCAGTTAACCACCTCTATAAATTTAAATGCCGGTAATGGCAGATTATATAAATCTTCCATTGAGTCAAACGTAATATACTGTGCGTCCACAGAATCATCAATTCTCATATACTGTATATTAATGTATGCAATGTTCTTAAGCATAATCGAGGGAGCGGGAATATTATGCGAAACACAGTTAATGAAATTTATTCCATTATGCGTATCAATTGCGAATGCATATTTACAATCAGACGATAAACATCCATTGAAATTTAATGATGCTCTATTCCACGCATATCCTCTTGAATAGAATCCAGCATATCGATTATTCGAAGAAGTACAATTAATAATATCGCCATATGCAATAATAGCATAATCACTCCATGATGTTATAATATAATGCGCGCCAAGACCGTTTCCTCTAAACCAGAATGGATCTCTTGCATAGAAAATATTTTCATCAGGCGAATGAGGAATACCAACATACACACCATCTCCCATATCAACTTCTCGTAAAACGAACCCGGAACAATATGGTATCATCTCTACTGGAACATTATTCTTAGAACGCATGCCATTCATATATGCTTGACAATTATCCATATAAATATCATATACTGTGTTGGATTGTTTAGTTTCGAGATAATATCGCGTATGTGTATCATCGAAATAAAATCCTGCATGCCAGTTATCGTTTGCAATTGAATTACTAATTCTAATATTATTCGCAGAAAGATTGTTTAGCAAATTGAACCCTGCAATAACAGAACCAATCTCACGTTTTCCACATCTTTCTGCGGAACAATTAGAAATATAAATATCATAAAATGCTCGTGCTGGTTTAATATTATTCGTATCTCCGAATATATAATATCCAGACGTATCGACATCATGCACTTTACAATTAATTAAAGAAAGAAATGCCGGTCCCATATATACTGGTTTATAATTTGTAATAGGATATGCAATCTCCACCATGATCTTACCAAGTGTGCTTGTGTTTCGGTATAATAATCCGTTATAATTATAATTGGTTGCCTCAATATCAGTTAGAATTATTTTTGTATCCCATGAAGTATAATATAAAGGATCGTCGTATACGATATGAATAATTCCACTACCAGTCACGGAAAAATTCATTATATTTATCGATTTATTTACACTATCACTTCCTTTTATTCTAATATTCATTCCAATGTCAGGAACGAATAATGGCGAAGTGTTTTCAGTGGTGAAATCAAAGAATGTTTTTCCCGATCCTGCTCCTTGAATATCAATATCTTTAAAATTGATATCAGCATCACAATGATACACACCAGCAGCAAACCATAATTTCTTTCCTCTATTTGCCAGAGAATTTATAGCAATTTGATCCTGCGTTCCACTGCATATATAAAATGCAAACATTTTATCTTCAATCGAACTATCTGATGCTGCAATGTATAATTCTGCATCATTTGTCGGTCGTGCAGCACAATATGCTTTTCCTTCAGAAACAAATTCAGAACGAACAATAACTTTCGATGGTGCATTACATACAGCAGTACATTTGACAATCGAATGTGCTTCGCATTCTGCTGTAACAGTAGCACTACATGTTATATCGTCCGGATTAACAGTATACTGTGTAATTGGTATAGCATTGCATGTTGCAGTACATGTTATTGATGAACTGACTTTCGCAAGCAATGATGATGCAGCATTGACAGTTGTAACAGATCGTGACACACCAATTACTGAGAATTTGTGAATGGTATTTATAATTTTATTTGACGAAAATGAAAAAGAACGATAGAGAGTGTTTGCACTAGTCGAAACAGTATTGAATCTAGATCCAATATTGAATCGTGGAAACCCCATGAATACCTCAGTCGAGAATAATTTCTAACGTTTCAGCAGCAATGATAAGTTGTCCATTTTCATTAATAACCTGTTCTGGAGTTAATGTACCAGGATACAATGGATCGGTATCTGCGAAAATAACAAAATGCGTAACCGCTGCTCCCCAATTGCCTGATGCAACAGGGAAATCAATCTGAGCAGTATTATATGCTTTCGTTACTCCGTTAACAATCGATTTCGTAAATGTAATTGTTTGACGAGAATAATTATTACCGGATACCTCGTTAGCAGGAGAACCTTCACCAGGATCACCCTGATACAAAGCAATCGTTAAAGCGGGATCAGTTGCAATTCCCCATGCCTCGCCACATAATGTTGCTTTAATGATTGTATCCTCTAAGAAATTTGACATTGACATACTACATAAAAAGGAAAAGAAGTATAAAAATATGATTAGTATTAAATTTATTATACATTATATAGTAACATCAACAGTGCCACCAGATGTATTCACAGTCAGTGTTTTACCAAATATAGTTACATGCCAAACACCATATCCAGCATAAATCAATGAAACAAAGTCGTGTGCTGCTTTTGATAAAATATATCCGGTTGATCCAGCAACTGTTGATTGTCCATAAATCTGTATTGTGTTATCCGTATTCTGTGCAATTTTCCAATATGCACCAGCGGCAGCATTTGCATTATATACTTGTATTGTGTCTCCAAGTACACTATTTCCCAAAGTGGGGAGAGTAAGTGTAACTAACCCATCTACCTGTACCCATACAACTGTATTTGAAACTAATTGTAGTGTGTTACCCGTACTGTGCTGCACCTGTGTAATATGCGTATGCCCTGAAGTTGCTGCATCAATGTCAGCAGGTGTCATTGCATCAGACCCACCGGTAGCATGATTTGCTTTATGCACTAATGGAGCATACATTTTGACAATCGTACCGGAATTTGGTAATACTGATGCAGAAAAACATCCCATCATATTCACAGTTCCAGTTCCGCCAGCAATCATATAGTCAAGATCATTACCAAAATACACATTGCTGCAATGGTTTCCTGCTGCAGTGACATAGAATCCGTATGCAGTAACATCTGGAATACCTCGAAGTTCACCGCCGTCAAGATGTACGAATGCACCATTGTCTACGAGAACTGGTACTGTTGATTTGATTATACCACGATTATGGATGTATGCTACAGGTTCAGTCAAATATGTTGCAACGGAATGGCACCAGATACCCCGTGATTTGGAAGCAATATAATCAGTCTCAATTACTGCACCAACACATTTGTAGATATCCAATCCTGCTACAATTGTTGCATCCGGTACAGTAATCCCATTTGTGTCAAGATACAATCCTCTGATTACCGGACGTTGAAGGTACATTAACTTGAGAACATCATATGTGGTAATATTTTCAAGAACTACATGATCATCAGTTGTTCTACTACCAACAGTTGCACTAATATTATATGCGAATATTCCAATATTATCCCCAATTAATGTACCATTGTCAGCAGTGTAAATTGATCTAATTGTAGTGTGATCAGTACTGTCAAGTTCGATTGCACGACCCCCACAACCAGTAATATGTAAATGATCAAGAAGTGCAAACGATTCATAACCATTTGAATTATTTCCTAAGTATATACCGTTTACAACTGAATTTTTGATTACTAAATCATGTAGATGTAATCCATGACGTAAATTGGTTGTAACATCATCCCTACCACCAGTAAGTATAATGCCAGAACCATCTACCAATGCATATGTTTGATTTGCTTTATTTCCATCAAAAGTAATATCGGCAATTTCAAGACCACTATATGTTGTCTCACCGGGATCACCCGATACACCAATTGCCAACACCATAACAGTTGCGTGATCGGCATAATGTTGATTATTTGCCAATTTCAAAATTGTCTGCCCAGTACCCGCGCCAATAATACGTGTGACTTTATTATTATTTGGAACTACTAAACAACAATTATAACTATGTCCTATGACTTCGTTTAATGTATCTGCTGTTAGGGTATACGTTCCTTCACGAATTAAAATCGTTCCCCCCAAATCAAGTGCTGACTGTATAACTGCTGTATCATCTGTACCAGCAACACCAGAGTCTAACATTGCGCCATATCGATTTTTTGCATAAATTACCCCATTGTCAATATATACAACAGAGTAATACCATGTATCATCAAGTGTATCTGTAAGATCATTTACCGTTACTAGTCCCGATGCAGTAAATACATTAAACACTCCTGTATATCCAACAACAATCCATTCTCCCGCAACAGATGATTTCACCAAAGCAATGCAATCATTTTGGGCAGTACATTCAATGTATCCAAATGCCGAAACAAGAGTAGTATAATCTCCCATTTTAATATATTGCCCGGTATTTGGTACAATTTTAAATTTGGCGTCAGCAATTGATACCTGTATAATTTCAATTGGAGAACCAGTTGGCGCATTTATATCAAGTGGAAGCAACATTTGCGTTACGCCTGGGGCATTGTTCCAAATAGTAGTGTTCTTTACCAATTGAATATTCCCCGCTGTTTCAAGCGCAACTTGTGTCATACACATTTCTTTATAATTCTCTTTTATAGCATACAGATCATAATCAGATACATAACGTGCTACTGGTGTACCTGCGGGCCATTCTTGTGCAGTTGTACCTTCAAAACCACGATCAGCAACAGAAGCAAGTGTAACACTTGATGCATCTTTTGATGTATACCAAATACATTCGAAGTTAACTTCTGTCCCTACAGTAAAAAAGTTTGGAACATCATCACCAAGCACAGCGGTATTGAAATAGAATACTGTATCGGTTGCTGTTGCAGGTTGTGTAAGTACGGCGATAGGAGAACCTACCTTACCATCAGGCATCGGAATCATGAACTAAAAAAGGAAAAGGAAATATAAAAGAGTTATTCAGATAATGGTTGAGTCCACGTTTCTGGTATAGTTTCAATTTGAATAACTTTCGGGTTTTCACCGGAACAATACGCTAAAATCCATAAACAATCATTTTCTGCAAATGGATGATCGATCACATACCACGTTTCATTGTTTTCATCAATGAAGGTTGCAGGTGTACCTATTTTAACTGGACCGCACCCGTCTTCAACGTCTTCTGTAACGGAAATATCCGCGTAAATTAATGCATTCTTAGTTGCGAATGTTGCCATAATAGCGATCCTCCCGATCTTTTCGTTGTGCATTCCGTTCTTTCGTTGCTGTTGATGCAGTATATTTATTTCCAGTTTTGGGGTTAATATCTCCTTGTTTTGGTGCTTTGAACGTATCAATAAAAAGTTTAAGTTTCTCTTCTTTCGTCTTTGCGCCCTTTGCGGGATTTAAAGTTTTTGTGGGAACGATTAGTTTCTCATCTTTTATTGCTGGTGTCATACCGTTACCCCATGTAATGCGAGAACATCTGCTTTAATCAACGTTCGTGCTGCCAATCGTTCGGATTCAGTAAGCACACGGTTAAAAATAGCACGGGTTGCACGAATAATACCATTACCATATGTGGTTCCATCATAACAACAATTAACATCAGTCAAATTCAATAATGCTGGTGTTCCTGCTGATGTTACCGTAAGTTGCACACCATCAAGATACATATCATAATATGTTCCATTCCATGCAACCGCGATATAATGCCAACCTGCTGCAATAGTTAATGTATCGGAACACCATGACGTAAACGAATCTGCCGCATATTGAACTGTAATAATATTATTTGCTGGAGCAGCAGCAACCACACCGAAATAAATTGCAGCATTTGGTGCAATTGAATATGAGCATGATTTTGTACTTGCTGACGATATAATTGATGGTGTATAGAATACCATATGCATTGAATACATTGGTTGAATAGTTCCAGCAGAATCAACAATACCACCAAATTTAATATAATCATCCGCACCATATGACAATCCTTCTTTCACCCACGTTGGATCATTCGTGTCCGCTCCTGTTGCAGATCCAAGCATCCCAATATTCGGCGGTGCTGTCCACGGGGTTGCGGTGCTGCCCTCTTCGAGTTGGAAACCGTCACAGTAGAATGTCGCCGCCTGTTGGGTCGAGGTCTGGATGTAAATGATCATCGCCCGTGCATTGGCGATACTCGTTACTGTATGCGAGATTCTGCCCCAATCTCCTGAGAGTGCACTCCCCGGTCCCGACGATGCTCCGATTTGCGTTCCGGCATCGTCGGCAAACCCGACTCTGATCTGTATCGTGCCAGCGCCGTATCCATAAACCGACACGGTGTAGGGGGCACCCGGCTTGAGTCCGTACACTGTCGTGAGGGTCGTTCCTTCTTGTGGTGCCGCGTTTGGAGTGACAATCTTAAGCGACCGCGTACCGCTCAATGCTTGCTCGGTCGACGAGGTGATCGTTGCTCCGAGTTTTGAGATAAAACCCGTCGTCGTCCCGTCACTAGACCCGTTCGCCTGATTCGGCAACAGCAGATTCTTTCTGATGCGACTATAATCCATCAATAACTGTTTATCAGTCGTTGGGAAGTACGCGGTTGGATAACTGCCGACTTCGAGTTGTGCGCCCCAGATGTAGAGACTGGCGGCACTGGTGCCGTCATAGAGGTAATCCCCGTCCGCTTCGGCAGGGACGATATTAACGGCGTTCGGAATATTTGACGCCCCTCGGGAATATGTGATGGAGCACCGATAGTACCCGTTTGGTGCTGACTCCATTGTCGCGGAACAGAGTGCTGTCGAACCGATTGCCCCCGTATCGAGGTTAAAAAAAGCATACGGAATGAAACTAGCGTTATATGCTTGGATAGTAAACCATGGTCGCCCCGTCGATTTTACATAGACAGAATATGTACAAGTAACGTTTGGTATAGGGACTATTATTTGCGTCAGGTGATGCAAATTGTTGGCTGTAGCGTCATCGACGAGGGTGTCTGCCGTATAGGTGTTGTCGGGCGCGAGGACCGAATTGGCAACGACCGTGC
>Ga0172381_10004061_pt1 | contig 15270 bp, 29 predicted proteins | sample Leawel6488metaG_FD_119754 | JGI IMG/M metagenome (GOLD analysis project Ga0172381, IMG submission 119754) | Leachate microbial communities from a municipal landfill in Southern Ontario, Canada - Leachate well 64-88 metaG | ecosystem: Engineered > Solid waste > Landfill > Unclassified | place...
AACAGTAAGTAAGTACGATTCAGAAACGAAAAAAGTAGTAAGCACACCATTAAGCAGGATCGGGGGAGGTTTATCCTATGCCCATTATATCCCTGTTGACGGTGTGCCCGTAAATAACTACTCATTTGATGCTTTGATTTTAATACCTACCGATGCAGTGACAAATGTAAGTGCAGCGTTAACCGTATCTATGTTTAATGTGAGTGCCGGTCTAATATATGACTTTATAAATGGCAATTCATTTAAAGATAATACCGGTTTCTTGACTTGTATATCATTAAAATTTTAAGCAATGGCAAAGAAGAAAAAAGATCCAATTCCGCCGGTTGACCCAGGGCCACCACCAAAACCACCAAAACCATAATGGTAAAAACTAATATCATACAGGACTCAGCATTAATTTGTTGCTTAATTGCAACGGTGATGCTGAGTCTCTATAATAACTCATTTGATGGGATGTTAGGGCTTAATACTGTCGGATGGGCTGTTGTGTGGTCCATTGCTATAAACATTCAATCCCTGTCTTTTGTTGTCTACATAATGACAAAAGAGAGCGGTGTAATGCGTAAGGTTTTTGGTATAGTGTTTATACCATATATTGTTGTTAAGTTATTCTATGATATAGCAGCTTACGGGCAGATACATTTTTTCAAATCTATTATATGGGTCATCTCGTGGGACGTGCTCATAACTGAGTTCTTAATTCTAAGTTTGGTTTATTGTTTTATAATGTTCAGGAAATGGCAAAAGTAGGTCTTTGGAAAATAGCTGAATCGATCATTATTTTATCTACTGTTATCGGTACCTCGCTTGCTGTATATGATAAGATAGACAAGACAAGTGACACCCTCGATAAATTACAGTCAGATCAGAGCTATGTAAAAAGAGACATTCAGAATATATCCGATTCACTTTATATTTTCAGTCAGGAACTGAAGCAAACAAAACAACAGGTATATGTTACCCGGGAGGTTATCAGCGTTGATCCAACCATAAGGGCGCAACTCGATTATCTTACCCGTATTATTGAGCAGCAGAATGAATACGTAAAAAAAAAATCGACTCCCTGAACGCAATACCGGGGAGAATTAAAGTCAGGAAATTATGAACGAACTGTCTGAAGAATATTTCGATAAGAAATTTGAGGACCTTAAAAAAGGACTCAACAAAAATATTGATGAGAAATTTAACGATATGTATCATACAATGACCGGTCATCATTCGTATGTTGTTGGTAGATTGGAAGAGCATAGCAATATTATACTCGAACATACTAAGGATATTCGGGAAGTGAAAAAAAAAATTGTGGACCTTCAATCGGCCAGATCATTTTGGATTCGTTGTTCGGTTGGTTTCGCAGGAGTAGTGACATTCCTGATTTTGTTGTGGAAAATATGGAGTGAGAGATGACAACATTAGAACTCATATTGAATCGAATTTACAAGGGTGAAAACTATACGATAGGTCATCTTTATCAGAAGTTGAATATAATGTACGATGACAGTTCTGAAATTTATATTACTGACACTCTTGAAGATCCTGTGAGAGATGAAAAGATAGCCGGCATTACCGCTATCCCTGCCGGACGGTATGAGATAACCCTGGAAGATTCACCACATTTTAAAAGAGAGCTGCCATACCTTCATGACGTGCCAGAATTTACGGGTATATTAATCCACGCCGGTAACACGTCGGAAGATACAAGGGGGTGTATTCTGGTCGGTGAAAACAAGATAAAAGGGCGGGTAGTTAATTCAAGATTTTGGGAACAGGAAGTAACCGAATTGATCAGGGCTGCAATTGAGGATGGACAGAAAGTTTTTATAACGATAAGTTGATGCGGGTCTGATTTTTTCATATCTTTGTTAAGGTTTTTTCATAGTTTTAAGGTTATTTAGTTTAAGGTTAGTTTCAGGGTTGGGGGTCGCAGGTCGACCCCCTATTTTTTTATATTTATTTTCAGAAACATGACTTTTATCAGCCTTTTTCTCATTTTGATTGTCGAGATTTGTATAAAATAAACTAACTGATTATGAATAGAGAAATAAAATTCACAGGCAAAAGAACCGATACTGGAGAATGGGCGTATGGCGACATTATACATGGCGTTGGTGCTAAAAAGGATAGGTTATTCATATTGCCAATAGAACAGTTTTACCGCTCCGATTGTAATAATTTAGATGGATATGAGGTTATCCCCGAATCGGTTGGAGAATATATTAACAGAAAGGATAAAAACGACAAGGAAATATATGAGGGACATATTGTAGATATTAGCCTTTTTGATGAAGGGGATATGTATAGAGTTATAATTGAGAATATTAAGCATGTGCCCGACGAATTACGCGGATCATCATTTAATTGGTGTGAGGTTATGGGTAATATTTTGGATAATCCTGAACTAATAAAATAATCATGAAAAAAGTAAGACTAATCACCCCCGACCAGCACAACGGTAAAGAGGCAATAAGCCGGACGCCGTTACGCAACAGATATTTTTTTGAGGGGGCATGGCAGGAAGTTGATATAAAAACCACCAATGCCGATGATTTTTGTGAACCGTCTGAATATATTTACCCCGAAATCCTGCGAGATGCTCAGATAATTGAGACTACCGAAGCGATCTTTGCCGAAATGTTAGATACTTTTGATATCCGGGTATTGACAAGGCGTGTCGAGATGGAAATGTTTGATTCAAAAAAGATGCCACGAGAGGCGACTATTGACAGGCAGTTGCGGCAATTGAGAGAATACGGCAAGCTGAACTATGAGGTAGTTGATGAGCAGAAAGGGCTTTACCGGAAATTGACTGTTGTGTCAAAGACTTGTGTAGAACAGGTTAAAATGGAATTTCAGCCGGACTGGAAGAAGCGGTTTGTGGAGTTCCTGAAAGAGGAGAAAATGTATACCGCATTTCTTAAAGCAGCTAAAATTAAACTTGAGGAAATACACATCGATCCAGTTAATTATGTAGACGGCATTTTTATTTGGGACGATGAAAAGGCATTGCGATGGGACGAACTAAACGAAAAATGGAGGGCAATCTATAATGGCAAGAATTGAACTATCAAAGTCAACGCTGAGTAAAATCAGAGAGGGCGTAAAAGATGAGGGTTGCTGGATAATTGACAATGATTTATACATCTTATTTGATTACATAAACAAAAGTGTAATTGTACGCAATAAGCACACTAATCAGCAGTTTGATTTGAACTGCCGGGACAGAAGGTTAATATTTAAATACTTTCAGCCATGAACGCAAACGAACTGAGATTAGGAAATTATATTCAAGATACCAATTATCCGGAAAGAGTGTGTAGAGTGTTCAGGCTGACTCAAGGTAATGATTTTAATATCACTTATCATTATGACAGAGTATGCGAATGTAGTTATGCCAATGAGCGAAAAGAATCGTTACAGCCTATCCCCCTGACCGAAGAATGGTTAATTAAATTTGGATTTGAATATTACTTATTTACAAAAGCTGATGATGATGGGATTTATAGGGATAAGAAGATAGCAAACAAAGAATATTTTAAACACCCCAAGCTATCGGAAAAGATAATATTCTATCTACCTTATTGCAATTTGAATTACTACATAGGCTCAACTACAATTAAGTACGTTCACCAGCTTCAAAATGTTTTTTTTGCGCTTTGCGACGAAGAGTTAACAATCAAATAACTTAATCTGATTTTCCATGAAAAAATCCCTCATAATTCTGCTTCTTATCTGCCTCCCAGTTGCGGCACGACCACCAGCGGCAATGATAAACTACAACCAGAGTTTTACCAACTGGCTACATCAGGCTCCATTAACTTATGACAACATAAAATTAGCAATGGATCTGACCGGCATGATTCACCCTGAAATCGTCCTTTTGCAAATAAGGCTTGAAACAGGCAATTTAAGCTCATCACTTTGTCGGGAACACAACAACCTATCCGGCATGAAAAAACCGGCAGTAAGGCGCACGACAGCGACCGGGAAGACAAAAAACGGTTATGCCTATTATAACACCTGGTTTGATTCGATAATTGATATAGGATTATTCCAGCAATATTATATTCAGAAGGGGCGGGACTTGTCAGATTATGAAAAGTTTTTGACAGGGCTGTATGCTGAAGATCCGCTTTACCTGGTAAAACTCAAAAGATTATGTTTGAATACCTCATCGAAATAGAGTCAGGTCATTTCCTGATCGTCAAAGACGGTGCGAGATATGCAGAGTTTACCGACCATTATTTCGGTCTGGCCTGTTATAATCTATTGATGTCTATTGAGGTCGAGAAGATGCGGGGAGATATACGCAAAAATCGTACGACTGAAAAATAATTGCAGAAACATTGTTTTATTTTGAGAAACATGACTTTTATCATTGTATAGTATATGTTTTTCTTATTTCTTTGAATCTGTAATCAAAAATAAACGTCATGAATTACGGTAGAATAAATGAGAGAAATATAGGTAACCACAAATTAGACGGCGGTGCTAAAAGAGCAAAAGCAATTATTGAACCTATTTTAACCGACGAACAATATAGGGCAAAGGAAGCAGTAAGACTTTGTAATATGATCTTGAATGGCGGTATAAAGATATATGAAACAATACCTGAATTAGTGCAACATTGGTTAAGAAATAGCATTGTTGAGTTAAAAGAATTTGAAAACTCATGCGCACCTGCAAGATCCTATAAGCCTTTTGAAACAAGGGCTATATTAATTGAGAAACACAGATCATCTGTTGAGTTTGTAAAAGGATTATTAATCTCATTTCATAAGTTATGAAACCAACCTTTAAAAACCTGACCGCCTACGTTCTGATAGGGCTTACCTTGATCGGCCTCGGGGCATACGGCACAATACTATTCACTTTGTTTGTGCTTTCAAAAGTAATCGGATATGTTGAACCTTTAATAAAATAAGATATGACCTACACAGAGATTGTTAAAAAATTAGTTGGTAATATACAACCTGCCGGAGCCTCTCATATTGATGTAGAGCGTTTTGAAAATCTGAAAGAGATGTGCAAACTTGTTAATGAGTTGGTAATTGAAATTGATAATGTTTCTTGTCAAGAAGACAGGCCGGAACATTCGATTAAAATGATGGGCGAATATGCTCATAATTTCCTATCTAAAACACTTGGAATAACTGAATAAATCGCATAGCCATGAATAACTTACCAAACAGCATGACCCTCGGAACTCACCCCTGTAACTCAGAGGTTGACGGGTATCAGAATGTAAACACCCTTGACATTGCGGAAGCATTAGAGATAAGTTTTAAAGACGCTATGGCAGGCAGCTTTAAGGGTACGGTCCATTTCGGATTAACCAAAGTCTATGTAGCTGCAAGATACCATTATTCACCTGCTGACATGGCCTATAAAATTGATTCAGTATATTGTACCATATCCGGAAACAGGATGAACAGCAAAGAATATGCTGATCTGATTATTGACCTCGAAGACGAACTTATTGAGGCATACGAAAAGGAATGCAAGAAAAATCCTGGCATTTCTTTTCACAAACATTTGATCGAGACAATGAACATTTTAACTAAATAACTATGAACACTGAAATTGTAAAATTAAACCCTGCTGAATATGGTCTGAAAGAGGACGAAGTTCAGCCAATCGAAAAAGCAAATAACTTGTAAATAATCCTGAAAGCTGACTTTTATCATAGGATAGGGTTAGCTTTCATTTTACATTGCAGAAAAACAATTAATAACTAATAATTAAAAACTATGGCAATTTTAGCAACAAAAGGGGAAGATAACTTTAAGAAAGTAAATCCCGGCACTTATGTAGCCCGCTGCTTCTCAATGATTGAGATCGGCACAATACCTGTTGAATATAAAGGGCAGGTGAAGAAACAGAAAAAAGTAATGTTTACATGGGAACTACCGGATGAACTCGAAGTCTTTAAAGAAGAAAATGGACCTGAACCGTTTGCCGTATCAAAGACTTATACCCTGTCCTTGTATGACGGCAGCAATTTAAGACATGATCTCGATTCGTGGAGGGGCGTTGCGTTTACCGACAAAGAGGCAGAGAGTTTTGATGTTACTAAATTACTGGGGGTTCCCTGTCTTTTATCTGTCATCCATAAGCCGGGGAAAGTTGACCCCTCAAAATCTTATGTCGAGATAGCCTCTATTTCCGGCCTCGGCAAAAGTATGACCTGTCCGCCTCAGATTAATCCTACAAAGGTATTGAGCTTTGATAACTGGAATCAGGAGCTTTACAACTCTCTTTCGCAATACCTGAAAGATAAGATTGCAAGTTCAGATGAATACAAGGCAATGAACTCCGGCAGTCAGGAATCACAGGAAGTAACTCCACTTTCCAATAATAGCAATTCATCAGAATCTACTGATGACCTTCCGTTCTAACTATATGAACATGAACGCATTAAGCACGATTACAGCAATGCCTTGCACGTGGGAGGAAATTACCTCCTTCGTGCATGTTGCGAAAGCGGAAATACTTTCCGGCGACCATGATCCATTGGTGATTGAAATCTCACTGAAAGCTATGGAGGAAACTATTAAGTGCCTCCGTAAAGACGAAGATATCCGAAAGGCGGTTTTAGATGAGGCTGCAAAATATGGAAGTAAACCCTTTACCTTTCATGGTGTACTTATGCAGACAAGAGAATCAGGCACTAAATATGATTACTCTGTTACTGGTGACAGCGAATGGGCATTACTTGACGCGCAAGTCAAGGAGCTTGAAGAGAAACGCAAAGCACGTGAAAAATACCTTCAGGCACTACCGTATGAGGGTGCCGTTAATCCTACAACCGGGGAGTTTATTTCGCGTCCGGCAAAGACAAGCACGACTACAATAGCAATAACCCTGAAATGAAAAACTACAACGCAAAAACTAAAAAATAAGACAATGAAAATCAGATCACTATTAGCAGGAATGTTACCATTTTTAGCTGCAATGTCAGCTAATGAAAACAAACAGGCAATGGCAAACGAACCATACCTGATTAAGAATACCGGGTATGGCAATATGGGAGCCAGAATGTTTATCAACTCATCAGGCCCGATGTATTTTCCACGTCACGGTAAATTCAAAGGCTACATGCGTGACAACCGTAACTGGGGGCGTAAAAAGAAAGCAGCATGAAGAACTACAACGCAATTCTCTGCGACACCGATGAAATTATCGCGGAGGACACAAACGAAACGAGACATCAGAAGATGACCCGAAAAGTAAAAGACAAATCCGGAAGCGGAGACGTGACAGGCTGCACAAAGATAGCTGCAGGTAAATTAACATTTTATGTTAAACCAAATCAGGACATAGCCGCCCGGCTCGAACATTACCGGATAAGGTACCCTGATGCAAAAATTGTGAAATAACTAAATAATCAAAATTATGAAAACAAAAACCTTGAAATCTATTCACAGAATCTTGAAACAATCAGGAAGGGGCGTATTGCCTATTCTTGATAATTTTATGATTACGCCTACCGATGTGATTTTTACGGACCTGCAAACCTATGTTAAAGTCAATCACCATTATCCGGTAAAAGAGAGTATGATTATCAATGCGAGCCAGTTTGTAAGAACTATCGAACGCATTCCGGCACCGTTTACTATTACAGTGAATGGTGAAAAGATATTTTTTGCAGGCAAAACAAGACAGACGAAATTATCTGGTGAAAGTGTTGGTGATTACCCGATGCTACCAGAGGCAAAACCCGATGTTGCCTGTATTACTACAATCACCTCCGATGACATTGAGATAATGAAGAGTTGCCTAAAATACACCTCAGGTAATGATTTGCGTCCTATTATGGCAGCTATATGTCTTGAAAGTGATGTTATTGTTGCCTCCGATGCTCATAAACTGGCATACATTCCTACATCAGTAGTGAGGCTCCCTGAATCCCGGCTGCTCTTCACAAGAGAAGTTATACAGTTAATGACCTTATCAGAAACGGAATCATTCACTATCTCCGATATAGGCAGTCATCTCATGGCCGCATCGTCAACCATGACAATATGGTGGCGCAAGATTGACGGAAGTTATCCTATGTGGCGCAAAGTAATCCCAGAAGAGAGTAAACACATCACATTGCCCTTGAAAGAGACAATGAACGCATTAAACAGCATCCTGCCGACAATCAATGACTGTTCAAATCTTGTTAAGTTCGACATCAAAGGAGATGTTATTAATCTCACTACTCAGAATTGTGATGATGATTCATCAAGTCAGGAGACTATCAACATCATCAATGATGATCATATTGAGCTTAAAATAGGCTTCCGCCATGATTTTGTTATGACAATTCTCAATGATCTGCTTAAGACTGGTTATTTTCAGGTATCGATAGGTTTTGGTGATGCGTCACGCAGTGCGATATTTGAAAACAGGTATTTGCTCATGCCGATGATGCTGAATGAATAGTAATGAAAAAACTAACCTATAAAGCCCGAAAGGAAACCGATACATCACCGTTAAAAATACAGGGCCGGGTGGTAATGGAACATGACATTACCACCCTTAAAAAGGGCAACTATCGGATAACGATTGAGGCGTGGAGAAACAAGGCTTCACACCCTCAATTTAAGTGGCTCTATGGGTCTGTTTACCCGTTGGCCCTGATAGCCCTAAATGATGCCGGATATGAGTTCACCGATGTTGACCAGGTGGATTTGTTCTTTAAAACATTATACGCCGGCAGAGAGGTTTTAAACAGGGAGACGGGCGAAATAGTAACTATCCCATGCAGTAAGAGTGAATTTCTCACGGTTGACCATATGGCATACACTGAGCAGATAAGAACACATTGTTCAGAATATCTTAACGCCTCAATACCTGATCCGGACGTTGACTGGAAGAAACATAAATTAGAGATGATCGAAGCTATTGAAAAGGAAGTGCAGAACAAAATAAATGCAAACGAATTATGAAGGCACGCATCTATCACGAATACAGCAATCTCGACAAGCGAATGGAGTACTTTATTGACTCTGATGATATATGGATATGGTTTGATTTGGGTAAAAACTTTGGGTATCTTGAATTAAACATATACCCATACCTACCAACCTGGAGGCCGAACATACGACCTCTGACAATAAAGGGTCCAAGCCCGAAAAGTGTATCTAAAAAGATATGTAAAAAAATCGGCGAATGGCATGAAAAAGATTTGCACAGGTGAAAGAGATTGAGTAAATTTGTGGTGTCGAAAATAATATACCGCTATGGCAAATAGACTTTTATTACATAACAATATAGCCGATTCATCGGATAACAACCAGGGAGACATAGCGGTATGTTCGACACCCCTGGTTTGTTTTTTGGTGGGTCGGCTTCTTTATTGGAGGTAATCATGGGTAAAGAGACTTATTTTGAGCAGTTAAAAACTCCTGCATGGCAAAAGAAAAGACTTGAAGTTTTACAGAGAGATGGATTCCAATGTCAAAATTGTGGTGATAAGGAATCAGAGTTAAATGTTCATCACATCTTTTATGATCCTGAATTAAAAGCCTGGGAATATCCAGATCAGGCGTATATGACACTATGCAAAAATTGTCATGAGAAATGGCATGAAACAAAACGTCTTATTGATCAATTGTTCTGTAAGATGAATATTGAAAGGATGAGTAAAATTTTTGCTATTATTTTTTATGTTGGAATGAGAGACGACAAGACAATTGATATTTTTTACAAGATGATAGCCGGTTATGATTATATCGACACTAAGGATATAACTGAAGATTCAGAGGGAGGTTTTTAATGGAAGGTTCCATAAAATTATACCGCTGCATTTTAGATAGCCAGGTTTTTGCTCATCAAACAGCATTAAAAATATGGGTATGGTGTTTATGTAAGGCCAGTTTTAAAGAACGTTTTGTATCTTTAAAAATAGGTAAGGGAGAAACAACGGTTCACGTTTTACCAGGTCAATTTATATTTGGTAGGTTTTCTGCAGAAGAGGAATTGGGTATAGATGGATCAACTATTTATAAATGGATGCAGCGGTTTGCTTCTGATGAATTTGACATGATTAATATAGAAAGTAACAACCAATATTCACTTATAAGTATTTGTAATTGGGGTAGTTATCAGGTAGATGATAAGCAAAAAAAGACAACCAAAGAACAACCACGTAACAACGGAGTAGCAGCAGAGGAACAACAGCGTAACACAAACAATAATGTAAATAAAGTATATAATGATTATTATGATAACGAAATTTTACTTTCGCAAAATGATGAAAATTATATATCAGTTGTGAAAGTTCTATTTGGTGACAATAATGTTTGTATGCCTTTGGATAATGTTTTAAAAATGCGTGACCAATTAAGCTATGAACAATTCAAAAAAATGTGGCAATTTAAAATTAAGTATAATATTGGTATAGCTGAATTATTGGAAAATATGCAAGATTGGAAAAAGCTAAAAGAAAGAACTTCTTTATATTTAACTTTTCTAACCTTCATGAAAAAACGTTATCCTGAAATAAAAGAGAAATGAAAAACATTGCACAAAAATATAAAGCTGCAGGGTTATCCTGTTTACCTACTGGTAATGATAAAATGCCAGCTACAAAGGCATGGAAAGACGTGGAGGTAAGTATCAATGAATTTAACTCTTTTGGTATTGCCATAAAATGCGGTAAGGCTTCAGGAAACATTGAATGTATTGATTTCGATAATCATTTTGGGGATGCTAAAGATGTTATTTCTGAGTTCATGAGCATTGAGGAGGTAAAGGAAGTTTACATTAAAAATAAATTGCCAATTCAATCAACTACATCTGGGGGCTTCCATTTATTATATCGTTGTCCAGTAGTTGAGGGAAATAAGAAATTAGCCAGGCGACCGAAAAAGGATGATAAGACAGGAAAATATAAAGCAGATATTCTAATTGAAACAAGGGGAGAGGGTGGCTATTTTTGTGTTGATCCTACCCCCGGGTACCATGTGATTAAAAATAGCTTACTTGAAATAAATACTATTACACCCGAAGAGAGGGGAATATTATTATCTGCTGCACGAAGCTTTAATACTTGGATTGAGAAAGAATATCATACCGACCAAGATAAGGAAAGGCCTGGAGACTTATATAATGCTGATGCAGTTGCAATGGATGAGGTGCGTCATGCTCTTGAAATTGCCGGATGGAATGATTTGGGTGGTGGTAAATGGAGGCGACCAGGTAAAGACAGAGGAATAAGCGCAACATTAGGGAAAGCGGCACCCGGAATATTTTATAACTTTTCATCTTCAGCATATCCATTTGATTCAGATAAGGGATACACCGCTTTTCAGGTTGTTGGATTACTGAATTATGACGGGGATTTTAAAAGATTTGCAACTGACCTGGCTGAAAGGTATAATCTTAACGCAAAGAAAGAGGCTTATATTGGGGTACCAAAAAAAGAGGAGCCAGAACCTAACGAACTTGAAGAAATATTACATAAGTCATTTATTAACCTGGATATTCCGGTAGCAAAGCCGCCCGTTATAATGCGTATAAAAGCAAAAATGGGTATGAACATGGGATATAGTAGGGTGTTTACTTTGGGTAACTTTTCAGCCATAACCGGAAAGAGTAAAAGTAAAAAGACTTTTTTAACCAGTTTGCTGATGACCGCAGCTATTTCAAATTCGTATTATGGGAAAGTTTTTGAGGCTGATTTGCCAAAGGGACGAACAGGGGTTTTACTTTTCGATACTGAGCAAAGCGGATATGATGCTTACATAACTGCAAAAAGAGTTCATTTTATGCTGGGATATTGTAATGAGGCTTTTGGAGCCTTTGAGTTACGTGAATATTCCCCCCTTGAAAGATGTAAAATAATTGAATTTGCTCTTGAAAAGATGCGTAATAATATAAGCTATGTTGTCATTGATGGAATTGCTGACCTTGCAATGGCTATTAATGATGAGATCGAAGCCTCCAGGGTTGTTTCATTACTCATGAAATGGACTAAAAAATATAACATTCATATCACCCTGGTAATCCATCAAAACAAAAATGATGAGTTTGCAACCGGGCACCTGGGAAGTGCAATATTAAAAAAGGCTGAATGTATTATTTCAGTTAAAAAAGATACAACAGATACCTCGAGGAGTGAAGTAAAATGTGATTTGATTCGTGGTGCCGGTGACTTTGATAATTTCAGCTTTACAATAAATGATCAGGGGTTGCCTATTGTTGAAGATACATTTAATTCAAAATTTGATTTAGAGGAAAGAATATGAGCCAAATTAATTTAACCTGGATAGCAAAAGAGATGATACCCGGAAAGTGGTATAACATCAAAGATGAAGATCAACTGAAAGAGTGGCAAAGGCAAATTGACCATAAACTTGGATGGGACAAATTTCAATTGAGTCTCTCCCCTGATTACAAACAAGTAAAAAAGACAGAGATATGAAAACAGAAGAGCAGATCAAAGAGAAGTTAACCGAGTATGAAGATCATATAAACAATTTGCGTGCCGAAGGTATTAGTGATGCAAACTATCCGGTAATTGAAAACTATTTAAGAGACAGAAAAAGCCTTAGATGGATGTTGAGTGATGAAGATTATATCACACCCGATGAATATGAAAAGAAAGTTGAATACGAATTAGTTTGTTTCGAATCATCAAAAATATTTTAAGATATGAAAGACATTTTAAAAACATTCATTCAATCACTTTTAATAGTGATAGCGGTAGTAATTGCGCTTGGGCTTCCTTTAGCCTTGGCTACAATATTCTGCAACGGATGGTATCTATTGTTATGGATATTGTCATTTGCTATCTACATAACTGTTTTAAGAAAGGTATTATGAAAGACCTCACACAATTTGAACCGAAATACCGGACGCTGGTAGGGTATCTGAAAAGAGATAATCCCCACACGCTAAATAACATTTTGACTGATGTAAGTGCTCGTATGAATGTCAGTACTGATGCTATTAAAGGCAAGTCAAGAAAACGGGAGATAGTCGAGGCAAGGCACATCTATTGCAACCGGGCCTATGTACTTACAAAAAACACAGAAGAGGAGATAGGTAGTTTTATTAATATAAACCATTCAACGGTCAGCAGTGGTGCGAATAATGTCGAAACGATACCAAGCTTAAGAGCGAAGTATAAAGAATATTTTGGTGTGGATAGCGAATACAAGCCGCTGGAGATGCTTAAAGATGGTGAACAGATAAGAACATTTAAGTCAATTAACGAGGCGTCACAGGTCTTAGAAATATGCCATAGTTCGATACGATCTTCAATAAGAGGAATAATAAACAGCGTAAAGGGTTTTACTTTTCGATATGCCGAATAAAAACGCAAAATATGAACGAACCAATTAGCAACGTGATGCAGTGTGACTGCATGGAGTTTATGAAAACTCTGCCGGATAAGTTTTTTGATTTGGCAATAGTTGATCCGCCGTATGGCATAGGTCAGCCGAAGCAGGGTAATTTAAAGGGATATAATGGGAGAGAGTCTCTTGAAAACAGATTGCAAAAAAACAGGCTTAATAATGGTTCCGGTAAACTTAAAAACAGATCTTTAAACACAATGAATTGTAACTGGGATAATGAAATACCAACACAAGAATATTTTGATGAACTAAAAAGAATATCGGTAAATCAAATTATTTGGGGGGGCAACTATTTCCCATTACCATCAACAAGGTGCGTTATTTGTTGGGATAAGGTACAGCCATGGGAAAACTTTTCACAATGGGAAATGGCATGGACTTCATTTGATTCTCCAGCAAGACTATTCCAATTTGATAATAGAACTGGAGGCAAGATCCATCCAACAGCAAAGCCCATAGAATTATATTCATGGCTCCTTAAAAACTATGCAAAGCAAGGAGACAAGATATTCGACTCTCACATGGGCAGCCAAAGCAGCCGGATAGCAGCGTATAAATTAGGCTTTGACTATTGGGGATGTGAACTGGACGAAGATTATTTCCGTGACGGTTGCGCCCGTTTTGACAGAGAATGTTTGGGAGAGATAACAACCAGTGAAGGCATAAAGATAACTCAGCAAAAACTATTCTGATGACAAACCATTGTAAAGTATATTTAGCCTATTTTGATTATACCGAATCAGACTTTAAATAAATGTGTTATATTTGCAATAGATATAATACATCAAAGACATGAAGTGCATAGTTTGTAATAAAGAGACCGGGAATAATAATAAATATTGTTCTGAAGAGTGTCATAGAACTTATTGGAATGTTAAAAGGAAAAAAGTATTTAAAGAAAAGATATGTGAGATATGTGGCAGTGAATACACTCCTAAAATAATAGGACAAAAATATTGTTCACCTCATTGCGGGTATGTGGCAGAATTAAAAAGCAGGAGTAAAAAAACAGGCACAAAAAAGTGTAAGCATTGTGGTAAAACGTTTGAACCATATACAAGTTTAGATAAATTTTGTTCAGCTAATTGCAGAATCGAAAATCAGAAAAGTAGAAGATCTAAATCATGGGTTAATACCGGTAAAATAATAGGGGATAAGAATCCAGCGTATAGAAATGGGAATTATGTACGTGGTAGAAAAAAAATATCAGTGGGCGAACGGATTTTTATTAAGAACAATAAGGAAATAAAACGGTCAATGATTAATGATGTTGGATATTTATATTGTGAATATTGTGGCACTAATAATTCACTTAGATTTGAGTCACATCACATAATTTATAGAAGCGAAAAACCATTACATGGACATTTGCATGATAAAGAAAATATTCTAATTACTTGTATAAGGTGCCATAATGAATTGCATAAGCATAAAGAAATGAGAAACGCTATTGTAAAAGAACGTGCCTTAAACGAGATATTTGGGAATGATGTTTTGAATAAATAATTTATCAAGCGGCACACGAAATATTTTTAGAAAATCACTAATCATGACAAAAGTCATTTTATATTTAATTTTAATAACCTTACTTAGCACAAATAAAACGAAGAAATCATGAACAACCTCGAACTAATATTCACAGTCTTCTGCATTATTGCCGGATGCGGAATAATCTATGAAGGACTAAAAAAGGCGAAATGAGACGCAAATTTAATCATAAAATCCTGCATTTATTTGCTACTATATCGCTAATATTTAGTATATTGCATGATAGATGCAACGGTTTGGAGCGGGATAATTTGAATGAGATTTTGAGAAACTTCGCAAAAAACAATTAGTATGAAATGGATAAAACTAAGCGATAGAACGCCGGTACCAGAAATTGATGGTAAAAAGGTGTTGATTTGTAGACTTCTGA
>Ga0172381_10004063_pt1 | contig 15260 bp, 23 predicted proteins | sample Leawel6488metaG_FD_119754 | JGI IMG/M metagenome (GOLD analysis project Ga0172381, IMG submission 119754) | Leachate microbial communities from a municipal landfill in Southern Ontario, Canada - Leachate well 64-88 metaG | ecosystem: Engineered > Solid waste > Landfill > Unclassified | place...
ATATACCGCACATAGGATTCGCTCCTATTCTCAATACCGGAATCCGTTCTACCGTTACTCTTCATTGCCTCCTTTGCCTTTTTAATAAGATCCTGAGACACCACAACCTTGACCGTCTGTACTTTCTTCGTTTTTCCGTTTGCCATTTGTACTTCCTCCTGTTTGGTTATTATTTTTGTACCATCTGCATTGACTATTATTACACTGCCTACTTCACACTCGCTACAAACCCGTGCGCCGTTAGCGATCTGTTCAACTGTCGGTCTTCCTATCTTTAATTCATCACCAAATACATTTACCTCCTCTGTTTGGAATTTATCGCTCATATTAGTTATCTCCCTCTATCAGATGTTTCAGTACCGATATTTCAACGGTCAGATAATTAATACGCGCCCTTATATCGTCCCGATTGATCGTTATTCTATCTACATCTTTTGTCGGCGTTACTATTACATTTGCAAGAGTTCCTTTTCTCGTATAGTTCTTTTTAACGCGCTGATTTTTTGCGGCTCGTTTGAGTGCTCTTGCAGCCAATGCCTCAGCCTTATACTGCGCCAAGTGCGCTCCTGACGGCTTCTCGTACAATATACTCCCGTCTGCGATAACCTTCCAGCACTGAGAATCATCGTGAAATGCGATCTCTTTTAGAATTCCCGTAGGCTTCTGGTTTTTAAGAACACGAATCATTCCAGTTTTCGAAACAGGTTCGACCCGTTCAACAATCGCTCCGCAGTTTGACCCGCAAATAACACGAGTTCCAAAATCTAACCCAACAACCTTTACTCTTTTCTCCATTTTTACTCTTCTCCTTATAGTTTTATTATCGACCGCGTTTTCCTTACTATTCCTCCTTAATTATAGTATAACGAACTTTCTTCCTAATGTCAAGCATTATTTTTTAATTCTTTTTCTAATATCTCCCGAAGAACTTTTACCATATTCTTTGCCCGTGCCAGCGCCGTTTCTTTTTCCATAGCATCGCAGAAGTTAGAGTAAGGACTTTTCCAACGAAAACATCCATAGCCATTATACTCCAATGGGCACTGAGTACACTCGCCACCATAATTTTCCATAAGATTGCACAGCGCGCAATCTTTCGCGCGATAAGGACAAGTTTCCCCCCGCGCATAGCTCTTGCACTTAATTATTTTATCTACATTTTCATGCCAATGAATGATTGATTTTCTTATTGCTCGTATTTTTTCAGGTTTCGATATTATCATTTTACTTCTCCCATTTTTGGAATTGATCTGCAAAATCTTTCGGCCATACTAATGCATCTTTAATCAGATCGGTCAAAAAAGGACCAGGATGTTGATAGCCCTCGTTTTCTATAACAACGTTATCAATTTTCAAATCCTTTATAATCCATCGTCCGCAGCCTCTCTTCCCGTCAGCATCTGCTCCATGCGACGAATCGAAATACATATTCCATATCGCCCGACACGTCCCTTCTATTGAATTACTTGTCGTACTAAGTCCCGGAATAAGATCAAACTCCCTATACTCAGTTACAATCATTCTATTTACGCTCCTTTCCGCAGAACGGGCAAATATCGCCGTCATCGCCATCGCGATACATTTCGGTTACTTCTATAAAGCGCTCCGCTATCGCTGTATCGACCTCATTACCAAACTTCTTGTCATCGAACAGTTTAGACATTCCTCCTATATAATTTACGAGAACGCGATATGCCGTTCTACAGCTCACCTCTGCTCCATAATTAAGATCGTCAAGACCATACTGTAACGCTAACCGTGCGTATCCTTGCGCCATACGCATTGCCGAACTATCCTCTTTGTGATGGACAATACGTGCAAGCATTCTCCTTACATTGTGCGATTTTTCCGTATTTGCGCTATAACGTTTCATTTTACTCTTCTCCTTTACTGAGGCTCAAACTCAGTATTGCATAAATTGCATGTTGCACTAAACCCTTCACGAGCAACGCGTATATTATATCCGCATTTGCACGTATATTTCTTTAGCTTACTTTCTCCTTTCCCTTTTGGTGTACCAGTATTAATCGCCAGCTCTCGTGCAGTAGGTTTTTCAACGCCATTTTTTACACAGAACTCTATGAAATTATCGTCAATACTCTGCGTAACGCCACGACCATTCGATGGAATACCAAAACTCGTCGTCAGTTCGATAAACGCCTTATTGTGATGACGCCCGGTTCCTTCGCCGTACTCTTCCGGCTGCGCGAACTGTGCGAGATGACACATTTCATGTAGTAGCGTTGATAATGTCAGAAGTAGTGGACGTATATTTGCATGTTTTCTATTTATATTGATTTCGTACTGGGCACCGATATCGTTACGTCCAAGAAGAAAATGTCCTAGGTTATTATGCCTCATCTGCTTAAATGTCAATATCGGAAGAGGAAGCGCATTGAGAAAATATTCTCTATTAAACAGATCGACAAACCTATACAGTTCCTCTGCCAGCTTTTGACATTCCCACCCGTCTGCTAGTGTTTCGTGACCTCTGACCGCTATATTAATATTTTCATTGTCCATTATTAAGCCTCCTCGTTGGTTTTTTTAACATCGACCCACACGTGCTGAGGAAAATCACTATCTATTTTTCCATGTACAACAATAGTTGATCTCTCTACAAATCCGCCATATACTGCCTTACTTATTCTCTTTGCCGCGTCCAATAACATACAAAGTTCCCCAATACTCAAAACTGTGTAAACTTCTGTCTCTTTACTCATTTTGATTCTCCTTTAATATCCTCTAATCTTTCTATAAACTACATCAACAAACCTATCGTCGAATCTTCCCCAGTCGTTAAAACCCTTAATAATACGTATTTTAATATTACGTACTAATTCGTTTTCTTTTTCTGGCGTTAATTTTTCAATATAACATTTAGTGCCAACGTTTGAATTGTCGCCGCGCACAATACCATTTTTTTTAAAAATCAAAGTGCCTACCCTATAATTACCAGCTGGAGTTATAGAATCAATTCTGCGAATCCGTTCCCTTTCAAATCCAAATCTAAAACATAATAAAACCTTTTCTCCAACTATAAATTCTTTTTCATTCATGATTTTTCCTTTGTATTTATCTTAAAAGTTTTCACGCATTCTCATTCCAAATATCCCAGAAAGAATTGCGTCTCTTTAGTGTGACATGGCAATCATTAACAAAATTCAAGTCGCGCCCTTTATATGTAACCATGACTTTTCGATCTTTACGGTACACATTGTAACCTAAAAAATATTGCCTTGAAACTTCATTCATTTTGCGAATTACAGTCGCCGTATTCAGTTCACCGGTATGCAATATAATAGTATTCTGACTAACAGTAACAATATTCGTTCCGTGAAACGAAACCACAAGTTCGCCATAACCACCCTTACCGGGAATAATAGAATTTTTCATTCTCTTTTTTTCATTTTCTATGCGCTCAAATTACTGGTCTGTTCCGTAACGACAATTGAAGAACGCACAAACTGGTTTACTGTAATTCGTTCACGCAACCGAATCTCTGCCTGATAACGAACAGTTGTGCTCTTATAATTAGGCAAACAATATATATCAACAACAGTCCCGACAAAACTCACCCCATAATAATAGCCCGATACTTCGTCGCCTTCTTGCAAGTCACATATCTCTACTTCTACTCCATTCCTTTTCATTTTTTTCTCCTTTAACTTTTTCAATCTTTGTATTTATCTTGCCAGGTTGATATGGTAGTCATTTTCAAAATGAAAATCCATACCTTTATACAGTACCATTACCCCACCATCCTTACGATAGACTCTATAACCCAATCCGAACTCTTCTGAAACTTCATTCATCCTGCGTATCGTAGTTGCCGTATTATATCCGCCGGTATCTAATATTATGACATTCGGACGAATAATTACAATATCTGTCGTATACAGTCGAACTCCGATCTCGCCACCATAATTTTCATTCCTAAGGACTTTTGTTGCTTTTTTCTTTTCAAGTCTTACTTTCATTTTGATCTCCTTTATTCTTTTATCTTCTCTATACTTATATTATATAATATACAGTTTAAACTGTCAAGTGTTATTTTTACAATCTTTCTTAATATTTCTGATATCTCTGAAAAACTCTTTTTTAGCGATCTTGTTTTTCCTGACAAATTTCTCTTTCTTTGAACTACGTACCTTCTTTATTCCCCAGCTCATAATTTCTCCTTATTCCTATCTCTCTATATATAGTATAACGAAATTTCGTCCTAATGTCAAGTGTTATTTTGTAGTTTAAATAAGAAATTTTTTGCGTTGATTTTTCAATTAAAATTAAATCTTTTAATTAATTTTATTAGCTAGATACTAATACTATACTAGGTAGTTGTCGTAGGTAGTTGTCGTTAGAAGATAACTATAAATGAATGGTGTTCGGAGCGCGATTCGCGCATAGTAAGACCTATGCCGATTTCTAAACTAAAAAATTGGTACAGGTCCTTTATGGATTGTGTGTTTTGACTAACATTTCCTACAACTAAACTATATCGGTACGTCATAGTGAGCCGTTCGCAGTTTTAAAGGAGTTCACTAGGTATGATCCTATAACTGCCAAGCCTGCCAGCCAACCCGTTAGGGTTCTGGCTTTACGAGATAGGTGGCTAACGGTCTGACGCCCTATCTCTCTGCCGAACCAGTCTTACTATTCCATGTTCGGCTTTGTTAGCCTACTTCACATCAGTTGTTTGCTACTTGCTACACGGGAACAAAAAAATGTCCTTTGTTGAAAACGCTATCAAACATCCTCCGGGCAGGGGTCCTATATTGCCGAAGCAGTACAGGCGATAACGTTTTCAACAAAGGACACTGGCCCGGAATGTCTTTTGTTATCTGCAATTATTATAATAAACTATTTTTGCAATGTCAACATTTATTTTTAAATAATTTATTTTCAGAAAAAACTTGATATAGTGCTTGTGCCATGAATTCAATTTCTCGTTCTTCGATTTCGCTATTTATGGCGTGCAAGATTTCATGGACTAGCGTTACTTCCTGCTGAGATCGACTGAGATTTTTGTCAATCATGATACAGTTGTTCACAACTGAACATTCTCCACATTCATCGTCTGGGAGTTCAGCAACGGTAACAGTATATATCTGTCCGCCGATTTTCAGGCGTTTTGGTATTACCATTATACCTCCAGATCAGAGATAAAAAGTTTTGGTGGCAGCTCATAAGGGGATTTTCCGTGGCAATCTTTTCCGCATTGTACGAACGGTTCAATCGTAATTTTTAGTGTACCGGTAGACGTTGGAAGCACCCCTTTTGTTTCTGCATAGCATTCGGTTGCATTGTCGTAACAGGAAAGAAATGCCCCGGTAACGCCATAAATTTTCTTTGACGATAATATTCTGGGTTCGCCCCTGCTGGACATAAACAGTCTGTTTGCCGAGTTACAAACACGACGATGCACATGCCCCATTAGAAATATATCCGCGTCAAATCCTTTAGACTGCTGCATGAGCCTATTTATTGCCATTCCGTCACTAGCTGCTACGCCAAAACCGTGCGATGCGTAAATGACAACTGTTTGAGCGCCACCGTTAATATTCTTTCTTCTGATTAGCCAGCGAACCATTGCGGTATAAGTTAAGTTTCGCGTATGCAGTTGAACGGCAAGGTAATCCGTCAGACACATGTGATAATGTTTTTTGATTGTTTGTTCGTGATTACCTTCTATCAGTCCGACGCATTTGTTTGCTACTGAATCAAACATCTTCGCAACATATTCTGCCTGCGCGAAATGCAAATTGCTAAGATGTTGTTTAAAATAATCAGTTATTTCGGACGGATCAAACCTAGGATCACTGTAATTAATAAATTCTCCATAGTCGCCCATACCAATCCAGTATGCATTTTTTGTTCTTTTGATCCAATCTATTGTCGCTTGTAATTTTTCTTCATTACAGTTTCTAGTACCAATATGCGTATCACCTATTGGTACGAGAAATATTTGTTCGCCACGGCCATCGACTGTTGACACATATTCGATTCCAAGCACGGTGGCTCCTTTTGTATTACGTTAGAATTGATACTCAGATAATTTGATTATACGTAAGACCCAATCTTTTAGCCATACAAATAATCTGGTATTTTTTTGGCATAGATTGAAGTATCGTCTCAACCGTTTAATTAAATACTGTTCAACTGTAAACGATTGACCGTTAAAAGATGCTATTATTGATTTTGCTATGCCCGCACCCTGATTAACGCCAGTATCGAATACAGCAAGCGCAATCATGCTATCATAGCTATCGCAATTAAGCGGAATCCAGTAATCACGTAGATATATCGCACCGGCTTGTTCCTCAGTAAGATGCTTAATATCAATATTCGGATATGATTTTTTACTGATTCCAAATTTTGTCTCGCCGCCGGGGTCGGCTGGATTGTTCTCGTAGGTTCTCCCTTCACGATCAAGTACGAATTGCAGGCATTTATTGAATTTCTCTGTCATCATTCCGCTCCGTAGTCGTTTGATTTCTCGTTTAAACTTTTAGCTAATTCAAAGATAAAGAACGGGCACCGTCCATCGGGACATTTTTTAAATATTCCACACGGAAAAACCTCTGCGATCAATTTTTCTCCATGATAGGGGCAAATATCATCATCGCTAGACGGCGCTGTTCTCGTTTTGCTCACGGAACGCCTCCATTGTCTATCAATAGAAAGGGATGGTTGTTCCAAGTAGCGGATGAAAGAATACATCGTCGGGATCACGAAAATCGTGATCGAATCCGATTGAAATATACGATACAAATGTCGGAGCGTTCGTAATGATCTGCAAAAGATTTACGCTTACGGATACGTACGGGATATTTGTCGCTTTTAACGATGTTGCGCATCCAGCATTCAGGTGAATTGAATTAATGGGGATGTTTACGTTAGGGATAAAACGTATATAATCGGAAAAGCGAATCATCGTCGGTTTATTCGGGTAAGAAGCAAGCCACATATCCGCGCCAACCAGATTCTCATCTGTGATAAAATCATGTAAATACGGTGACGCATCTACATGTGCAAGCGGATACACGAAATCAACTGACCCGAGCTTTAGATAGACAGACGGTGATTCAGCTTTTGCTTGCGCAGTAAAAAGCATTCCCGCAGCAAGTGCAACGACTAGAAATTTCATAACGGTGCCTCCTTTTTTGTTTTCATTTTTCTCCGGCAGATCGGGAAGTTCTTCATCAGGTATTCTCTCTTTCTTAGCTTGTGTACGATAGATGCGGTATGCCAAGCAAAGAATAGTACCAATTGCAGCGGACAATTCTGATGGAATTGACGTTGCATAAATAGAGAGAATTGTTGCCACTGCGACGATCAAATAAATGATCACTTCGGTTTTTTTCATAACCTATCCTCCTTAATTTCCCGAGAAACGATTGCTAGCAATGCACTCAGGATTTTGTCTTCTGTCTCTTCTTGCTGTTTGCGGAAGTGTGATTCGTTCATTTCCTTTTTTGTCAAAAGCCCTATTAGTACAATAATGATTCCAGCAAGGCTTCCAATCATGTATTTAATGAGAGCCGAATCATTTACCTGTGTTTCTTTTGTTATCATGCTTCCGCCAACGCTCTGATGTGTTGCCGTATTATTTGCACCGGCTTGTGGTTGTGCGTTTATTTCATTTTCTAGAGAGGCGCGTATCGGTGCTTTTATCGGAGCAATATCGCCCTGAACTTTGACGGCGTTGGCGTCTTGATTGGGATTAATGTTTGCTAAAGCTGGTTGTATTTTTATCCCATGTTTTATGAGAGAACAGCCACATATAAGCATTGCGAATAAGATCGTAAACAATAATTTTTTATTCATATAATTTTTAGCAAGTGCAAAATTTCTGCAAAGCCGCCTCCTGCAAAGAATGCCAGCATAACGTTTGCGAATGCTCGTAAATAATTTATATCCTTGACAAGTCCAGTGTCGCCATCTGGACCGTATATGCAATTATCGTGTTTCCCCTGCAATTTCGCCATCATTTCAACAATCGTTTCTAGTTTCGCCAGGCGTTCTGACTCTTGCATCGTTGTCTCTCCTTTAGTTGAATTGAATTCCTTGAATAGATATGTTTTCAATTGTTACGGGAGAATATTCTACCGGATCCGGTTCTTCGTCGCCGTAAATCTCTGACGGAATCGTGTTCCCTAACGTTTCCCATATATACTTAGTTAGCGTCTGCTCCGAAGCGCAAAAACCACGCGTGGGAGATGGAAGACTTCCGCTAGGCCAGCTTGACGGATAACTACTCATATCCGACTTGATTCTGTCCTCGTTCGGGAAAGGCCATAGATTATCATCCGTCACCGTATTATATCCTGTTTCTCCATATAGCGTCCCCGCTACTCCGATTTTCTTCGTTATATCAGGTCCAATATCAGAACCGGACGATCCCGCCGCCTTCAATGCTGAACCGGTTTCAATCCGTACCGGATACATCCATGATGTGGCAGGATTCGTGGTAGTTTTATCGTGCGCCCCGGTCGCGGAACTTGTCCGATCCGTACTATTTCCATAAAAACAGTTGTAATCGTTCGCCCCATTCACCCGCAAAAGACCGCCACCATTCGCAGCGTCAAGATTGTAATATATAGAGTTCGTCGATACCGCACGCGCATTGCTCGCCGCTCCGCCCTCGAATCCCCATCCCAGATCGTCCGCGTCCCAATAGGCATACCCGGTAAGATTATAAATCGCGCAATGATCCACTGTTATATCCCGGTTCGTATGCGAAAAACCGCATAATATCCCATGGTCGCCGTTTATAGCGACATTGTTCGTAAAAATAAAGTTACCCGCACGGTACATAATATCGCTATCATCGCCGGCATTATCGTCGTTTATGAAACCGTGTGAATAATTAATTACCATGCATCCCGTAATTGTACATGGTGCCCCTTTTTGTCCTTTTTCAAGGAACCAGCATCCCGCCCAGTGATCGTAGTACGGTTGTGCCGCCCAGCCAGTAGCGTTACTGTCGATGGGGAAATTAGAATCGACTACAATACAGTTCTGGAAAATCGTATTTGCTGCCTGGTAGTTACAAAATGCTGCCTGTGGGTTGTAACCTCCCGAATATTCCCGGTCGTGTCGTACAACGCATCGTCTGAATATGTTATATGATCCATGCGTTGTATTATCGCCGCCAAAAGCGGCAAATTTATATCGTCCGCCGCCCCATGCCCAGCACTCTTCTATGAGGTTATAATTACCGTTCAAATCGAAGTTCGATACATTTTCCTGTGTCGTGGTAGGGTTTTTAACGAAAGCGCATCGCAGAAACTTGTTATAGTTAGAACCTGAATCTATAAGAGCGACTTCACCAGTTGCGTTCGCGACGTTTTCCGAAAACTTGAATCCTTCTACTATAACATATGAAATAGCCTGAAATAACATTACACTATTTGCAGATGTTATTTCAAATATCGCCAGACCGTTATTCTCTGCTTTAATCGTAGTCATGTTCGCCAACGATGTCCCGCTGGGAGGATTGACCAATCGCTGGTTGTACGTCCCGTCTCCTACAATAAGTGTATCGCCAGCAGCCATTGTACTAAATGCATGAGATAACGTTGCCCATCTCGAATCTGTAGTTCCCGGATTCGAATCATTTCCATCTGTCGCCATATAATAAGTCGCGGAATAAGACGCGACTGCACTAAAAAACATTAATAGAAAAATAAGAAATAGTTTTTTCATATGTTGTTCCCGCTATTAATATTTCTGAATTATTTGCGATAAGAATAGGATTGCTATTTTTTGCCGATCCAAGGATGAGTATTTGTGAATGAATGGTCGGAACTGGCGCCCCGCCCCCAGAAGGGGTGTAAACTAGATAAATTGACATTCTACGATCGGCATCAGATCCATCATTGGCTATCGTTGCAGGGAACGCCGCATATGTTGCCTGCGTATCGTAATAATGTGTATATCCAGTTTGCGACGTATCGTAGAACCAGTATTCATCGTCTGAATTGTCTCCTTGATATGCAAGGTAATATGTAGCTGCCGATACTGACGTGTCGGCAATGTCGAAGTAATATAATGTCCCGACACCAACATCTGTTGCTATTTCAACACTGCCAGATCCGGCTAGCAAACTTCGCGAACTATTATATAGAGCACATTTTGCATTATGTGTATTTTCTGCATGATCATTGCCAACCCAACAGTATATTCCTGTGGCTGTTCCTGCTGAAGGCACTGATATGTTAACATAATGATAGTTCATATCCCACGTTGTTTTACTCGTTCCGCGTGAAGTTTGTCCAACGTTGTCGGCAAAAAGCGGGAACGCGTAAAACAATAATATCAAAATAAATATATTTTTCATAATTAGTCCTTTGTGTAGAGTCCTTTAATGATCAGTCTATCAACGTCTCCCGATGTAGAAATTATTTTGAACGCAATAGCCGAATTTGCAGGTATTGTAAAATCAGATGGAGATCCTCCGACCCATACACCAGAACTTGAAACTGCTGTTATATCTCCGGAATACATATTGGTTCCATCCGACGAATCCGCCAACGTGGTGGCCCGATGTGTCATTTTCAATACAGTATTTGTCCCGCCAACAACATGTACTGTCATTGTCGTTACAGTAACTGCATCGGGAAAATATATTGAGCAAATAGTAAAGGTCGATGTGCCGAGTGAATAAGGCGTTGAAACGCATACGCCAAAGGCGTACTGGTCCATTATTTTTCTGCCGTTGCTTGTCACCTGACCACTAAATGAACCTGTAGCCAGCGTAGTCGTTGCTGCGGCAATCGCTGCACCGTCTATCGCTTTTGTCATATCTCCCGACCCGGAAGGCGTTGCCCACGAACCGTCGCCTCTTAGATAAGTGGAATCCGAGGCGGTTCCTGACGATGAAAGACTTCCCGTAGTAACCTTTACATCATTGGCGAACGTCCCGTTGCTTATCGTCGAAGGTGCTTGACTGTGCACTGGAATATTAATGCAGGTTGTCGCCGTTCCTACTCTAACTCCTTCTATCGTCATAACTGCCGACGAGTTAAATGCCTGTGTCTGTGCACCGCCGGTAGTAAAGTATACTGACGTGCAAGTACTTAAAACAATTGCAGATCCGGTCATTGCAGAGCTTGCACCGCCGTTGACAGTAAAACTACCGTTGACTGTTGTTGAACTTAATGTGGTGCTACTTGCGAACGTATTATAGCCGGTGAAATTATTCTGCCCCGACTGTGTAACATCTCCTGAACCTGATGGCGTTTTCCATGTTCCATCTCCACACGCAAAAGTACTCGCCGAAGCCGTTCCAGTCAAAACTAGACTGGCGGTTGAAACTTTAACGGTATCAATCAATGTGCCCGCAGTAACTGTCCCCGCTGCATGACTGTGTGACGGTACGTTAATACAGGTCGTGGCGGTTCCGACGTGAACATTTTCGTATGTCGTCCCCCAGGCTGCATTGCCGTCGGCGTCAGACCCCAATACACTCCCAGCGACTGCGCCTGTGGTCATTTGTATAGTGGAAGTTACGATGCCGTATGTACTATATAGATTGGTCCCTGTAACGCTGCCACCAAACACTCCGTAACTGGATGCACTAATGCTAGTTATAGCAGATAATGCTCCGGCACTTTCAACAACCGTTCCCCATCCTTGTGTACCGGAAGCTGTATTGCGGCAAATTTGCCCAACCGTACCGCCAGTTAAAATATGTTTGTTGCCTGCCGCTGTCGAATGTGTCATAGCTCCTGTTGTTGCAGACAATGTTAGCGGAGTGCTTGCAGTTGTGCAGATAGTTCCCGACGTTGTAGGAAACGATATTGTAGGAGTTCCCGCCGCAGTTTGTGGTCTTAAAATAACTGTCCCAGATGTAAGGCCATTGAACGTCATCGACGTTGCGTTGATTATGTAAGGAGTGCTTAATGCCCCAGTCATTGAATCTCCAGCCTTCAATACAAGATTGCCCGTAGAAATTGCGATTGCAGCGACGGTGTCGGTTGTTGAATAATGATCAGACGTCTGACCGTCTAGACGTAACGAATCGTACGACTGCCACGATGTTGTTGATAGCTCGCGCTGGAAATACGTGTCAGAATGTCCGTTTAGTGTCTCAGAATTGTCTACAATATCGTTTGAGTTTGCATCGTACGTTGCTTCCGACATGTCTCCAGAACCAGACGGTGTTGACCACGAGCCGTCTCCGCGCACAAACGTGCTCGCTGAAGCCGTTCCGGTTAATGATAGACTTCCAGTAGTCACTTTCACGTCTTCACCAAAAGTTCCGTTGCTTATTGCCGAGGGTAAATGATTGTGTGACGGGACGTTTATGCAGATCGTGGCGGTTCCAACTCTTAGTCCCTCGTACGCGCCTATTGTTGTTGAATAAATACCATTTGTGACAGTCGCCGCATTTCCCAAGCAGGCAAGTGAAACTGTAGCAGTACCGACTTTAATTGTCTCTATATCAGCTATTGAATTTGTGTAAAGCCCATTGGTGACCGTATTTGCATTGCCAATACATGACAACGATACCGTCGCGGTTCCAACCTTGATCGTCTGCACGTCAGATGTTGAGTTTGTATATAGTCCATTTGTTACTGTGGCCGCGTTTCCGCTGCATGATAATGATACTGTTGCCGTACCAACTTTAATTGTTTGTACGTCTACGGTTGAGTTCGTGTAGATTCCATTCGTAACGGTTGCGGCGTTACCAGCACAAGCTAAAGATACTGTGGCTGTTCCGACCTTAATTGTTTGCACGTCGGCAACAGAATTAGTATATAATCCGTTAGTTACCGTTGCAGCGTTACCGACACACGAACCTGCGACTGTTGCAGACCCGACCTTGATATTCTGATAATCAGCTACAAGTGTAGAAGCTAGAGAATTAGCAACGGTAGAAGTTCCGACACGTATATTCTCGTAGCTGGCAACGGTATTATTGTCAAGATTCGTCGCGGTAGTAGCTGTTGTTGCATTCGTTGCAGTTGTAGCGTTGCCGGAACAGACAAGCGATACGGTAGCGGTTCCAACGCGCAATCCTTCATTGATTCCAGAATTTATCTGGCTCGCGTTGATTGTTATCGCCGCCATTGTGTAAGTGCTTTTTTGAACTGTTATGCGATTATTGATTTCGGCTATAAGGTCGCCACGTATTGTTCCAGTGTCTACGCCAATAAGACTGTCGGCAGTCTGTCGATTGGAAATTTCCATGTTTAAGTCACCACGTATTGTACCCGTATCTATGCCTATCGTACTGTCGGTGGTCTGGCGATTATTGATTTCAGTATTAAGGTCAGCACGAATAGTCCCGGTATCAATCCCAAGAGTAATATCCGCGCCCTGTCTATTAGAGATTTCAGTATTTAAGTCCCCTCGTACCGTAGTTGTTGCGGCGGCAATAGCTAGATCGCTATTTACGCGTGCCACACTCTCGTTAAAAATATCGGTAGACAGCGTGCTAGCATCTTCTATACGTGCAGCCGTTACCGAGCTTATATCAACGTACAGCGTAGTTGTTGAAGCTCCTATGGCTAGGTCAGCGTTACTTCTATTAATTATTTCAGAGTTTAAACTTAAAAGAATAACTCCGGTACTCGCAGTGATTGCGTTGTCTCTGCTAATACTATTATCATTGACAGTCGTAGTAGCGACTGCCAGATAAAGATCGCCATTCGAACGTGCGATTATTTCGTTTGAAAGATTACCCGCAATAGTCGTTGTTTCTATTGCGATAATGTTTTCTGACAAAATTCGATTATTGATTTCAGTAGAAAGATTTCCAGCAATTGTTGTTGTGTCTACCATAAAATTATCGTCACGCCCATTCATTGTAAATAGCGTTGATTGTATTCCTGATATAGCAGAAGCGTGGGCGATGTCTGTACTAATACGCGTCGCAGTTTCATCGCTAATGCTGGTCTGGACAGTACCGATCAATATAGTAAAATCATTGTCAGCATTTACACGTGCCTGATTTTCTTGATTGAGACTGTACGCAAGCACCCCAGTTGACACGATCAAGGCATTGTCACCGGCGACACGCGATGACACTTCGATAGCAAGATTTGCATTGACAATCCCTAACGCAACATCAAGTATGTTGTCGTCCTCCGCTCTTCTTTGTGCTTCTATAAGTAAATTCGCATTGGTCGATGAAATTTGTACAGATAGTGCGTTGTCGGCAATAACTCTATTCCCCGGTTCTGCTGATAACGGCGCGTACATGTTCGCGATATAATCAAGATATGCCATTACATCAACATCGCGTAAAAGTATTTTATCGGCAACAACTCTTCCGTTAGAATATAACCATAATTTGCTTGTGCTTGTTGACGTATTAACGTCTTTAATGCAAACATCTCCATTAATAGCATATGTCGGCGTAGACGTATTCATTATCCAGTAATTGTACGGTTCGGAATGTGCAACAACGGAGACGAACAAAACTGCAATTGCAAGAAATAGTTTTTTCATTTCATCTCCTTAAAAAGCCGGGACCCATTGGTTTTGTGAAACGCTCCATTTCCAAAACTGGTCCGGATATTCGTCACAGTAGGCTACCCCCGGACTTCCACCGTCAGCGTCCATCTCAATTTTTGTTGTATATTTAGAAAAGCCTATTCCTGGCGTTCCTTGTGCCCCCCTAAGCCCCTGCGTACCTATCATTATTGTTGTCGGTGCTGGTCTTAAAATTAATGTCATTGTGCTCTCCTTAAAATGCTGGTACCCATTTATTTTGCTGGACACTCCATTTCCAGTATTGGTCTATATTATCGGTACAATATGCTACCTGTCCTGCAATTCCTGTAATAGCATTCATTTCTGCTTCTGTGTCAAAAATTGTTACACCTGTTCCCTGTGCTCCGCTAATTCCTAACGGGCCAGTAGTACCGATCATGACTACTCCCGGCCATGTACGATGTTCAAGCCGTCTCGTGCCAAGGATTAAAATGACTTCATCATTCGGCAGGCTGGACATAAGCTGTCACTCCCTGATTAGTATTTAAAAAACCTTTGAGCAGACTATACGATACATCGTCGCTCGTAAGAATGACTTCATATTCATATCGTGAATCAGTCATTAGTTCGGAATCGGTTTCGCTAAGTGCGACTATGAAGTGTCCACCGACGGCATCAATCATTGTACAGGCAAAATTTGCAATACTTGTATACGGATAGATTGTTGGTTTTACTGCCCCGGACACGATATATCCGCGAAGATCAATAGGCGTTTTGTTCGAGTCAAGGAGAAAAATATCTTTAATCCATCCGCG
>Ga0172381_10004064_pt1 | contig 15259 bp, 15 predicted proteins | sample Leawel6488metaG_FD_119754 | JGI IMG/M metagenome (GOLD analysis project Ga0172381, IMG submission 119754) | Leachate microbial communities from a municipal landfill in Southern Ontario, Canada - Leachate well 64-88 metaG | ecosystem: Engineered > Solid waste > Landfill > Unclassified | place...
CGAATGTGGATTTAAAAATTGATGTTTGTGCTGGGCGTGATTATCCCGAAGAGCTTAAAGGATATAAGCTGGCGATTTTATGCGGCTCTTGCATGTTGACACGACGCGAAACGCTTTCACGCATGTATCATGCCAATCAAGCCGGTGTTCCGGTGACAAATTACGGAGTATGCATTTCATTTTTACAGGGCGTTTTGGGAAGGGTGCTAGAGCCATTTCCGCAGGCGCTTAAAGTGTTTCAAGAAGAACAACGCAAGGGTTAACAAAGGATTGAGCTATGAGTGAAGCTGTTTTAAGTCATTTTAAGAACCGTATTAAACAAAATGAGATTGATAAATATCTTGTGGATGGAAAAGATTTCATTAATGAAGATGAGATCAGTGCGTGTTTAAAAAAGAATTTTGAGCCTGACGCTCATCAGGTCAAAGATATTCTCAAGAAGTCGCTGTCCATCAAAACTCTTTCTGTGGATGAAACAGCTTGTCTTTTGAATGTGAAAGATCCTGATCTGCTTTTGGAAATGAAAAAGACCGCACTTGAAGTTAAACAAAAAGTTTATGATCATCGCATTGTGACCTTCGCGCCGTTATATCTTGGGAATTTTTGTGTTAATAAGTGCCTTTATTGTGGCTTTAAAAATGATAATACGGATATTTCTCGTCGGGTTCTTTCGATGGAGGAAATAAAGAAAGAGGTTGAGGCGCTTGCTGGAGCCATTGGACATAAAAGGCTTGTGGTGGTTTACGGGGAGCATCCTAAGAATGATATTGATTATATTATTGAGAGCATTAAGACCATTTATGGGGTTAGCGTTCCGACAAAGCATGGTGTTGGCAATATTAGGCGTGTGAATGTCAACGCGCCGCCTTTTTCTATTAAAGATTTAATAAAGCTTAGGGATGTTGGCTTAGGAACCTATCAAGTTTTTCAAGAAACATATCATCATGACACTTATCGAAAGGTTCATCCAAGTCAAACGATCAAAGGAAATTATGCCTGGCGGCTTTATTGCATGCATCGCGCCCTGGAAGCTGGCATTGATGATGTGGGCATTGGTGTTTTGTTCGGGCTTTATGACTGGAAATTTGAAGTTTTAGGGCTTTTGGTTCATGCCATAGAGCTTGAAAAGAAATTTGGCGTAGGACCCCATACGATATCATTTCCGCGGCTTGAGCCAGCACATAATGTAGAATTAGACCAATTTGCGCGTTATCATGTGAGCGATGAGGATTTTAAAAAGGTTATCATGATCCTGCGTCTGAGCGTTCCACATGTAGGGCTTATTGTGACCGCTAGGGAGAGCGAACAAATGCGAAGGGAGGTTCTTGAGCTTGGCATTACACAAACGGATGCCTCCAGTCGTATCGGGGTTGGCGCTTACGATGCCCCTGGCGAGAAACAAAGGACAGAAAAGCAGCAATTTATTCTAGGCGATACACGCAGCCTCGATGAGGTGATCCGCGAGTTTGCCAAGCGCGGACTGATCACCTCTTTTTGTACAGCTGGGTATCGTTGCGGACGCACGGGCAAATGCATTATGGATCTGTTGCGCGATGGCACTGAAGGAAAATTCTGTAAGCTGAATGCGATCCTGACCTTTCGCGAATGGCTGGATGATTTTGCCTCTGAGGAAACAAAGAAAGTTGCCGAACCTGTTTTAGCTAAGGAAATTGAAGAAGTTAAGCAAAACATGCCTAAGCTTTATCCAAAGCTTATGGAATATTATGAACGCATCAAACTTGGTGAGCGGGATCTTTATCTATAGCAAGCCATGAATAAAAAACAAATTCTCGACCATTTAAAGTCTGACAATTCAGCCGATTTATTTAAAGAAGCTGATCGGGTGCGTGAGCGATATTGCGGCGATCAGGTCCATCTTCGCGGCATCATCGAGTTCTCCAATTATTGCCGACAAGATTGTCTTTACTGTGGATTACGACGAAGCAATGATAAGGTGACTCGTTATCGCATGACTTGCGACGAAATTATTTCGTGCGCGCAGAATGCGGTTAAGCTGGATATTCCTACGGTTGTCCTGCAATCAGGGGAAGATTTGTCATATCAAATGGAAGATCTCTGTTTCATTGTTAAAGAGATCAAAAAATTAAACTTAGCGATCACACTGTCTGTTGGAGAGCGGTCGCACGATGACTATAAACGATTAAAAGAAGCTGGGGCTGACCGGTATCTTTTGCGATTTGAAACCTCTGATGAGAAACTGTATGAAAAGTTAAGGCCTGGTCGGTATTTTTCTCAAAGATTAAAATGTCTTGAGCAGCTCAAAGAACTCAATTATCAGGTAGGTTCCGGCATCATGGTGGGCCTTCCGGGACAAACGCTGGAAAGCATCGCTCAGGATATTTTGCTTTTTAGGTCTTTGGATCTGGATATGATCGGTGTTGGCCCTTTTTTACCACACCCTCATACACCGCTTGCAGGAAATAAAGACATCGGGATAGCGGCAGTTCTTAAGGTTTTGGCTTTAACACGGATCGTGACAAGAAATGCTCACATTCCAGCCACAACAGCTGTGGGAACCATTGATGGACAGGGCAGGCAAAAAGCCCTTCTTTGTGGTGCTAATATTATCATGCCCAATATCACGCCGATGCAATATCGGAAATTTTACGAGATTTATCCGGATAAAATATGCCTGTCTGAAGACGCCTCAACATGCCGAGGCTGTGTGGAGAAAATGATCCTTGCGGCTGATCGAAAGGTCGGTACAGGCTTTGGTCATACGTTGAAAACACGGAAGCTTGACATTTAGTCGACGTAGAAACTTAAAATATCTTCTCTAAATATTACCTAGTTCATTTCCAGAATTATTTCTCAAAATAAATATCTTGACATTTGTATCGTTATATCGTAATATTACGATTAAACGATTTCATTATTATTGAGAAAAGAAATAAAAGCACTGTTCGCTTAAGAACAAGGATATGAAAAAAATAGAAATGTATTTAACGCAAAGGAGGAAAAATGGAAGCTATGAAATTGAATAAAAATAATTTTCAAAAAGAGGTTCTTGAGTCATCTATTCCAGTTCTTGTCGATTTTTTTGCGGATTGGTGCGGGCCTTGTCGTATGATCGCGCCTGTTTTGGAAGAATTGGCAACCCTTTACGAGGGTAGATGTAAAATAATGAAAGTGAATGTCGATGAAAATCCTGACCTAGCCGCTAATTATCAAATTTCATCAATTCCTGCCTTATTCTTTTTTAAGAAGGGAAAAATGGTCGATCAGGTTTTAGGAGCTCTTCCAAAAAAATCTTTGGAAGAAAAGATTAATCAACTATTATAATTTTTACGAATAGGATGAATATGAAGAAATTTATTATATTTATTTTTGGTTTTATTGCTGGATTCATTTTTTTAGGGATTGTCGTCGTGATCGCTATGCCAAAGCTGATGATTGTTTCAAGTGAAAGTCGATATAGTTTTGACGAAACAGTTCTTCGCATTGAGCAGAGCATTCAAAAAGCCGGATGGAGTCATAAGGGAACGAATTTGATGAGCGAAGAAATAAGCATGAGGGCGGGAAAAGGTATTGGCGTTCGCGTGGCTGGCATTAAGCTTTGCAAGGCCGCCTACGCAAAAGATATCTTGCAAGATGAAAGATCGCGCTTTGCTTCTTGTCTGATGCCGTGTACGATTTCTGTCTGGGAATCTGATGCGGGTAAGGTGTATGTGTCTAAAATGAATACGGGCCTGATGGGGAAGCTTTTTGGTGGAAAGATGTCAGAAATCATGGCGGATAAAGTTGGTCCGGAAGAGCATGAAATGTTAAAAGATATTATTAACTAACTTTTTGCGTGAGGATTAGTCAAAATGAATTCAAAAAAAAAGATTGTTATTATCGGTGGAGTTGCTGCGGGGCCTAAGACAGGATCAAGGATCAGCAGGCTTTGCCCTGACGCGGAGATCACGTTAATCGAAAAAGGGAAATTTCTTTCCTATGCCGGGTGCGGCCTTCCTTATTATGTTTCTGGTGTCGTTCAAGATCAGAAAGATCTTATGTGCACCGCGATCGGGGCCGTGCGGGATCCTGTATTCTTTCATGATGTAAAAAATGTTAAAGTTTTGAATCAGACCGAAGCCACATCCGTGGATATAAAAGCGAAAAAAGTTTATATTCAAAATGTTCAAACTCATCACGCGGATGAAGTTTGTTACGATACGCTTGTTTTTGCCACGGGCGCTTCTTCGATCGTCCCTGTGATCGAGGGAGTAAACCTAAAGAATGTCTTTACTTTGCAAACGATCGAAGACGCTGAAAAGATCCGATCGATCTTAAAAGAGGGCAAGGCCCAAGATGTTGTTATCGTCGGCGGTGGGCTCATTGGAGTTGAAATTACAGAAGCTTTAACTGAGCGAGGGGCTCGCGTTACGATCGTTGAGCGGCTTGCTCAAATTCTTCCCATGCTTGATAGAGATTTGGCGTATCATGTCACCAAGCACATGGAATCGAAAGGTGTTAAAATCAAAACACAAACAATAGTTCAGCGTATTGAAGGGGCGGAATCCGTAGAGGCTGTTGTCACCGATCAAGGAAAAATTTCTTGTGATTTTGTTATTCTTGCGGTTGGCGTACGACCGAACACAGAATTGGCGAAAAAGATAGGACTGACCACTGGGAGGACTGGGGGAATCGTTGTTAATGACCGGATGCAAACAAGCGATCCGGATATTTTTGCCGTTGGTGATTGCGTTGAGTCTTTTCATTTGGTAACCGGGAAACCTTGCTTTATACCGCTCGGTTCAACAGCGAACAAGCAAGGACGTGTTGCGGCTAATAATATTTGCGGGATCGAGGATGTTTTTCCAGGTGTTTTAGGGTCAACGATATGTAAAGTATTTGACTTCAGCGTTGGAAGAACTGGCCTTGGGCAGGCACAGGCTCAAGAGGCAGGATTCGATGTTGTTACGCTTTTTAATCCGGCACCCGATAAAGCTCATTTTTATCCTAATGCCAAGCCCATGTTTATGAAATTAATCGCGGACCGTCAGAGTCGGCGTCTTTTAGGCCTTCAGGCTGTGGGTCCAGGAATCCTGGATAAGCGTATTGATATCGCGGCAACGGCTATCACGGCAAAAATGACAGTAGACCAAGTTGCTAATTTAGATTTGTGTTATGCTCCGCCATACGCACCGGCCATGGACAATATTTTGACTTCGGCCAACATCGCCCGTAATCAGATCGATGGCCTGTATCAGTCCATATCTCCTGAAGAAGTCAAAGAAAAAATAGACCGAAAAGAGAATGTTCTTTTGCTTGATGTTAGAAGCCCAGAGGAATATGATGAGGTGAACATTGAAGGGTCTGTCTTGATCCCCTTGGGGCAGTTAAGGCGGAGATTAAAGGAAATACCTTCTGATAAAGAAATTATTACTTTCTGCAAGATTTCATTGCGCGGATACGAGGCTGCATTGATTTTGCAGTCGGCAGGGTTTCGTAATGTTAAGGTGATGGATGGCGGAATTCTGATGTGGCCATTTCAGAAAAATTCAACAAAACATTCAGCGTAGAGAAGAAAAAAATGTTTGTTGAAAAGCACGATTTTATTATTTAGGAAAAACGACTTCATGTGTTGAAGCATGAAAGCCAAATATTTTGCGATAAAAAGAGCATTCTTCCAAGGAGAAAGTATGGACTACCAGAAAGAAAGCGATATTCTTAAAGCCTTAGCCCACCCGATGCGCTTACGGATGGTGGAAGGTCTCATGAAGGATCACTGCAATGTAACAAAGATCGTCGAGAAAACAGGGTTGCCTCAATCTACGATATCGCAGCACTTAGGCATTCTTAAAAAGGCAGGCATTCTTACGCCCGAAAAGCAAGGCGTTCAAACCTGCTACCATGTCACGCACCCCAAGATTAAAAATATTATTCAGATGCTTAACTCTTAATAAAGGAAGAAGCTATGCTAAAAAAACTTATCACATTTTCATTGAATCGTCCGCGCGCCATTATGTGGGCAACGCTTTTATGCGTTGGGATAGCCTTTATTCAGTATCCTAATATTAAGGTGGATACTGATCCTGAAAATATGCTCTCCGACAACGCTCCCGTGCGTATTTTTCATCGAGAAGTCAAAAAAGAGTTTGCTGTTTACGACATGGTGGTCGTTGGTATTGTGAACAATAAGAATGTTGATGGCGTTTTCAATGTGGAAACGTTAACAAAGATCTATAAGATTACCGAAGAAATTAAAGGGATCAAAGGCGTTATCGCGTCAGAAATTTATTCACTTTCAACCAAGGATAATGTTCAGCAAGGGGGCGCAGGGGAGGTTCGTTTTAATTGGCTCATGGAAAATCCTCCTCAGACACAACAAGAGGCCTTGGGGATCCGTGATCAGGCACAAAACAACCCCATGTTTTATGGAACGGTTGTTTCGGAAGATGGCAAGGCGTTGTGCCTGTACGTTCCTGTTGAGCGCAAGAATTTAAGTTACGGTGTTGTTCAGGCGATTAAGAAAATTGTGGCCAAATATCCCGGCGAAGAGCAATTTCATTTTACAGGATTGCCAGTGGCCAATGATCAATTTGGCGTTGAGATGTTCAAGCAAATGGCTGTTTCTGCGCCTTTAGCTGGACTTGTTATTTTCCTTCTTTTATGGTTTTTCTTTAAATCCGTTGTCTTGATTATTGCGCCTATGCTTATTGCGATGGCGACGGTGATCATTACGATGGGACTTCTTATTGGTTTTGGTTTTCCGGTTCACATTATGAGCTCGATGATCCCCATTTTCTTGATGCCGATCGCTGTTCTGGATTCAGTTCATGTCATAAGTGATTTTTTTGAGAAGTATCCTTTGTACAATGATCGCCGAAAAACCATTTCTGCGGTCATGGAAGAGCTTTTTTCATCCATGCTTTATACCTCGCTGACAACCTTTGCAGGGTTCTTTTCTTTATCATTTACCCCTATACCGCCTGTTCAGGTTTTTGGTATTGCCGTGGCGATCGGTGTCGCGATCGCGTGGGTATTGACCATCACTTTTATCCCAGCCTATATTATGTTGATGAATTCCAAAATTTTTGCAAATTTTCATTCATCAGCGGAGCAAGAAAAGAGTCCCTATCTGGATAAGGTTTTGGGATTTATTAGACGTGTTGTTTCCAAGCATTTTAAAGCGGTGCTAATGGTGACAGTACTTTTTATCGGCGTAGCCTTTTACGGCATCAGTCGTATTCAGGTCAATGATAATCCTGTGCGATGGTTTGAGTCTAAGCATCCGATTCGGGTCGCTGATCGCATTCTAAACAAGCATTTCGCGGGCACCTATGAAGCCTATTTAGTTTTTACGGCTAAAGATAAGCAAGCAGAAATTTTTATTGAGCCACAGATGTTGCGTTACGTGGAGCAGTTGCAAAAAGAGATGCTTAAGACAGGACTCGTTGGGAAAACAACGTCTTTGGTCGATGTTGTCAAAAAGATTTATTATGAGCTTTTGGGTGGTGACAAGGCCAACAGCGTTGTTCCTGATACGAAGCAGGCCGTGGCGCAGTGCCTTATTTCTTTCGAGAATTCACACAAGCCTGATGACCTTTGGCACATGACAACGCCAGATTATTCAAAGATCAACATCTGGGTTCAGCTTAAGAGTGGTGACAATAAGAATATGCAACGGGTTGTAAAATATGTTGCCCAATATATTAAAGATAATCCTCCTCCGATGGAGGTTGCGTTTGGTTGGGCAGGGTTGACGTATATCAATGTTATTTGGCAAAATAATATGGTGGGTGGCATGCTTAATAACTTTTTAGGGAGCTTTATCATTGTTCTTTTTATGATGCTCTTCTTGTTTCGATCACCTGTGAAGGCATTGATCTCGATGATCCCGTTAACGATCACGATCCTGTTTATTTATAGTCTTCTTGGGTTCTTTGGTAAAGATTACGATATGCCCGTGGCTGTTTTATCCGCGTTGACACTCGGATTGTCCGTGGATTTTGCCATTCACTACATTCAACGGGTTAATGATGTTAATGCTGAAAAGAAGGATTGGAGAAAATCAACGGAAGAAATGTTCGAAGGTCCGGGTCGGGCGATCATTCGTAATGCCTTAGTGGTGGCCATTGGTTTCTTGCCGCTTTTAGTTGCACCACTTGTGCCTTATAAGACAGTTGGATTTTTTATGTTTACGATCATGGCGTTTTCATCCGTGGCAACACTTTTTATTTTGCCAGCGATCGTTTATTGGAAACCCAAATGGATCTTTGAAGAAACAGGCAAGGGGGTGAGCTGTCGTTGCAGTAGCTGTATGCTTGTCGCCTTGTTTGTGGCTTCAGCCGTGGCCTATGTTCTTTTGGGCTATACGCCTTTAGGATGGAAAATGTCCACGTGGATGACCATTTTGGTGATCGTGTTTTTAGCAGGGCTTTGTCATTTCGCATCAAAAAGAAAAATTTGTCTAACACAAGGGGGTCAACAATGAAACGCTTTAGCCTGGCCATTTTTATGTTCTTCATTTTTGTTTCTTCGGGTTTTGCTCAAACCGTAGAGGAAATTGTCAATAAGGCTAATCTGGTTGCGTATTATGCAGGGAATAGCGGTCAGTCGGATGTGGTGATGACCATTACGGATTCTCAAGGCCGCCAGCGTACGCGTGAATTTCGTATTCTGCGCTTGAATGTTAAAGAAGGCGCAGAACAAAAGTTTTATGTGTATTTTAAGCGTCCGACGGATGTTGAGCGCATGGTTTATATGGTATGGAAAAATATTGGTAAAGATGATGATCGATGGCTTTATTTACCGGCCTTAGACTTAGTCAAGCGCATTGCTGCTAGCGATAAGCGCTCAAGTTTTGCTGGGTCACATTTTGTTTATGAAGATGTTTCTGGCCGAGGAGTTACGGCAGACACGCATGAGCTTTTAGGTGAGGAAGGAAATCTTTATAAGTTAAAAAATACGCCCAAAGAGGCAAAGGGTGTAGATTTTTCTTATTATTTTGTCTGGATCGATAAAGGCAACTTTTTACCGATGAAGGCTGAATATTATAATGCGAGCGGAAAGCTTTTGCGTACAGTGGAAGCCTTGGAGGTTAAGGACATCCAGGGGCATCCAACAGCAACAAAATCCAAAGCTTTGGACGTTGAACGCAAGGGTGAAACGATTATTGATTTTACCAATGTTGTTTATGATGCCGGGCTCGATGATAGTATTTTCACCGAACGCTATTTGCGTCAACCCCCAACACAATGGATCAAATAAGATGAAACGAGTTATGTTTGTTCTCCTTTTTATCCTGATACTTCCAGTTACGGCGCAGGCATCCTTCTCTGGTCTTCATGGATTTATTGAAAATGATATTGGTATCAAGCTGAGCAATGATACCACTAAGCGTGATAATTATAATATGTTTGAGCAACGTCTACAGCTCAAGACGAATTATTACGCCCAAGGGGAAAATGTTTGGGCGCGTAAAGGCCTGGCTGTCAATTTTCGCGGTGATTTTACAGTTGATGAATATTATAGCGGCAAAACTGATTTTGATCTTCGCGAACTAAATCTTTCCTTAAGTCCGTTTCGTTGGATGGACCTAAAGCTAGGACGCCAAGTTTTAACTTGGGGGACAGGAGACTATCTTTTTATTAATGATATGTTTCCAAAAGATTATGAGTCGTTTTTTATTGGACGCGACGATGAGTATTTGAAAAAACCTTCGGATGCCATCAAGGCATCCTTTTATCCAAAGCTTGCGAATATTGATTTTATCGTTATTCCCTATTTCACGCCGAACACTATTGCTACCGGCGACAGGCTATCATTCTTTGACAGTTTTCAAGGTGGTATTGCCGGAACGAATTCCGATCGTCAGATCATTAGCCCGCCTTTTCAGATGTCGAACAATGAATACACCCTGCGCGCGTATCGCAATTTTGGTAGCAATGAGGCAGCTTTTTATTATTTTCACGGTTTTGATAAGAATCCTCGTAGCTATAAAGATGAAGCTCGTCGACAACTTTACTATGAGCCTGTGGATGTTTATGGCGCAAGCCTTCAGGGGCCCTTTGCTAAAGGGATCGGCAATGTAGAATTTGGCTATATTCGCTCACGCGATGACGCGAATGGTACCAATCGGACTGTTGAGAATTCATGGCTTAAGCTGATGACCGGCTATAGCAAAGATTTAGGCAATGATTTAAAAATAGGTTTTCAGTATTTAGTTGAGGAGCGGCTTAATCAAGGCGCTTATGACGATAATTTGATGCCGAGTGATTATCGCTGGGATGAATTTCGTCACCTAATAACTAATCGTATTACAAAATTGTTTAAGAATCAGACGGTGAATGTGACGCTGTTTACCTTTTATTCTCCATCGGACAAAGATGGTTATGTGCGGCCATCGGTTAGTTATGATATTACTGATCAATGGAAGGTGACGGCGGGGATGAATTTACCCTGGGGTGAGGATGATCAAACAGAGTTTGGACAAATGAAACATAATAAAAACGTCTATGTCAGGGTTAAATATAGTTTTTAAAAGGAGGGCTATATGGTCGAGAGATATTTGCGGGGTATCGCAGGCACGCTTGTTCTTATTAGCGTTGCTTTAGCGTTTTGGGTCGATAGCCGATGGCTTTGGTTTACAGCGTTTGTTGGTGCAAATCTTTTGCAGTCAGCCTTTACCAATTGGTGTCTGATGATGACCATTTTAAAGAAGTTTGGGGTAAAATAATCTTTCAATTTTGATGTTTTGAAGTTTAAACCCCTTGCAATATCAATTGCGAGGGGTTTTTATTTGTGTTAGATTGAAAGACAAGAAATAATTAAAGAAATAAAAAAAAGGAGGAAAGAAATGAATATCTTTTATTTTGCAGGCATAGCAGCGGTTGTTATTTTTTTCATGGGTATCAAGATCGTTCGTCCGACTCATCGCGGACTTGTTGAGCGGTTTGGTAAGTATAATCGATTTGCCAATCCTGGCTTTAATTGGATCCTTCCTATCATTGAGGTTATTTATCAAGTCAACGTCACTGAGCAAATGGTGGATGCTGAGCCACAGGAAATTATTACCAATGATAATTTGAACGCTAAGGTGGATGCGCAGGTTTACTTTAAGGTGAAAGCCGATGAAACGAGTGTGAAAAGTTGTCAGTATAATGTGAATAATTATCAATGGCAGATTGTTAATTTAGCGCGTACGACGCTAAGAAATATTATTGGCACCTTGACTTTGAAATCAGCCAATAGCGAGCGAGGCAAAATTAATGCTGAGTTGCACAGGACTCTTTGCGACGAAACAGCAAGCTGGGGGCTAGAGATCGTCCGTACAGAATTAAAAGAGATTGATCCCCCCAAAGATGTTCAAGAAACGATGAACAAGGTTGTTAAAGCAGAGAATGAGAAGATTTCCGCGATTGATTTTGCGACAGCGACAGAAACGGTTGCTGATGGTCAGAAAAGAGCTGAGATTAAAAAGGCCGAAGGTATCAAGCAGGCACGTATTTTAGAGGCAGAAGGCGAAGCCGCGGCGATCAAGCTCGTTAATGAAGCCGCAGAAAATTATTTTGTTGGCAATGCTCAAGTTTTAAGAAAGCTTGAAGCTGTTGAAAAATCATTGCAAAACAATGCTAAGATCGTCGTTCCTGCCAATACAGAGCTCGTCAATGTGATCGGCGAGATGGCAGGATTTTTACCTATTAAGAAATAAGTTAATGAAAAAGACAATATTTTTGTTGTTTGGCGCATTAAGCTTTTTTATCGTTTGCAATTTATCTTTTGCGGGGCAAGGTGATTTTGGGCTTGTGAGCGCTAAAGGAATTGTCAATACCTCCGAAGTCGGCGGTAAGGGCTTGTATGTTTTTTCGATGTGGAATAGCGGCCGTAAAACACAAATTGGCGCAGACGGAAGTTTTTCTGTTGCCATTCTTTCCAACACAAGACCGCAGAAGCTTTCAGCAAGAGATGATGATGAAAAAACTCGTGCGCTCGCCTTAGTTTTATCTCAAGATTCACAAAACATCATTCTTGATGCTACGTCGACGGCGATGGCAATCTTGTTTAGCGATCCGCGTGCGATAAAGAATGCTCAGGAAATGGAGAAATATTCAAAGATTGTTGCGCAGGCGAAGTCTTTTCAGGATTTTGTTATTTTCTTAAAGAAAAATCTTTCCTTGAGGACGATAGAGGAGCTAGCAAGGGACGAAGAATATGTTACCTTGTTTGAAAAGTGTAATCGTGAGATTTTTGAAGTGGACCGCGCTGCGATTAACAACTCTTTGTATGAGGCCCAGGGGCAGCTTGAAAAATCTTTTAGCCAATAGAAATACTTAAGGGCATGAACGATATTCAAAAAGAACTAAGAAAATACGCAAGCCCTCAGAAAGCAAAAATTTTACAAGGCTTTTTTAAAACAGGTCCCGGAGAGTATGGTGAAGGTGATGTCTTTATCGGCGTCCAGGTTCCGTTTGTCCGTCAAGTTGCCAAGAAATTTCAAGATGTAAGTTTGAAGGAAGCAACCTGTCTTTTAAAATCTCCTATTCATGAAGAGCGCGAACTCGCGCTTTTCATTCTTGTCTTTCAATTTTTAAGATCCGATGAAAAAGAGCGTGAAATTATTTATAAGGCATATCTTAAGAATACGCGTTATATCAATAATTGGGATTTGGTGGATCTGAGCGCAGAAAAGATCATTGGCCCTTTTCTTGCGGATAAAAGTAAGGCGCCTCTCATTCGTCTGGCGCGCTCGTTGTCTCTTTGGGAGAGAAGGATTGCGATTCTCTCAACATTTTATTTTATTAAGAATTATGAATTTAAAGAGACACTTAAGATTGCTAAGATATTGATTGGCGATCCAGAGGACTTGATTCATAAGGCCGTTGGTTGGATGTTGCGCGAAGTTGGCAAACGTGATCAGGCATCTGAGGAAAAGTTTCTGAAGAAATACTACGAAAAGATGCCTCGCACCATGTTGCGCTATGCGATCGAGCGGTTTTCTTTTGCTAGGCGAAAAGCCTACCTAGAAGGACGCGTGTAAGGCCATAAATTTTGCTAAAAAAAGATTTTCCATGTATAATTGAATCTGATTCTAACACATGTACAGGGAGTGATTATGACAAAAAACAAAAAATTACACCCAGAGACGTTGGCGGTTCATGCGGGTCATGACGGAGATCATGAAACTGGTGCTCGCGCTGTGCCTATTTATCAAACTACATCGTATCTTTTTAAGGACACAGATCATGCAGCGAATCTTTTTGCCTTAAAGGAATTTGGCAATATTTACACGCGCTTGATGAATCCTACCACTGATGTTTTGGAAAAACGTATTGCCGCTCTTGAAGGTGGGGTTGGGGCGCTCGCGACGGCAAGCGGCATGTCGGCGATTAGCCTTGCCATTCTAAACATTGCACAAAACGGCGATGAGATTGTTTCTGCGGACAATCTTTATGGCGGAACATATACGCTTTTTGAACACACATTGAAGCGTTTTGGCATCAAGGTTCATTTTGTCAAGAGTGATGACTTAAAAGGTTTCGAGAAAGCTATAACGAAAAAGACAAAGGCGATTTATGCTGAAACTGTTGGAAATCCAAAGCTTAACGTGACTGATCTTGAGGCTCTTGCAAAGATTGCACACAAAAATAATATTCCTTTGATTATTGATAATACCGCGACGCCGTATTTGGTTAAACCATTTGATTTTGGTGCGGATATCGTTGTCTACTCGGCCACAAAGTTTTTAGGCGGTCATGGAAATTCTCTTGGCGGTGTTATCGTCGATTCAGGAAAGTTTGATTGGACGAGTGGTAAATTTCCGCTGATCGCAGAGCCTGACGCCAGCTATCATGGGCTAAATTTTGTTGAGGCGCTGAAATCCGCTGGCAATATTGCTTATATTGTAAAGGCGCGGGTGACATTGTTACGTGATTTGGGCCCGGCTTTGTCACCGTTTAATGCTTTTTTGTTGCTTCAAGGAATTGAGACTTTGCATCTAAGAATGCCACGGCATTGTGAAAATGCGTTAGCGGTTGCGCAATTCTTAGAAAAACACGAGGCTGTTTCTTGGGTAAATTTCCCGGGATTGAAAACAAGTCCGGAAAAAGAAAAAGTTAGGAAATATTTACCTAACGGCGCAGGCGCCATTATTGGTTTTGGCATTAAAGGCGGCCTTAAAGCCGGTAAGAAGTTTATCAACTCACTTGAGCTTGTGTCGCATTTAGCCAACATTGGTGATGCCAAAACTTTGGCGATTCATCCGGCGAGCACGACCCATCAGCAGCTTGCAGAAAAAGAGCAATTGGCCACAGGCGTCACACCTGATTTTATTCGTTTGTCAATTGGCATTGAACACATTGATGATATTTTGGCTGATCTTGATCAGGCTTTGAAGAAAGCATCTTAAAGGAGAAGGTTATGAAAAGACTCTGCAGATCAAACGTGGAAAAGAAAGTAGCTGGGGTCTGTGGCGGGCTAGGGGAATATTTTGACAAAGACCCGGTATTTTTTAGGATCATTTTTGTTTTAATTACGCTTTTCCCTCCAGGTTGCGGAATTCTTTTGTATATCATCATGTGGTTTGTTGTGCCCAGGAAGTCCTTGTAGGGAAATCCCACGGTCGCTTTTGCTCCCTAGCACAAATTCGTCCCGTTTCAACGAAAGTCCTGCGAGATAGCGTTTTCCCAAAAACAACCCTCTCTCTTGTATTTGGTCTATATATAATATATATTTAACGTAGGTTCTGATCTTTAACAATTGATGTTTTGTACTGATAAAGGCAAACTATCCGTAAGGGTAGGGCGCAAAGTTACAGGGTCCTTTAAGAAAAAGGATAGCCAATTACCACAACAAAGCAGCGCATTTTTATTGGCCCATTCTTTCTTCTTGAAGGAATGGGCTTATTTGTTTTTGGTGCGTATTGGGCACCAAAAACACTTCGAGCTAAGGCGAGAAGCCATGACATAGAAGGGTTTTGCACCAGAAAATGCTCATGCCGCAAGCCTGCCTGTAGCCAGGCAGAGCTGCGGCAAGAGTGAGTGTAAAAGGGAATGCGATGTCAAAGATAAAAAGACATAATATATTTAAAAAGGCTATTAGCTTATTCGCCGTGGTTTGTTTTTCAGCAACCATGATCTTTCCACAACAGGCTTATGCCCAAGCTCTAACCCCAGCTTCAAATTTTGTGCCTCTGAGCGCAGCCTTTACTCCGACATTAGTTCGTGGAATACGTGTCTATCCTGACAATCCCCTGAAGTTCGACTTTATTGTCGATTCTGGTGATACCGGGCTTAAAGGGGATGATCTCAAA
>Ga0172381_10004065_pt1 | contig 15254 bp, 15 predicted proteins | sample Leawel6488metaG_FD_119754 | JGI IMG/M metagenome (GOLD analysis project Ga0172381, IMG submission 119754) | Leachate microbial communities from a municipal landfill in Southern Ontario, Canada - Leachate well 64-88 metaG | ecosystem: Engineered > Solid waste > Landfill > Unclassified | place...
GCTTCTATAAGCCTATCGCCGTCACCCAGTTTATCATTGTCGCCTTCTACATCATTGTCGCCTTCTACATCATTGTCGCCTTCACCGAGCGTATCACCATCAACGAGCGTCCAGCCTTCGCTATCTCCATCGTTAAGCATATCACCGTCGGTATCACCGTCACCATCAGCGTCCCCTGAACCAACATCGCAATATGATCGATATCCAAGAGTTGCCGACGCAGCAGATGGACGGTTTGTAATTACATGGGCTAGATATCCATCTGAATCAGCAACTAATCCGACAGTAATGGCGCAGTGCTTTGCTGCTGATGGGAGCCCGACGACTGCCCAGTTTGTGGTGCCGTCATATGGCGATCCTACGAGTTTTGATCCAACGGTGGCTATGGCTCCGGATGGCACCTTTGTTATCGCATGGCGTGGCGGCGACTTAGATTACAGTAGTGGTATTCAAGCGCGGATGTTTAGTGCTGCTGGTGTTCCGCTCGGCGATCAGTTCCGCGTCAATGCTTTGAAAGATGCTTATTATATAACACCATCGATCGGAATGCGCTCTACTGATAAGAGCTTTATTGTCATATGGTCAGAATACAATGAAGATGTCCATTTATCTTATGGCTTCGTTTATGGCCAGCGATTTAATGCTGCTGGTACTAAAGTTGGTGCATCTAACTTCAGAATCTGCACAAGCAATACTTCGTGGAAACAAAATGGTGATGTTGACGTTGGTGATAATGGTAACTCAGTAGTAATATGGAACAGTGCACAGGACGGTTATTATGCTGCGTGGGCGCAGCGATTAGACGCCTTTGGCAATAAGATAGGCAGTGAATTTAAAGTCAATACAAGCCAAAATACGTTGTCAGAGAGTGTAGAACCCAGAGTATCGGTAGCTGGTAATGGATCGTTTGTGGCAGCATGGCAGAGATTTACGGATGCCAGTGGATATGGTATTTATGCACGTCGCTACGATTCTAGTGGTGTTGCCCAAGGGAATGATTTCTTAGTAAATCAACACGAAACCAACTGGCAATGGAGACCTGATGTTGCATGTGATGCAAATGGCAATTTTGCGGTTGTATGGCAGAGTTATAACAATCCTGACGATCCAATAACTTCCGATTATGGAATCATTGCTAGGCAGTACAACGCTGCTGGTACTGCGACTACAAATGAATATGTGGTCAATAATCCTAACTTAGAGCATCGAGGCATTCTTGATCAGCTTAGCCCAGCCATTACACGTAGATCTGGTGATGGAAAATGGACATGTGCGTGGTATGGATATCAAGGAATTGCACCATCAGGTGGCATCTTAGGCGTATGGCATTCACAAGTAGTGGGCAATCCGCTGCCGCCTATCGCATGGAATTTGACGGCTCCATTATCAGGTAGCTATTCCACTGGTACACCTGTCACAGTTAGTTGGAATGCTTCTGGATGTCAGTCCGGATACATAGTCAACTTATGCTACACTACAGATCCTGCTTGGGGTGGCACACCACAATGGATTTCTGTTGGTGAGATTCCCGCAGTAAATGGATCATCTTCCTGGGAGTGGGATACTACTGGAGTACCACCGGGAACATATTACATTGCTGGTTACATCTGGAACGGTAGTGCTCCTACCTATGCACACGCAGGCTCGACATTCATCATTACTTAGCCTGTAGTTACCTAGTTTGTAAAATATACCTTGACTATTCTAGACTGAACAGTCACGAATCCGGCTGATTTATTTGATAAAGGCTGTTTTTGCCACTCTTGAACGATAATATTAGCTTTAGAGTTGATGCTCGATTGTAAAGTGAAAGCTTCTTTCATTTGTTCAACGGTTCCTCTTTTGACTTCTTCTCCATTTATCAAGAGACGTGCCCGTTGAGTCTCGTCCGGGTTTTCATAATAGATTTTGGACAAGAAATCGTAATTGGGTAGAGCATCGGACAGAATTTTTTCAACTATTTGTTCTTCTTCTGTTGTGGTGACGGGAATTATTAGATTTACAGGGAATTGCGATGCGGATTTAATGGCACACCTCCTATGGTTTGCTCTGTTGGTTGTCAGTATTGAAATACGTATTTTATTGTAAGTGGTAACTTTTGAAAATAATGGAGAACGACAATGGACAAATGCAGATGCAAGGGATGTCAGGCAGTGCCGCCAGCAGTTAAGGATACAGTACCCAAGACCGACATACCCCAAATATCGCCTGAAGCTTTCGCTCGATCAACTGAGAAAGATGATATGAGCACACCAATTCGGACAGTTATGTATGTGGAAGTTGGCAACTTACCACCAGCAGAGGTACGTGATGTGACTGCATCTCTGCTGCAGACATTGCATCCTGGTCATCCACATTTCGTCGTTCCACTTCGAAACGGCAAGATGAACACCGATCTCGACTTCGAAGGCGAAGCTTTAGAATTCGTCCGATCGATTTGCGAAGTGCAAGATGGCCAAATCGTGTTGAAGGACGGCTGCCACGACGTTAATGTTATTCGAGTCCGCGTTTAGGTGGGTTCGAAGGAGCAAGCTGTGACAGCCTTGTCTATCATCGCAGTGAGTGCGGTGAGCAAGGTGTCAATGTTGCTCGGCAGTGTTGACAGAGGCATACCAGGAGTATGATAAGTCCTGGTGCCTCTTTCGTATGTGGCCGAGACCGGTTGCTGCGTGCCATCATCCAACGTGAAGATCATATTCAAGTGGATGACCAAATCACTGATTGTGCGAGGATTCGCGGGGACACCAGATGTCCAGGAGAAATCGTCTGACAGCCCGATTCCGGCAATAAGATTGGCAAGTGGGTAGTACCAATCTACATTGTACATCTCGCCGGTGACAATTTTGCTGTCATCTTCATCAACACTCCACACAAGGGTGCTGATGAGATCTGGTGATTCAATTTGACAGTGGAAACTGCCAACATCGCCGTTGGTGTAAGAAACCAGACCGGAAAGAAAACCGACTACGCTATTTGCAGCTGCCATTTGATGTCCTCCAATACTGTAAATTTGCCTGTACTGGATTCCTGATTATATGCAAGTTGGGAATCCAGTACAGAGTTCGAGCATGTTTATTTGACGATATTCTTGTCGCTCGTCGTCCCATATGATTTGACCGTCAAAAGCCAAATCATGGACTCCAATTTCTTCTTGCGCATCTAGGGTTATATCAGTTATCACCTGATCGGGGTTATAATCATAACCATATCGGACAATGCCATCAGAAAATTCAAAAGGCAGAGCGTCTGTCCTATAATTGTCGATAGAGCATTGTAAGACATTTATTTCTACTGTTGGTGATGTACCGCCATCGCAAGTCAAGGCTGCGCAGTTGCAATCTACGCGATATCCCTTTTGATATTGTATTCCACTTATGAAATAGAATAATACTTCTGTCCCTGTCGGGACGGACCTATCAATATCCAATTCATTAAATAATTCTGTTCTGGTCCCGTCGCGATCAAAGTCATCATCTTCATATGTCTGATATCCAAAAGACGCAGGATAGCCGTCTATATAATCAATATAGTATGGCACAGTGTCGTGGCATAACGCAGCTGTTGAGAACAATGGCGAATCAGTAGTATTAATAATGGTGTCGGCCACTGATGCCATAATGTGGACTACAACATCGCCAGCTGCGCATTCACTAAAAACGATATCAGCGGGTAGATCTAAGACTGCTTTATAGACTTTAATGACCACAGCAGTCGCAGAAACGCTTATGATTTTAGCAGACAATGTATAAATATTGTCTGCTAAGTTTTTCAATTCTAGGCCAATAGTGATTGTCGGAATGCTATCAAAAACATATCCGAACATCCATTCGACGCCACCTACCGTATAATCAGCCTTGCCTGTTGTGTATGTTCGTGATGGAGGATACATATTTTCTAATGATATAGCCGGATTTCCAATTGGCTGCGTGCTATAGATAGCGTGCACTACATCATCGGAGTGGAATATGCTTTGTGTATCAATCAGATGAGATCCAAAACTTGGTATGTCTGGATGCAGGCCGTTGGCAGCAATTGTAAAAGGAACATCATCGAACACCAAATGAGTGTCTCCATCTGTGCCCTCTACTAATCTGGCGTCGAGATATGTTGGTTTTTTACAAGATTGATTATAAGGCCCGCAACTTGTGCTATATTTGTCATCCCATGGTTTAGCGGCCCACTTGGGATGTGTAAAATCTGATTCTAACTTATTAATGGTGGCAAATCGTGTCCCCGGAAAGTGCATTAGCGGCAGTTGGATATTTAAACCTGGTCGTTGCAGAGCTAACAGATTTTGTTCGCCTGATACGCTTTCTGTGAGATATGGCCGATCTGTGTAATGGATGTTTTCGCCCTGAACGGTGTCGAATGCTCTAAGCAAACGGCCCAAGAAACTATTATTATCAGGCGGCAGATTCGCGTTGTACGATTGTTTTAATGCTGCCCCCTGGATTGAATTGGTCAGCTCAGACGTAGCTGGAAAAGCGTAATAGATGCCATGACCGAAGCTCAATTGACATAGTGATGCTTGATATTGCTCAGTGCTCACCAAGGTCATCTTATGCAATATTTCATCTTCAACACGGCCTTTATAACAATAGTCTGATATTCCATCCAATTCACAGAATGTATTAGGATTAATAGATAATTCTATCTCATAAGGCCCATACTCTGCTTTATCGCTGTTTGTGGTAGCTTCAGCTCCGGTTGGATAGAAAACGCCATGAACACCATTTGTTATAGGAGACAGATGCATATTCGATTGGCTTGCAACGCTCTGATCGTTTGCGAAGGGCGTTGGATCATATACGACATCATCTATCTCTTCTGTATCAGCTGGAACGAGCCTATCTTGCCCTCGGTATGTGAATTTGCAATCTGTGTTGTCTTTCGCAGGCGTAGGGGCTAATCGTTCATCACCAATTTGTGTTACATCACGTTCGATATAAATTGGCCCCGTAGCTCCTATTGCCGGTTTGATTTTCATATACCAATCTACATCAACCCATGCTTGGAACTCTTCGGGCAGATTGGTCAATATCTTTTCACGTAATGCTATATCTTCTGGTTTATAGCCTAAATCGCTTGGATCAACCGAGCATTCTCCAACAGGCACCTGTGGAAGAATAGCAGGAGGCACTTGTAATTTACCGGCGTCTATGTCATATCGTTGCTCAAGATCTCCTCCAACACAGAAAGGAGTGACTTGATAGGTCTCATTGAGGTTAGCATGATAGATGAGAGTATGAAGCAGTGAGTGAAATGCTTTAATCTTAAATAAATAATCAATTAAGAATTCTAAAACGTCGCCCCCGATTTGCTCGCCGTCCTTTGTTAATAATTGTATATCGAATCGGTTGCTGTAATAATTCTTGATTTGGTCAGGGACGGCAAGTTCTTCGTGACTATAGATAGCAAAAGCATAGAGCAGCATTTCGCTGTTTGGAGCATTTACACCTTGTAAGCCATATTTATCATCAAATTGGATTGCACCATTAAAAGTGAGATATAATAAGTTGGCCTTTCTATCAATCCTGACACCCGTATGAATGAATGGTGGTTGATCGCCAGTTGAAACATCTTCATCGGGATTAGCATAGCTAGCCGATTTATCGATTACAACTTGTGACCAACTATCTAAACCATCAGTTGGAATAATTGGCATTTCACATTCTTGACTAGCGATAGAAATTTCTTCTAACTTTTTATAAGTCTTGCTAATATATGTATAAGATATATCTGTCGTAGTGTTTTGAAATGCAGTTGTTACTGTCAGATGAGTATCGTCAGTAATAGTGGCGACTACTCTCGCTGTTTCTCCGGACACGGTAATTGTGTCACCGATGGAGAAATCGGTAAGGAATGTCGTATTCGTACCGACAAGTTCAGTTGTTTTAGTTGTAGAAACTGTGCCACTACCATATGCATTCTTTCGTATCAGATATGCATTAATGATGACATCGCCGCCCTCGACAACATTGACGATACCTTGCAGTTCTTCTGTGTAAGTTGGCCGATACAACAGTGGGACAGTTAACTCACCGAATCCACTCTTATTATATCCAGCGAGAACCGGTTCAATTTGACATACTTTTTCTATTTGTATTTCTTGATCAGCATAAGCTGGCGGTAGTTTTTCTCCAGGTCGAATCAGTCGCTTGCCGTCGCTAGACCAATAGAGCTTATTGATGTAAATGATATATCCGAACAATTCAAATAAGTCATAGATAGCATTACGTGAGCCCTTTAACTGCTGTAGTCGCACAACATTACGCAGCATCGTCTTTCGCAAGCTATATAAGCTCTGCGGGAAATAAGGTAAATCCAATCCAAGCAAGAACGAGAGGTACGGGACGAATTGCGGCGTAATGAAATCTACCCAGTTCACGCTACCTAGAAGGTATTGCTCATCGAAAATATCTTGCAGAGCATCTGTAAAAGGACGATAAAATTCTATCGTTGTGTCGACGCTCTTTTGGTCATTAGTCATGTATGGTGCAGGAGTGAGATTTACTGTTTCCTGCATGACTTGACCGGGATGATTTAATCTAAATCTATATATCGACGTCGCTTTCCTTGTTGGATCTATGCAGTTTAATTGCCCCGGTGTCGATTTACTCTCTACTCTGGCATAATATTCTGCTTGGTATGTCAAATTATACCAATCAGGCGGCAAGTGTTCAGTTTCAATAGCTATATCACTAAGATCATAATAATTAGCCGTAGGATAATATGTCAGGTTGCCAACCGAGCCTGATGCAGTCGTGTATTGCATCAGATCGCCGCCGACTGCTTCTGTATATTCAATCTGCGTTAATATCTGCTTTCCGTCGCTATCAATCCCAGTTACTCTAAAAAAGGTCTGGAGCTCTGGGTGTATCATTCGGTCTATCATCTCAGACATAGAGACGTTTTTAGCGTATATCTCGCTGTCTGGCGACATTAACCCAATTGGAATTTGCCCTGCTACAAGTGCTTTATGTGGGACGTCTTCAATGATGATTCTTATAGCTGCCCCATTGCAATATTCATTACAAGTAGTCGTCTTTACGCCCATGCACTCACATTCGACATCGCCGCCACAATCGCAGTTCTGAACAATAACACCAGAATTTGGTATAGATGCACCAGATAAGTCCCGACGATCTGTTTCCATCAGAACCATCGGGAGGTTAAAAGGGCGGTAGGCGGTGCGATTGTTATTGACTGGCAATAACAAGAAGACAGGTATGTGTGGGTTTGTCTGCATAATTTCTAGTCTTTCTTTAACGTATCTACCTACTAATTATCTTTCATAGGCAAACATATAACGAGGTCCAGGAGGCTCGAATGAGTATCTTAAATGTATCTAGCACAATATGCGAAGAGATTTGTTTGCAACCGCAGCAGCTATTGAATAATTATGTTGCATCAGTTGGGATGATCCGATTCGAGGAATTTCATAGATATTGCGCCTCATACCGGATAGTCATTACTGAAGACATATTCGAGGAGATGCTAGCCAACAATAGCAATTATTTATTCACAGAGTCCGAATATGGTTGGGTTCCTACCAAACTAGACGAGCTTGATCAGACTATTGAGACATTGCTCACTGAAGAAGACGAATTCTTTGGGTATGATGCTATTGCGAAGCCGATGTGGCAAGACAAGTTTCAAGAAGCCACAGAGGAATTTGGTGTTCGCTTTAACTTAGAAAACGATGACGATATATCTGATCGAGTTATATCACTTCCGCAGCGTTTATCTCTGCCTGAAAAGTGCGTTTTCCATTGTCAGATGAGAAAAGGAGGTGGGGACTGGGAGCAACCATCAATCTATTTTCGGTGTCAACTATGGGATGGATATGCTTTTGGTCATACTTATCATACAAACCCATATTTCTGTTTTATTCCTGATCGTGATCAAGGGAATCGCCATTTAATTAAGCATGGAGATACATGGGGCTCGCCCGATTCAAATAGTAAGACAGAAGAAGAACCCAATGAAAAAGAATGTTGGGCGGCTCTGAAAGACTACCTATTAGCACTAATCGACAAGGAAGTCAAGGAGCATGAAAAGAATTATTCTGACACAGAAAAGTCGGGTGAAAAACACTAGACGTCTGAGGGAAGGAAATTTTCAGGTGCAGGAATGGCTTTACTATATAACATTTTATACATGTCGGGCGCACCGTCTTTGCCGGTGTCGATCCAGAATTGATAGACTACAATTGGCCTATTATTGACGATGAATTTCATCATCTCTTCATTGTTAGTAGCCGCATGTACTGTGGCTTTCGTTGTGTTATAGCTTATCATCACTTCTGACCCCGCCTTACCGACTACGTGAATCATTATTATCTCGATCCTTCAAATACGTCTCTAACGTACGGAAGATAAGACGGTGCGGTCTAGCTGAAGACCGAAAGTTATCAGTGCTTCTCTTGCATCAAACCATTCTTTGATTTTTAGATTGCACTCTGGATGATTACAGCTGATTTTGCTTGAAACCCAACACTCATTGCATCCTGGGTCCGTCATTGCTCTCGCAAATCGCTGTACTTCTTTTGGCATACTGGGATCGTTGATGAATTGTTCTAAGGCATTGTCCATCTTTTGGACTTCCACCATCATTTCGGCAGATGCCTTTCGCTTGGCATATTCGTGGATGAGAGCCCAAAGCCAGTTATTACAAAGTTCTTCTTAAATTCCTCTTCTCGTCGTTTGACTTCTGCATAGGCCATATCGCCATCTGGGAATTGTGCGGTGATCTCGTTGTAGCATTTGTCACACAAGTCAGGAAGTAACACGCCGCCCGCGTATTTGCGAGTAGGTATCCGTCGCTGTTTAGCTTGCTTGCCGCAGCACTGGCATAATGACCAATCGATAATCATATCATTTCCTATTATACAGTTCCGGCATCGGACGTGCAATATATGGGATATTAGCCCACATAGCAGGGTCTTCGACTGCACAAATACTCCCATGACCAAGCAAATTGATGAAGAACCAATTACATTCGGCAGAAGGAATGAGCGACCGAATTTCATCAACTTCTTCTATTGCACCGCATGGAATGATCTTTCCGGTGAAGGGGGCATTTTTCACGTAAGTATGGCTATGCAACATAAAATTGATCCGACGATACGTTGCATAAAGCGCCAGTTGAATCGGCGTATCTACAGATGGTTTGTTAAGGCCATAATAACCGACACCTTGTGGCGTCTCTCTTACCGCCACAAAACCATGCTCATCGATACCACGTTTGTCGATGTTTCTTTTGGAAACGAAAATAGCTGCTTTGCTGCGAAATGATGGGAAACCGTGGGTACATCGGAATGAAACGTTGCCGAGGAATCGCTCAGTAGGCGCATCTATGAGAGTGTGAAATGTATCGGCATAGCGGCGTACCGGATTAAAGAATTCTGCACCACATTCATCCGTTGGGAATGGAATGGCCTCACCCAGTTGATGGCTGCCGACTCTGGTGAAGCTGCGCAACTCGCGTAGTCTGCGAAGTAGAGTTGAAACGAGTGTTGGGATATGCCATACCAATTTGACAAAACAGTTACCGAGCGGATCGTACACTGTTGCTACAATTGTTGTTATGTTGAGACTTCCGAATGTAGAGTCCAGTTTGAATTCGACGAACAAGTTGCTTTTGGTCTGCAATGCTCTGCCTAGCAGTTGAGTTAAACTGTATTTGCCGAGGTCATTGCGTTTGGAAGTGACGAGCATGCACTTGGGATTGGTCTCCTTTATACTCCTTACCAATTTTGGTTTATCATTTGGAACGTTTGCAAACCAAACGATTGTATTATATTCACGGAAGTCTATGGCTTCCAAATCACTAAAACAGCCGCCATTGTGCACAGTGCATTCATAGCTTTTAATGCCGTCATTGATGCTTCCTTGATTTATATATTCGGCAGCGAATTCTTTGCCAAACTTAGATTCGTGACCACCCTGATCATTGAAATCACCAACAACGATGAGAGTCTTCATGTCAATACACCCTTAGGTAAACCATATTCGTATAAGTCGCGTGCTTCTATATTGCCAAACACGCCATATCTGCCCTTTTTCATTACTCGCTCTAATACAAATTCTCGTCGAAGATGAACGCCAAGATAAGCTACACCATCAGGCCAAGTGGGATCGATAACGCCACCATTTTCGTCAACGCACCAAGCATGAAAAGTGGGGAAAAGACATGTAGCAGTCATTGCGATGCCTTCAACGTAAACGTAGCCCTCTAACATTAGATGATAAGCGTTTTGAAAACATCGTTTCATTCTGCCACGAGATATGCCTGCCGGGAGCGCTTGAACGGTATCAAACTGACCAAGCGCTAATATGAGTTCTTCAATCCCACAGAACTTTACTTTGCCATCGATGATGCTGCGTTGTAGCTGCACCATGCGCTCTATATGTTCCTGTAGTAATGCTTCATGCTCGGATTTGCACCCTTGAAGGCGTTGGTTATTTAGTATCATTAGTCCAACGTTTTAGCGTTTCGTTGCCTTCTTTTTTACGATCTTCTTGTGTGCGAGTATCGACGGTAGTGAAAGTGCCATGTCCTGTTTCCACTGTCACAGTCGACAAATCGTCTGATACGACGCTCCTAGTCTTATGACCTGTCTGTTTGTGGATAAGACGTGCTATACCTTCATCTGGTGAGATAGCTTCCGTGTGCTCTTTATCTAGAATAAAAAGGAACTGTTTTGTCACAGGAATGATATCAACATACCAAAATAACCCAGCCGGATTGCGGACCCTAAAAATCCGGCTGGGAGGCGCTGGATGCGTGGGTGATTCTTTGATGCACAGATCACCCATCTCCACCGCGATTTGTTTTGCTGTACGCGATCTGGGTTTGAACATTTTGAGAACGGTTGAGGTCCATTCATCAAAATCTGCTGCGTCATATCCCCCGAAGTTGATCTCGGCAATCCTAGCCTCAAAAACGTCAGCATGCGATTTCTCGTAGCTATTCTGATAGATTATTCGCATATTAGCCCTCGACTTCTATGGCCGGTGGCGGAGCCAGTGATTCGCCGCCTTGGAGACATTTAATACCTAGTTCATTGGTGCGTTGCACGTATCTCGATTTAAGCGCCTTTCTTTCATCGCCCGCTTGATACGACATGTAATTGTATGAGGATGCCGAATAGATGATCCAAAGAGATTGGTGCCCGATCCTCCACGAGCTCCCCGGAAAAAGCCGATCATACCGAAGCTTTCATGCGTTTCGCGTGTTTCATTATCCATTGATGCTTCCTCTACGTTCAATGCCCTTTATTTTCTGACCGCGATCGAAATACCAATGCTCTACTTCTTCGACCGAAAACAATTCAGAATCTGGGCATTTCTTTTGTTTGAACAGCTTACGGACGTGAGCCATCTTCTTTCGATCTGGCATGGCTTCAACCAGGGCTGCTCCCAATGGCGTTATTTCAAGTGTCGGTTGTGGCATTAATAAGATCCAAATCTAAAAGAGCGAAAGTTCTCAGATTTCTGCTTACTGCCGTCTCTGCAGGGCTGCAATCGGCACTTCTACTGTGCCGCCAAATCGGGTAGCCGCTATAGCCGTTTCAGCATTCTTCTTTCCGTTGTCTGTGAAGTAGAGAATTTCAACGATTCTCACAGGCTGATCGATGAAATCATACTCTTGCCCGACCTTTATCTCTTTATGTGTCACATCATACCTCTCAGAAATGATGACGGCCAGTTCTAACTCGGCTTCTAGCAGACCATTCAGTATTATTCTTTTCTTTCCCGTTATCAGGTTTTAAGACTCCCTGAGGATCTTTCATAACAATCCCTTCTAACACGGGCTCACCACCATTCTCCATGCTCCATCCGGCAGCTTTATTGACTTCCTGCGTGAATTGCCAGCAAGATTCGAAGTCTTCCCAGAATCGCGGCATAAAAATGTGTTCGCTGAGTCTGATGCCGAAGTCAAACTCTTGACCATTTATGATGACGATGAACGGTTCGCCGCCAGCGGCCTCCGCTTTGGTTAGTAGCCATTCATATCGCTCTTGATAAGTGCTGCCGACGAGCCAATCGCCCTCACGGACTAGGATGTCCCAGATGACGACCATCCCTTCGATGTGCTTGCTCTTTCCATCAAGCAACCCCCCATCGAGGTATGACCATTGTGATACATCCAATCCGAAAATGTCACGACAAACAACGATGATCTCATCTCGCAGAGAATCGGACAACACGAATGTCTTGTGTTGTCCTTTGTGGCGGTTAAATATCTCGACAGTGTTTGCATCGATTGCGATTTCGGTGCGTTTATCGTTGAATTTCGTTTGGGCTTTCCACCCGTATTGATTATACATCCCAATCTGACTAAAAGGGATTGCGTCTTTTGGACGTGGTGGGTAGATGTACCGTTTGCTTAGCTTCATTTTTAAACCTCTACCCTTTTATAGCACGACAAATATGGCTATTTAATTAATTAATACCAGCGTCGTGCTATAAAAAACTACCAGCGTGCTAAAGGATTATATCAGAGCACATATGAATAAAAATCAAAGAAATCCGAGATGACACTTCTTCGTGAATAACTACAGGAGGATCTGCAATATCTTTTCATAACAGCCGAATGGAGAATAGCGTTCGTTCCCAGGTAACTACAGGTGCTCCGATAACGTGGCCCTTAGCGTCAATGGAGAATAGCGTTCGTTCAAAATGTAAATGGAGACGAAATGGAGAATAGCGTTCGTTCCCAGGTAACTACAGGACTACAGGCTTCACAAGAGATTAATCGAAGTTAACTACCTATTAATGTGATGCTAAAACAGTCCAGATAAACTATGATCACCAAATAGAGGCGTCCTGTACGTCTCGAAGGCGAGAATAGCTGCGGGCATTCCGTACCGTGTTAGCTCTCGCCAGAGTTACTTTTTTAACCACCCGTTAGCGTAATGTTGAATAGCGTTCGTTCCCAGGTGACTACAGGCTGATTATCACGACGAAGGGAAATGTTGAATAGCGTTCGTTCCCAGGTGACTACAGGTGCCAATTACAGCCGACGAAATCGCCGAGGAATGTTGAATAGCGTTCGTTCCCAGGTAACTACAGGCGTGCCAAGATGAAGCTTTCACAGCTTCTGAAATGTTGAATAGCGTTCGTTCCCAGGTGACTACAGGCTATATCAAAACGGGACGGGACAGTTTTAAATGTTGAATAGCGTTCGTTCCCAGGTGACTACAGGACTACAGGCCCCTGAATAAAGCCGCTTATTTTGTGTAGGAGACTATAGTGAGTAAATTGAAGAAACCGGCAGAAAAGAAACCACGTAAAAAGAAGCCAGAAGGACTTACGAAGATTATTCGCGTCCAGCTATGTGGTATTGACGACGGCTTTGCAGAGGAAAAAGAACGTCTCGCCAAGATATCGCTTCAAATGCAGCAAATCGCAAATGATTTTCATAGTCAGTGGTTTAGCTTGCATCTTGAAGCTGGCTCTCCCACTGCTCTTCGTAAATGGATACAAGAAGATAAGGAATGGGCACAGAAATACGGCGAATTGGACAAGGCTCAGAAAGCTCAGAAGCGAAAAGGAAAGAAGGAGTTACTCCCCTCTTTCGACGTGAAAATCCCTCCACGTGCAAAATGCCCCGTTCAGCCATATTCTAACAAGATGGCGAATGAGATCTATAAACGCCTGACTACTCAACACTGCAATTTAGGGACTAAACCGATTGGTATTGTTTCTAGGCGGCTTAGTAGTACGCTCCTCTCCACACCGGCCACGAAGTCTAAATATAAGCGCTGGTTTATGATCCTATGTGGATATGGAGAATATTCACAATTTTCCAGACCACAACCGGTTCCATTCTACACCGCTAACAGCAACTTCGTCGTCCCTAAAAGTAATAATGACCCTTGGAAGTTGATTGTTCGTTACGAAAAAGTAGATGGCCAAAGAACTCTACGCCCCATGGTTTTCAAACTTCGGACTGGCGGGCGTCATTTAGCACCTATTCGCAAGGTGTTGTGGAAAATTACGTCTGGCGAATACATTTTCGGCACTTCGCAGATCATTAAGTGTGAAAACACCGGCAAGTGGTATGCGGATATCTGCTATTTGATGCCCGGTGTGGTTGCCCCCTCTGATAGCAAGAAAACGGCTGTCGTATCAGGTGGTCGATATCATGGCGTGATGCTTCGCATTGATGGTAAGACACATATGAAACTGCGAAGCTGCAGGCACATTAAACATGCTCGTCGTTCTTTGACGCTTCAACGGTTCGGTAAAAGCGAATCGTACAAATATGCATCTAGTGCGCGTAAAAACCATGGTCGTAAAGTCCATAACTGGCGGCGAAAGTCGGAACGCAATTGGCGTAATCAGACCAAAACCTTCAACAACACTTGGGCCGCAGAGGTTATAGGTCGCTGTGTTAGAGCGGGCGTTGGTCAACTGGTAACATATCAGCCAACCGGTAAATGGCGAGATACTCGTTATCTCTCTAATGTCGGAAAAATTGGCCGTAATGAATCGACGGCCTGGGATTGGTACCACATGCAGCAGCAGTTGGAAGCGGTTGGAGCAGCAGCCGGGATGAAAGTAATCGCTAGGCAAGGAGGTAAGCCCCGTAAAAAAGAAGTTAATCGATAATTGTTTTTGTGCTATAAGTTTGCAGAATCACTAATTGAGGCGTCCTGTACGTCTCGAAGGCGAGAATAGCTGCGGGCATTCCGTACCGTGTTAGCTCTCGCCAGAGTTACCTTTTTTAACCTACAGAGGACGATATGGCCGACTTTCGAGTTGTTAAGAACAAGCGAATCAGTTTACTTGGCGGTGACGATGACTATAAGTCACACAAAAAGTACATCGGCACTCTTGCTTCTGATATTCAGAGAATCGTCAACGATTTTATGTCAGCATGGTTGCGAATTCATTTTGAAGCTGGCAATCATCTTCTCGTTCGTGAATGGGCAGAACAAGATCGCCGCTGGCTTTACGAGCCTGAGACTCGCGTTGGCCCCCGTACGCGGTGCCCTGTCGATCCATGCAGTACCGAAATGGCTCAGCAGCTTGACGAAATCATGTCTGCTACATATCCCTCGATGAACAAGCACTGTAAGCTAGCAACCGAGAAAGCGTTGAGAATACTGCAGAAACATGGGTATAAGTCGGCTTATCCTCGCTGGATAACAGTCCTTTTGGGCCGAGGAGGTCTCCTACAGTCGTCTCAACGAAGTAGCATTCCGTTTCATAAACGTGACTGCCGAATCATCGTTCCGCAGA
>Ga0172381_10004066_pt1 | contig 15244 bp, 14 predicted proteins | sample Leawel6488metaG_FD_119754 | JGI IMG/M metagenome (GOLD analysis project Ga0172381, IMG submission 119754) | Leachate microbial communities from a municipal landfill in Southern Ontario, Canada - Leachate well 64-88 metaG | ecosystem: Engineered > Solid waste > Landfill > Unclassified | place...
CAGCTTATGGTGGTTCCTGATGAAAAAACCGCCAGGGACATAGCCGAAAAAAGGCGCCAGGAAGACAAAAAAAGAAAGCTTGTGCCAAGAGTTCATCTTAAGTTGGAGGATTTGAGTAAAAAAGATACGGAAGTAGAAGTAAAACAGTTAAAAGTTATTTTGAAAGCCGATGTAGGAGGGACCCTTGAGGCTGTAGAAGGAGCTTTGCAAAAAATACCGTCTAAAGAAGTCGAATTAATCATAACTCATAAAGGCATAGGCGCGGTGAATTCTTCAGATATTCTTCTGGCTGAAGTTACGGATTCGGTGATCGTCGGTTTTAAGGTAACCATAGATTCTCAGGTAAGAGATTTGGCTAGGCGAAAAGGCATAGAAGTAAGGTCTTATCAAATAGTCTATGAGCTGATAGATGATGTTATCGCGGCCCTTGAAGGCTTATTGGCTCCACAGCTGAAGCGCACGTTTGCCGGTAGGGCTAGGGTTAAAGCTGTGTTTAAACTTACTAAAGTAGGCATTGTGGCCGGCTGCATTGTAGAGAAAGGAAAAATTAACCGCGGCCTATCAGCCAGCCTTATAAGAAATAAAGATGTGATTTTCAGCGGCAAGGTGCAAACCTTGAAGCGGTTCAAAGATGACGTTAAAGAAGTGGCCGAAGGCCTTGAGTGCGGCATAAGTGTTGGCTACGATGGAATCAAGGAAGGAGATATTATAGATACGTATCATGAAGAAACCATAGCCCGAAAACTTAAATGAAACACAGATTTGCAGATTTAAAACATATGATCACAGATAAATATCTGCGATTATCTGTTAAGACTTTTGTTTAACTGGCGATCTGCGATCATCTGCACATAAAGATATTATGAAGAAGACAATACTAAGCGGGATGAGGCCAACTGGCAAATTGCACCTTGGCCATTGGGTGGGTGCTTTATCGAATTGGGTCTCTTTGCAGAAGAGTTACAAGTGTTTTTTTATGGCAGCCGACTGGCACGCTCTTATGAGCGAATACAAGGATACTTCTCTGATACAAGAGTCGGTTTTTGACAATGTTGCTGATTGGTTAAGTTACGGTATTAATCCTGAGGAAAGCGTTATTTTCATCCAGTCCCAGGTTCCTGAACACCTGGAACTGTATATGATTCTTTCGACTTTGACCCCTTTGGGGTGGCTATCAAGATGCCCTACTTTTAAAGAGCAGATGAAGCAGCTAAAAGATAAAGACGTTAATACGTACGCTTTCTTGGGCTACCCCGTTCTACAGGCTTCGGACATCTTGCTTTACAAAGCTGACTATGTGCCTGTAGGTGATGATCAGCTGCCGCATCTTGAACTTTGCCGTGAAATAGTCCGCCGGTTTCATTTTATATATAAAAAAGAAGTCTTTATTGAACCCCAGCCTTTATTGACTAAAACGCCTCGGTTTCTAGGGCTTGACGGCCGCAAGATGAGCAAGAGCTATGGCAATTATATAGCTCTCAACGAGCCTTCCCTTAGCCTCAAAGAGAAAGTGCTATCTATGTTTACCGATCCAGCCCGAAAGCTGAAAACAGACCCCGGGCATCCCGACATTTGTAATGTTTTTGACTGTTACTCTATTTTCAAACCCGAAGAATCCAAAGAGGCCAGGCAATGGTGCCAAAGGGCTCAGAAAGGCTGCCGTCAATGCAAAGCTACTTTAGCTCAAATCCTAGAAGATTTTATAGCACCTTACCGTGAAAAAAAAGAGGCAATCTTACGAAAAAAGAATTATTTGGCTGACGTATTAGCTGATGGCCGCAAAAAAGCCGGCCAGCAGGCTTTAAAAACATTAAAGGAAGTTAAGGAATTAGTAAAAATATAAATAAAAATAAATCGCGGCAGTTTGTAATTTGCTGCGGCAACTAAATCTACCGGCATGAAGATAAGACTTGATATTTTTGAGGGCCCGCTTGATCTCCTTATATATCTGATTAAGAAAGAACACCTGAACATATATGATATACCGATAGTGCAGGTTGTTGACCAATATATCCAGTACTTAGAGTTGATGCAGCTTTTGGATATAAATATGGCATCAGAGTATCTTGTTATGGCCGCTAATCTTATTAATATAAAATCAAAGATGCTGCTTCCCAGGGAAGAAGATCCTCAGGAAGCAGAAGAGGATCCGCGTGAGGAGTTAGTCAGGAGGCTTCTTGAATATGAGAAGTTTAAAGAAGCAGCTGAATTCTTAAGGGATAAAGAAGTAGAGAGAAATAAATACTTCAAGCGTCCGGCAGCAGACCTTACAGGAGCAGAAGTATATATAGAAGCTTCCATATTTGATCTTATCAGCGCTTTCAAAAGTGCCTTAAAAGAAGTTCCCAAAGATATTTTCTTCGAAGTAGTTAAGGATGAGTTTACAGTTGAAGATAAAATTCATGACTTACTGCATCTTTTGTTATCTGAAGAAAAAGTCTCTCTGGAGAAACTTTTTTCTTCAGCCAGAAGCAAAATAGAAATTGTAGTTACTTTTCTGGCGATTCTAGAGTTGATTAAATTGAAAGAGGTAGCTGCCGTGCAGGAAGATTTATTCGGGCCTATCCTTATAACCCGCCGGGAGAATGTTTATACTTCTATATAGAAAATAAACCAGAGATTTAAATAAGAGCTATGGATCAAGAAAGAATCGTAAATTATTGGAAAGAGAACGAAGAAGAACAGATAATAAATTTATCTCTGCGGCCTCAGAATTTGAGCGAATTTATCGGTCAGGAGAGTATTTCTTCTTCTCTTTCTATTTCGATTGAGGCAGCAAAAAAAAGATCTGAGCCTCTTGAGCATCTTCTTCTTTCCGGGCCACCGGGGCTGGGCAAAACCTCCCTGGCCCACTGCATTGCTAAAGAGATGAATGCTAAGTTCACGGCCACTAGCGGACCGGCAATTGAACGGGCCGGGGACTTGGTAGGTATTTTAACTAACCTTGAAGCTGGAGACATCCTGTTTATTGACGAGATCCATCGCCTTTCCAGAGTTATAGAGGAATTTTTATATCCGGCAATGGAGAATTTCCAGATAGATTTTGTTATTGATAAAGGGCCTTATGCAAAGAGCGTGAAATTTAACCTAAAACCTTTTACTTTGATTGGGGCAACTACCCGCAAGGGTCTCTTAAGCGCCCCTCTGAGGGGAAGGTTCGGCTTGTTTTTCGATTTTGATTTTTATCTTCCCAAAGATTTATCCGTTATCGTTAAAAGAAGCGCTGAGCTGCTTGATGTAGAAATAGATGATGAGAGCGCTTTAGAGATCGCCCGCCGGTCCCGCGGCACTCCTCGTTTGTGCAATCGATTGCTTAAGCGGGCGAGAGATTACGCCCAGGTTTTGGGAAAAGGCGTAATCGATGCGGGTATAACCCGGGAATCTTTAGACAAAATTGGAGTTGATAAGCAGGGACTCGATGATTTAGATCGAAAATATCTTATGGCGATTATAAATTTACACTCTGGCGGCCCAGCGGGCATCGAAGCTATAGCTGCAACTTTAAGCGAAGATAGGCTGACATTGGAAGATGTTGTCGAGCCGTATCTCCTTAAGGAAGGATTTATCGTGCGTACCCCCCGGGGTAGAGTAGTCACTGAATTGTCTTACCGGCATTTGAATATATCCTTTAATAAAGAATCTTGATAAAAGATTCCAGCTAAATGTTTGCGCAGGCGCCGTCAGCTGCTTCAGGAAGCATAGAATGAGCGGTATAGGAAGGTTTATTATCATGACGGGGGTTTCTGCCGCGCTCGTCGGGTTAGCACTGAAGGGTATTTCTCATTTTAGAATACCCTTTCCTTTAGGAAAGCTAAAAGGGGATATTTTCTTTCAGAGAAATAGCTTTACGTTTTATTTTCCGCTGACTACAAGCATTATAGCCAGTATTATATTAACGTTACTCTTGTGCTTATTTTCTAAAAAATAATGTTTACCATTTTACACGAGGATAGCCGCACTAAAGCAAGGTCGGGGGTTTTTAATACTCCCAGAGATAAGTTTGATACGCCGGCTTTTTTCCCGGTTGCAACCCAAGCTGCGGTAAAAGGTATAACTCCTGATCAATTAGATGATATAGGCATAGAAGGATTGCTAGTCAATGCTTATCATCTGTATTTAAGGCCGGGAATTGAAGTGATAGCTTCTTGCGGCGGTCTTCATAAATTTATGGGCTTTGATAAAACTATCATTACTGACAGCGGAGGGTATCAGATTTTCAGTCTTCAGCGTTTACGCAAAGTTAACGATAACGGTGTAGAATTTCAGTCTCATATCGACGGCAAGACATTTTTCCTGAGCCCTAAGGATGTGATGCGAATACAGATAGCTTTAGGAGCGGACATAATTGTCCCTCTCGATGAGTGCGTGAAATTCCCGGCTTCTTATGAAGATGCTTTAAGAGCCGTTAAAAGGACTATAAGCTGGGCAAGAGCCAGCAAAGAAGTTTTTGAAGAGAATAATTCTGGAAACCAGCTTTTTTTTGGAATCATACAGGGTTCTACCTACCGGGATTTAAGAGAAATGTCCTTAGAGGGAGCTATGAAACTAAATCTTGACGGCCTTTGCTTGGGTGGCTTAAGTGTTGGCGAAGACCGTGATTTGAGGTATAATATCCTCTCTTTTATCCAGGAACAAGCGGATAAGAAATGCCTGCGTTATTTTATGGGGCACGGAAAACCCCTTGAAATTATTGAGGCTGTAAGTTTAGGCATAGATCTTTTTGACTGTGTTATCCCTACTCGTTTTGGCCGCACAGGAACAGCATTTACTTCGGAAGGGGAAATCGTAGTTCGCAATTCGCCTTTTAGTGATGATTCTATACCTTTAGACAGTGAATGTGATTGTTATGTTTGTAAGAAATTTTCCAGGGCGTATTTACGCCATTTAATAAATGTAAAGGAAATCCTGGGAGTGCAGTTACTCAGTTATCATAATGTATTTTGGTACAACAGGTTTTTGAATCGGATTCGTGAAGCGATAAAAGACGATAAGTTCTATGATTTTAGAAAGGCGTTTATCGCAAAATATAAAGGATAATACCTGCTGTTATCGCGGGTGCCAAGTATGATAATTGATGTTATTACCATATTCCCTGAAATGTTTTCTCCGGTGCTGGGAGAGTCAATAATTAAACGCGCCCAAGATAAAGGGCTGGTAAAAATAAATCTTCATGATTTAAGAGATTATTCTGATGATGCTCACCGAAAAGTCGATGCGGCTTCTTATGGAGGGGGCGGTATGGTTTTTAAGGTGGAGCCCTTCTTCAAAGCCTTGAAAAGTGTCCTGGGTAAGCAGGTTTCAACTCAAGCCAATTTGCCAAAGCCTGCCAAGGTTATTCTTTTTGGCCCGGCAGGAAAGAAATTGACCCAGCCGCTGGTTAAAAGATTATTAAAGCAGGAGAGGCTTGTTCTTTTGGCTCCGCGTTATGAAGGGGTCGACGAAAGGGTGAGAGAGCATTTGATTGATGAGGAGATATCCATAGGAGATTTTGTCTTAAGCGGGGCAGAGTTGGCCGCTATGGTTTTGATTGATTGCCTGGTACGTTTGGTGCCGGGAGTAGTTTCAAACCGGCGCTCAGTGAAAGAAGAAAGTTTTGAAAACTCAAGATTGGACTTTCCTCATTACACCAAGCCGCCGGAATTCAACGGCTGGAAGGTGCCGGAAGTGCTGCTCTCAGGGGATCATGCTAAAATAAAGCAGTGGCGTAAAAAGCAGGCTTTGGAGATGACCAAAGAGAAAAGACCTGATTTATTGCGGCCATGATTTGTTGAGAGTCGCTGACGGTTGTCGAAGACGTTAGGTATAAATCTTGATTATCCAGAGGGATAATTCGCCTCGGTACTGTGAGAGTGCCGGGCCCATTAAAGGAGGTTAAAATGGACAAATTGTTAATGGTCGAGAAAGAGTTGAAGGATAAGCTTAAGAAAGACTACCCTGAATTTAACGCCGGAGATGTCATTAAGGTGTATTACAAAATCAAGGAAAAAGATAAGATGCGTTTACATCCAGTAGAGGGCGTTATAATAAAGATTCAGGGGGCGATGCACAGGAAATCTTTTACTCTAAGGAGAGTGGCCTACGGCCAGGCTTATGAGGTTACCTTTCCCTATTTTTCACCAAATATAGAGAAAATAGAGGTTATTAAGAAAAGCCGCAGACGTTCTCGAAGAAGCAAACTTTACTATTTGAGAGCAAGGTCTGGCAAGAAAGCTATGTTGACATAAAGAATTATTTTAAGGACGGTTGGCAGGAGAAAAAAGAATTAGTTGTATGATTGTTGGCGTTGATGAAGCCGGGAGAGGGCCTTTGGCCGGGGCAGTGGTTGTTTGTGCTTTGGCATTCAAAAAAAAACCACCGTTTACCGTTAGGGATTCCAAGGTTCTTTCTTCAGCCCACAGGCAGGAGATATTTTCTCTTTTAGGTGAGTATGCGGTGTTTAAGGTTGCTCTGGCCAGCGCTAGAGAGATTGACAAAATTAACATATTGGAGGCTACGTTTTTGGCCTTTAATCGAGCGATAAAAGGGCTCTTAGAAATTGCCCCTTCTCTGGGTTCAGCCAGATTTATTATTGATGGTACGCTGTTTCGCACCAATTTGGATATAAACTATGTTTGTATGAAAAGAGCTGACAGCAGGATTAAAGAGGTGTCAGCAGCTTCAATAATGGCAAAAGTAACAAGGGACCACTTGATGAGCTCTCTGGATTTTTTGTACCCACAATGGGGATTTGGCAAACACAAAGGATACCCGACTAAGGAACATATGAGGCAAGTTCATTGTTGTGACTTAACGCCTTTCCATCGCAAGAGCTTTTATCCTTGCAGCAAGTTTTCTTCTTAAGATACGCCAGTTTCTAAAGTATTCTTGAGAATGGATGCAACCAAGCCCGATGAAAGAAGAAACTGTAGGGCCGAATACAAAAGGAGCGTTTTTTGAAGATAGAGCCGCAGAGTTTCTCAGTTTTAAAGGCTACAAGATATTAGAAAGAAACTTTAGGAGCCGCTTTGGAGAGATAGATATAATCGCCAGGGATTTTAAGTATATCGCTTTTATTGAAGTAAAGGCCCGGGCGCATAATTTTACCGTTTCAGGTTTAGAAGCCATTGATAAAAGAAAAAGAGACAGTATCCGAAAAACAGCTCTTATTTATGCAGCCGGCGGGGAATTTTTATCCCGCTTTGATGTCCTTGAAATCATTCAGGGCCGACATTGGCGCCGGTATATTTTGATAAAGGATGCCTTCAGGATGACAGAAGAAGATTTTTGATTCTTTGCAGAAACCCTTTAGTCTTTTAATTCGAGGGGTGAATGTATGAAAAAGATTTATATTTTGAGGCCGAGAAAACAGCGTTAAGAATACACAAAAAATAAATGGAAGAATACAAAAAATATTTTAAAAATTATTTGCTGGGTCTAGCTTCTTTAAATCCTTCTCCGGGAGGCGGCAGCGTGGCCAGTCTTGCTTTTTGCCTGGGGGCAGCTTTGATAGAAAAAGCCTTGGCTTTTTCCTGCTCTAAGAATCCTGCTACGATAAACTTAAGAAAAAAAAATACAAAGATTACCGCAAGTATAAAGAAAATCCGTTCTTTATCAAAAAAACCATATTGTTATATTGATGAGGATGGTGACATCTTTGAAAAAATCATAAGTTTCCAAGGGGCCAAGAAAAAGCGCTATATCGATAAAAGCCAGCATTTAATAGCCGATTTAGGCGGCCGATGCCGGGAAGTGTTTTTTATTACCCGGAAGGTGGAATTTGACGTAAAAAAGTGTATAATAAGTGATTTCATTATCGGTTTAGAATTAGTCAAGCTTGCTTTAAAGAGCTGCGTTCTTAACCTTGAAGCTAACCAAAAGATGTTTGGAGCCCAAAGTAGGAAATTAGGTGTTTTCAAGAATACTCTTAAAAAATGGCAGTAATTTTAGACTCTAAACAACTTAGTGGCAACTTAGAGAAGGAAATTAAAAAAAATCTTGAATGTTTGCCCGGCTTGTGCCTGGCCTCAGTTTCCTTTGGGGATGATTATGCCAGTTGCCTATACTGTCAGAAACAGAAACGCATAGCTTCCAGGCTGGGCATTGGATACAAAGAGGTAAGCCTCAAAGAAGGCATAACTTTTGATGTTTTTAAACGCGAAATAGCGACTCTAAATAAAGACCCCCGCGTTACCGGCATAATCATAAACAAACCTTTCCCCCCTGGCTGGAAAGACCAGGAGGTGTTCGCTCTTCTCGATGAGAGAAAAGACGTTGAAGGGGCTCACCCGTTTAACTTAGGAAGATTTTGTATTGGATTTAAGGCAGGCCTATCCAGTTCTTATCCGGATGAGTCCTTGGGCTTCTGCGTTTCTCCTACAGTTCTAAGTATTATCGATTTAATTAAAGCCAGCGGAGTCAAGCTCAATGCAGCCAAAGTTACTGTTGTTGGTTTTTCTTCACTTATCGGCAAGCCTTTAGCGATTTATCTGGCCAATGAATTTGCTACCGTTAGTATTACGCATATAGAAACATACAACAATGGCGATCTTGCTTTTTACGTTAACAATGCGGATATACTCATTTCTGCCGTAGGCAAGCCGGATCTCATAAAAGGTGAATGGATAAAGCAGGCCAGCTTAGTAATTGATGTGGGCACCGGACAAAAAAATGGTGTTTTGGCCGGAGACGTTGAATTCACAGAGGCCTCACAACAGGCACAGTATATTACTCCGGCTCCCGGAGGCGTGGGGCGCCTGACAACTATGTTTTTATATTATAATTTAGCCATTGCGGCTAGAATACAGGGAGTTGGCAAATGAAAGAGATAACTCTTTTGGGTTGCGGGATAAGCGGAGCTGCTTTCATTGAAAGAATGCGGGAAAATGGTTTCACCGACAAAATAATTCTTATCGATAAGAAGAACTATTATTCACAAAGAGAGTCTTCTTTAAGCTGTCCGGCTGATTTTAAAAGATGTTGGGATATAGAAGAGTGGGCCAAAGAAAAAAATGTTGAATTTATTGAAGCCAAAGTCGAAAGAGTAAACATCCGAAGAAGGAAACTGTATTTTAAGCAGCATGAGGCAAGGGATTTTCAGCAGTTGGTAGTTGCAGCAGGCATGGAGTCAAAAAAACTGTCGCTCAAAGGAGAACACAGGGAGGGGTTCTTTTATCTTTCCGATATTGACGCTTGGAAATTGAAAGATTTACTTAAACTTTCACCGGAAGCATGTGTCTGGGTTTCGACTTTTTTAGGGGTGAAGTTAGCGCTATCGCTAGCCAATTTGGGAAAAGAGGTAAGGGTTGTTGCAGAAAATTTAAATTTTTTAGGCAGCAGGGTTCAGGAATTGTTAGATTATCTAGGCCAGAAAGGTATTTCCCTCTATCTTAATTCCCGCGTTGAGGAAGCCGTGGGAGAAGCAAGGATTAAAGCAATAAAAATATCTCCCTTAAAGGTCTTTCCTTCCCAGCTTTTGTTTGTCGATAGCGGTTTTACGCCGAACAAAGATTTTCTTGAAGAAGAATCTGGAGAAGAACCTTTGGCAGGCGATATTGTTTCTGCCGCAAGCCAGGAGGTTCATTTTATAGGCGATATAGCTTCTAAGAATATAGGCGAAGAGTTCTTTTTTAAATTTAACCATATACGGGCGAAAAAGAGTGCCTTGGCGTTAGCCGATTGTATAGCCAAGGGAGAATCCCCTGTTGTCGAAGAAATGTTTTTAAGTGAAGAAGATAAGAATAAAATCATAGATGAGTTTCTCACGAAGCAGGAGTGTTCAAGCAGCTAAAATACGTAAAGGAGATAACGGACTCATAAAATTAAACGGAGGGTTATTATGGCAGAGTGGGTTGGCATAGGAAGACGGGCGAGAAGGTGTTATGGATTTGATGAGATAGCATTGGCTCCGGGCAGAGTCACGGTTAATCCCGAAGAAGTAGATACTTCCTGGGAGTTTTCCGGCAGAAGATTTTCTGTTCCTATACTTGCCGCGGCAATGGATGGAGTAGTGGGCGTAAAATTCGCCGTAGAAATGTCTAAACTTGGTGCTATCGCAGTTTTAAACTTAGACGGCGTGCAAACTCGCTATGATAATCCAGACGAAGTTTTGGAAGAGGTGTCTCAGGCTACCCCTGAAGTAGCCACAAACTTGATTCAGAAAGTATATACCACTCCTATCAAAGAAAACCTGATTGCAAAGCGGGTTGAAGAAATAAAGAAACAATCCGGATATGCTGCGGTAAGCTGCATTCCTCAGAATGCTGATAAATTTTCAAGCATTGCTCAGGAAGCCGGAGCAGATTGTTTTGTAGTCCAATCTACAGTAACTACGGCCCGTCATATTGCGACAAAATATACACCTCTTGATTTAGGAAAATTTTGCAAGAGGCTTAAGATGCCGGTTATTATAGGCAATTGTGTTACTTACGATGTCACGCTTGAATTGCTTGAGACCGGATGTGCCGGTATCCTGGTTGGAGTTGGGCCGGGAGCAGCTTGCACGACCCGGGGAGTTTTGGGTATAGGCGTGCCTCAGGTGACTTCGACTATTGATTGCGCTTCAGCCAGAGATTTTTATTATCAGAAAACCGGCAAGTATGTGCCGATTATCACTGATGGGGGTATGAGCCGAGGCGGAGATGTCTGCAAAGCGTTTGCTTCGGGAGCTGATAGCGTTATGATTGGCTCAGCTTTTGCCCGGTCAAAGGAGGCTCCTGGGAGAGGCTTTCATTGGGGAATGGCTACTTCTCATGGGAATTTGCCTCGTGGGACAAGAATACAAGTAGGTGTTACCGGAACCCTAGAGGAGATACTATTTGGCCCGGCGATGGTAGATGATGGTTCCCAAAACCTTATGGGCGCTTTAGCTACTTCGATGGGATCTCTGGGTGCTAAAAATATTAAAGAGATGCATTTTGTGGAAATTATAATCGCCCCTTCTATACAAACCGAAGGCAAAGTATTCCAGGCTTCTCAGAGGGTGGGGATGGGCAAATAACGATTTACGGTTTGTGACGCTCGGTTTGCGCAAGATTTTCGTAAACCGAGAACCGATAACCGAAAAAAATGAAGAAAGACACGGTATTGATTTTAGATTTTGGGTCGCAATACACACAGCTCATAGCCAGAAGAGTCCGTGAGCTTAAGGTTTTCAGTGTTATTGAGCCTTGTGTTATCAGCCTTGAAAAAATAAAGAAGATAAAGCCCAAAGCAATAATTCTTTCTGGTGGGCCTCATAGCGTTTATGAAAAAAATGCACCCTTGCTTAATAAAGGTGTACTCGATCTGGGTGTCCCGATTTTAGGAATTTGTTATGGGATGCAGATTATGGTTAAAACTTTGGACGGAAAAGTCACAGAAGGCAAAAAAAGAGAATATGGCCGCGCCCAGATGCATATAGATGACCATCAGGATCTATTTTTCTCTTTGCCGGAGAAGATTGTTTCCTGGATGAGCCATACTGATCAAGTAGAGGCTTTACCTAGGGAGTTTAAATCGTTAGCACATACTTTTAATACCAAGCATGCGGCAATAGGGGATACAAAGAGAAAAATTTATTGTGTTCAATTCCACCCGGAAGTGGTTCATACGGGTTTTGGGCTGCAGATAATATCTAATTTTATTTTTAGGATAGCGGATTGTTTTGCCAACTGGCAGCTTGAAGATTTTGTGGCCGAGCAGATAAAAGGAATAAAAGCGAAAGTCGGCTCGAAAAACGTTATTTGTGGGTTAAGCGGAGGCGTAGACTCTTCGACGGCCGCGGTTTTAGTCCATAAAGCTATTGGGAAAAAGCTAAAATGTATTTTTGTCAACAACGGATTGCTGCGAAAAAACGAAGCTTCTCAAGTTTTACGAATATTTAAAGGTAATTTCAAAATCAATTTACATTACGCCGAGTCCTCTAAAATCTTTCTGCGTGAGCTTAGAGGTGTAACAAACCCTGAAGCTAAACGCAAAATAATTGGCAATGAGTTTATAAGGGTTTTCGAAGCCGAAGCAAAGAAGATAAGAAACGTGGAGTTTCTTGTTCAGGGAACACTTTACCCGGATGTTATTGAATCAATATCATGCTTTGGGGGTCCGACTGCGTGTATAAAATCGCATCATAATGTAGGCGGCCTGCCAGAAGATATGAAATTAAAACTCATAGAACCGTTTCGACAGCTTTTTAAAGATGAAGTGCGCCAGATAGCTAAAATTATAGGTTTGCCGCCGGAGATAATAAACCGTCATCCTTTTCCCGGGCCGGGATTGGCGGTAAGAGTTCTGGGGGAGATTACTACAGGACAGCTTAAGATTCTAAGAGAGGCCGACAGTATTTTGGAAAGAATAATAAAGAAGCATGGCCTTTATGATGATATATGGCAGGCATTTTGCGTTTTGCTTCCTCTTAAAACAGTCGGGGTCATGGGCGATAAAAGAACTTATGAGTATGTGGCAGCAGTAAGGGCTGTTTCCAGTCTTGACGGTATGACTGCTGATTGGTTCAAGATTCCTCATGAGGTATTAGATGAGATATCTAATGCCATCATTAATAAAGTCAGAGGCATAAACAGGGTAGTTTTTGACATTAGCTCTAAGCCTCCGGCAACTATCGAATGGGAATAAGCCGCCTCTTGGTGTATCCTAATATACGAATTCGGATATTAGTTGTTATAAGGAAAAATTAAATAAAAATGGAAAAAGTGCATGAATAAACCAAACGTAGCCGTAGGGGATTAGATATTTATTAAATCAGAGAATGGGTTTGGTGGCATTGATGGATATGTATTTAACATCGGTCCAGATGGTGAGTTGTCCGTTGGGTATTATCAAAATAATGTAAAAGCTATCAAAGAAGATGTCATTTGGAAAGACGATAGATGGCAATTTAAATGCTCCGGACCCAATGGAGTTTATTTAAAAGGAAAAGATGCAGCTATTGTGAAAAATGGCCCACAAGACGAATATAAAAATAAAATCTTATAACAAAGCAATCCAGCGGACCGAATAAATATTGTTCTTTCTGAGGCTTATCTCGCCTCGTTGGATAATCGGAAATTTTCTAAGAAAATTTCCTTAACTCGGCGGGATTAATTCAACTAAAGATTTTTCGAAGAAAAATCTAAGTTTCATTAGTTGATTTTTGTGTTAGATGTAGATAAAGATGTCAAAAATATTTAAATCCCGTAAAAAAACCCGATTGAAGGAATATGATTATTCACAATCGGGTTATTATTATATTACCATATGTGTAAACGATAGAACAGAATCGTTGGGAAAGGTTGTAGATGGTAAGGTGTCATTAAACAAAACAGGAACCATTGTTGGTGAATGTTGGGAAAATATTGCCGATAATTTTGATAGTGTGGAATTAGATGAATATGTAATAATGCCCAATCATATTCATGGGATAATTACAATTGGTAGGGGTTTGATTTATCAAACCCGAAATAATCATAATCATAACAAATCAAATCAAATAACAGCGGGCATGATTTATCATGCCCCTACGGAATGGATGTTGATGAAAAATCATAAAACCGCATTAGGTAAAATCATACGTTATTTTAAGGCCAGGGCGACAAAAATAATACATGGTTCAAATGTAAATGATTTTAAATGGCAACGTTCATTTTACGACCACATCATCCGGGAGGACATATCGTTAAACCGAATTCGTAAATACATTAAAGACAATCCGGCAAATTGGGATAGCGACGAAAATAATATTAAAAATTGTAAATTAAAGGGCCAGGCAGACCTGGCCACTGCAATGGCGATTTAATAAAATAAATCATGGAACACTCCGATTTTGTCCACCTTCATGTTCATACTCAGTATAGTCTTTTGGATGGGGCTTGTATTCTGGAAAGATTGGTAGACAAAGCCGTTGAATTTAAAATGCCGGCTCTGGCGATGACTGATCACGGAAATCTATTCGGAGCAATAAGATTCTATAATCTATGTGTTAAAAAAGGGGTTAAGCCTATTATCGGATGCGAAGTCTATGTGGCCTCGGGTTCCAGGCTTAGCCGGGAATATAAGCCCGGAGCAGATGATAATTACCATCTTATTCTTTTAGCTAAGGATGAAAAAGGTTACGCCAATCTTGTCCGCCTGGTGAGTTTAGCTCATCTGGAAGGTTTTTATTATAAACCCAGGGTTGATAAAGAGATACTTTCTGCTTACAGTCAGGGATTAATAGCTTCAAGTGCCTGCCTTAAAGGAGAAATACCTTCCCGGATTTTAGCCGATGATATGCAAAAAGCCTATAAGCTTACCGATGAGTATCTTAACATCTTCGGTAAAGGTAATTTTTATCTTGAGATCATGGAAAATGATCTCCCAGAACAGAAGAAAATTAACAAAGGGCTGATAAAAATAGGCATGGATTTAGATGTGCCTCTGATAGCAACTAACGATATCCATTACCTAGGCAAGGATGAAGCCTTTGCTCATGAGGCTCTTTTAGCTATACAGACCCAGACTACACTTTCTGATCCCAACCGTTTTAAATTTAACAGCAATACTTTTTATTTTCGAAGCCCTCAGGAGATGAAGACGATTTTCAAGGAGGTTCCTCAGGCAGTTAAAAATACTTTAGAAGTTATGCAGAAGTGCAATCTTACTATGGATTTTTCAAAGATTCATCTGCCCAACTTCCCTCTGCCTGCAGGAGAGACCGATTTCAACTATTTAAAAACCAAATGCTATGAAAACCTTAGTCAGAGATATCCTAAAGCGGAAAAATCCGTTAAGGAAAGGCTGGATTATGAACTTAGCATAATCGAGAAGACAGGCTTCTCAAGTTATTTCTTGATTATTTGGGATCTGGTAAAGTTTGCTAAAGAAAGCCATATACCTGTAGGGCCGGGCCGGGGAAGCGCTGCTGGAAGTATTGTCAGCTATTTGTTGCACATTACCGATATTGATCCCTTAAGTTACGAGCTTCTTTTTGAACGATTTTTGAATCCGGCGCGCATATCCATGCCGGATATTGATATAGATTTCTGTTATGAAAAACGCGGCCAGGTTTTAGAGTACGTAGGTAATAAATACGGTAAAGACTGTGTAGCCCAAATCGTTACTTTTGGAACTATGCAGGCCAGGGCCGTAGTCAGGGATGTGGGCAGGGTTATGAACTTTAGCTATTCAGAAGTAGACAAGATAGCCAAGATGATTCCTTACGGGTCCGGCCAGCACATAGATTTAAAGGCCGCTCTTTCAGCCAGCCCTGAGCTAGCGGATGTTTATCGTTCCAACTCCGGCATTAAGAAATTAATAG
>Ga0172381_10004067_pt1 | contig 15237 bp, 31 predicted proteins | sample Leawel6488metaG_FD_119754 | JGI IMG/M metagenome (GOLD analysis project Ga0172381, IMG submission 119754) | Leachate microbial communities from a municipal landfill in Southern Ontario, Canada - Leachate well 64-88 metaG | ecosystem: Engineered > Solid waste > Landfill > Unclassified | place...
AGAAGTTAAGGGAGACCATGTTACGGGCTTTTGTTCTTGAAATCGGGCTCGTAAACACGGCAAAAAATATGGTCTTACTGTCGTCCTTTAGTCAATCCAAGGTTTTCCTGAAGGAATCACGAAAAAAATACGTTTTTTCATTTTCGTGTTACTGGGTATAACGGCTGTTTTTAGACTTCTTTTTGAAATTAGAGCTTAATTTAAGCCTCTTTTTTAAATTAGGGCTTGTAAATGTTGGTAAATTGAAATTAACGATTTTTAATGCCTAGCTTTTGAGGTTAGAGGTTATAGAACCTGGAGAATGATAAAAGGAGTTCATTTTAAGGTTTTTACGATGTGAGGATTTTAGTAATACTATAAATACTTATAGTATAAATATAGTAGTGTAGGAGGTGTATAAGAATGGTGAATTTTGAAGGCCCTATTAACAAGGCAATTATCGCAATGGTGATTGTCCTTGTATTCCCGATGGTGATGCTGTCTCTTAACGAAATGAACCAGACTGGTTTTTCCGCTACGCAGATAGCAATTGCAACTATTATGGGTTTTGTTCTTGCTTTCGGTTTTGTAAAGATGGCAATGGCGGAAGGGTAAAAATGTACCCTTCTTTTTTAAATTTTAATTTGAGACTCTTTTATAGAAGTTAATTTTCAGGAGGTTGTGATTACAATGACGATTAAAAAAGAAAGACTATTTTTAATTCTTTTGATTTTAACATTAGTATTTTGTATTTCTCCTGTAATGGGAGCGGCGTATTCAATTGTTGTAAATAATGGTTCTATTCCTGAATATTGGATGAATTTAAATACTCAATATAGTATTTCAGATATTCCTAGAAACGAAAATGAGGCTGATGCTCAATGTGTAGAATTAGGATATAGTTATCGTGCTGGGTGGGGTGTTTACGGTTTTACAACAGGTTATTTTAACAAATATGGAGTTAAACAAAATGCATCAGCAAAGATAAATATTATCCCTGAATCGAGTTTTGATGCTGATGGAATAGTTACATGGAATAGTTCACAATATTCAGGAGTATTTTATGGGACTACTTGCTGGGATGCTACATTCACAAATAGTTATAGTTTACAGAGATTATTTTATAATAGAATAGATTATTTACCTTATTATAATGGCATTACGGTTAATTTTTATTTAGATGAATATGCAAATTCTTCGAATAAAATTAATGGAGCAACAATAAAACTTGGTAATGGACAAGAAGCAATAACAGATGTAAACGGGCATGCAGCGTTTTATATTCCTTCAAATTCTGAAAATACTACATTTACGATAACTCATAGTGACTATAATACAATTACTGATTATTTAGGGCAATATGGAGCAGTTGGAGGAATAATTTATATAAGTATGACAAAAAAACCACAAGCACAATATTTTATTACTGTCTCTCCAGGCTGGATACCCGCAGATGGAACTCAATATTTATATGGTCAATTACATTCCAATCCTTCCACAAAAATTAATAATGTTACTGGTATTCAGTGGACTTGGAAAAAGTTCGATTCTACAGGGAAAATAATTTCAGATAGTATGAAAAGGTATGTAAATACTACAAACTCTAATTTATTTCACTTTTATACAAAAAAATCTGATGGCCATTTTTATGCTTATTCAGGATCAACTTTAGATTATACTACAATGTTAGGAACAACACTTCCAAACCCTGTATCTCTTAATCCTGTAGGAGGGATGGGAGCAATTGAAACAAGCGCTAAAATATTTATTGACAGTGGGGAAATTTTAGATTATAAATTAACAAATTTAATAGGTGATAATACTTCAGCATTAAATAATGTAAATATTTTTGTAAAACATGCTTTAACTGGTTATCTTATCAGTGTTGCTGAAATAGATATTAAAAATGATAGAACAGGAGTATGGACAAATACAAGCACTTCAAATGGTAAAAGTAATTATTTTGCTGATATTGGTGAACAATTAACTATTGTTGGTAAAGCATCTGGATTTAAGGATGCTATTTATACAAAAATTGATGTAACAAAAAATATGAGTTATGATTTAAATTTATATCCTACTAATTATAATTCTGGTAATTTAACTACTTTAGTTGTAAGATTATATACAGATGATTCACCAGCATTAGTTGTTAAAAATGTTCAATTCACAATTCAAAATACTAATAATGCCTCAGAAATTTACTACAAAGTATCAGGTTCTAATGGCGCGACTTGGCAACTTGTTTATCCAGAGACAGAGTATGAAATTTCTGTTGATGGCGGAAATAATTATTATTCCCAGTCTCAAATAATTAATACTGGTAGTAACGATATTTACGATATGAATATTTATTTAACTTCAAAATATAAATTAACAGGAACAATAACTTATACTCCTACTCCTACTGCTCCAAGTCCTTATGATACGGTTACTCTTATTCCTTCTCCAACAATAACACCAAAAGGATGGACAGATGAGGAAGTAGGAGTATGTGGAGAAGAAATATCAGACCCATCTAATTTTATTTTATGGTTAAAATCAAAACTGGCTTGTAATGGTTTAAGAACAGGAATGTCGCAATCTTTAGCAATTTCTGCATTAGTTATTATGCTTTCTTCTGCTTTTTGTGCTATATACGGGAAAGCAATGGGCGGAGCAATCGGAGCAATTATTGGTTTTATTATGTCTTTTGTATTAGGCTTAATCCCATTTGCAGCAGTTGTATTACTTGTAATTATATTAGTAGCATTAGCAGTTATTTTAATTGGTTCAAAATTCACAAATTCAGGAGGATAAAAATTATGGGGAATGGTGCGGTAATTGTAATGGTTTTTGTATTATCATTATTTTTTTCATCTTTAGCAATTTCATATTTGAATGTAGAATTTAATGGTGATACTTCAGTAAAAACAATTAATTTACCAACACGACTAGATAAATATTATGGAGAACAGGATTATATTTCTGGTAAATTTAATGCGTCAATTGTTGATTTAAAAGGAGTTTTTAATAATTGGGAATTTGTAAATAATGTTGGAATGGTTCATACATCAGTAGGTTCATTTTTAAGTTTTTTAACTGGCAATTATTTGTATCTTGATACAATTCAACCAACAACATCGAATACAGTAACAAATTATTACGTTATTAATAATTCGATTAAAAAAGATTTTTCAATTGTTTTACTTGGAACAGGTTCTGATGACCATAATGAATTAATTATAAAACAGGACGGAATACATATTCCTAATTATTTTCAGGCTTTTGGAATAATTACAGGCGATGCTTATTTTATCCCAATTGCTAATGCTAATCAATATGAAGAAGTAAGACTAAAAACTTATTATTATATTGGAGATTCAGATAATATTCCAAGCGGAAGTATAATTTTTAATGAAGTAGAATATCCTCTATATAATTTACATGCTAAAAAATCTTCAGTAATTGATTTTAAGACTTATTATGCTGGTATTTCATCAAATGATGTTGGTACAACATTAGAAACATTCCGCTCTGATAATACAATGTCTGAAACAAGCGGAGGAAGTGTTACGGACTCCCTTAAGGCTATTGCAAGTTTCTTGACTTTTGTTATTTCAATGTTAACTTATTCATTGCCAGAAAATGTTTTACCACTATATTTACAGGTTATTGTTATTTTACCTCAAGAATTTATGATGTTTATAGGCTTTATAATGGTTTTAAGGGAGGGTTAAAAATGGCTTGTATTAATGAAAATTGGAAATATGATAAATATTTAAATACATATTTTAAAAGATTTTTAATACAATTTACAAATCCTGATTATTGTGTTAATAAATATGGATTTGATTATCCTTGGTGGAAAAAGAACGAGATTTTAAAACCATGTTTTGTAGCATTTACTTATTATTTACTTACAATTTTATCTATTATTTTTATATTTTCTATAGTTTCTAATGTTTCGGCCGCACAAACAGTTAATTCATCAATTAATATTACTGAAATTACCGACAATAGTATAACATGGAATGTAAAATATTTAAGTGCAAACAGACCTATAGGCGCAACTATTGATGGCGTGGAAATTGAAGGATTTAATACTTTATATAATATTAATTATACTGGTAAGAATTTTGAAAAAAATACAAGTCATACTTTTTGTGTATATGGAAGTGCAACAATAAATTGTGAGACTGGAAAAACTACAAATTTAGGAACTCCTGAAGAGCAATTTTGGAGTTTTATAATTAAATATTTATTAATATTTGTTACGATTATTTTTATTTTTATAGGAATAAGAATACCTATTTGTGCTATTATTGCTTTTGCATTTGGATTTGTTAACTGGTTAAATGCTATTACAACAGGAGATTTCTGGTATTTCTTTATTTCAACATTAATCTTATTGGCTACTTTAATATCTGGTTATTATTCAGATAAAAATTCACGGGGTTAAAATGTATGTAAGAATCAAAATTTTTGAGAAAAAATTAAAAGATATTCATAATACTCCTATATTTTTTTATGAAGGTCTTGGAAATAATGCAATCCGATTATCAATTACAGCAATTATAGAAAGATATTATGGGTATAAAATTGCTGAACAGATTAAAGAAATATTAACAAATGAGGATAACAAGGAGTGATTAAAAATGGGATTTATGGACTGGATAAACGAGCAGATTTATATTTTATTTTCAATGAGATACTATGAAATTTACTTATATCTTAATAATATCCAAGTTGGTAGATTTATTCAATTGGTTAGTTTTTCGCCTACTTATTTAGTCGATTTCAGGCGCAAATTAGCATGGCCTATTATAAATGAAGCATTTTTTGTAAAAGGTATTCGCCTTATAGGTCATTATAAAATTGATTATGCCCTTCCCTTAATGCAATCTGAAATTGTTGAAACTACTGAAATTTCTGAAAATATAATTAAGACAAAAAAAGTAACAAAACTTTACGCAAATATTACAAAAGAACAAAAACAAAAGGCCTTGCCTATTCTTTTTGAGGAATTAAAATCAAAAGGAAAAATTAACGGTAAAGAAGTAGAAATTACTAAATATAATTTGCCTCCTCATATGCTTTTTGAGAAATTTAATGCCCAATTTGTTACGGGTATTTTATCAAAAATGAAAACTACTGACTGGACTATGATTTTTATTGTTGGTTTTATAGTTATTATATTAATTGCATTTATGTTAGTTATGGTTTTTGGGGTGTTTAAATGACTTCAGAAACTGAACATATAGAATTTTTTGAGAAAAAAGTTGATATTTTGTCAGTAAATTTTGATTTTAATTGGCAAAAAATTTATAAAAAATTTTCGTTAAAATTTAAAATTTGTTGTAAAATTTTACAACTCTATTATTATAAACTAATTTTATACTTTATTCAAGCGTGGTTAGAATATTGTATCTTGTTTGAAAAATATATTAATAAAAAGGAGTAAAAATGAGTTCTGATAGTCCCGCTCTTGAAGATTTAGAAGATGATATTATTGATACAAATATTATACAGCCTAAAAATAGTCCTGTTGAAGATATTTCTAACGCTATTGAAACTATTCTTTCTGAAGAACATTTTAACCAAAAAACTAATATTTCTCAAGAAAATGAAATTGGGTTAATTCAATTAGATGTTTTACAATCGCATATGCTAAAATCGTTTAATTATGAATATCCAGCCTTATCAAGTTTAGAAAATTCTAAACAGGAGCATTGTGTTTCCGTAGGAGGAAAAAGAGCGGAACAAATAGTCGATATTTTTAAATCCATGATTACAACTATTATTTCTGATGGTAGTATTTCTCCTACTTCAAGATTACTTGGTAAAAATAAATAGGAGAAAATAATATGCTAATGGCTTTTGTTGGGCGGATGGATGATGAATTAACAGATTTATGTATTCGTGGTAATGGAAAAACCTGTTCAATGGTTTTTTACGGTTATTTATATCATAAAAAAGGCTATAAAATCTGGTCAAATTTTAAAACCTCATTTTCTGATAAAATTATTGGGTTTCAGGAAATGATTAATACTTTAAGAGAAATGAAAAAGAGAAATGAAGAAATTAGAGTTGTTTTGCTTGTTACGGAAATGCAAGATTTAATCAACTCTCTTGGTTCAACAACAGAACAAACATTATTTGTAGATAGTTTTGCTAATCAGTTAAGAAAATTAGATGTAGATTGTTTATTTGATACGCAAATTTTTAAAAATATTAATGTTAGATTAAGGAGACATACTGAAAATATCCGTATCCCTATTAAATATCATCTTAATGGACAGCAATGTAATTTTGATAGATGTCAAAAGAAGCATTATATTCTTATTTATTCACAACAGCCTTATAAAATTAATCCATTAAGAAAAATTAGGGCTTATGAAGTAGGTAAATTATATGATTCAAAAGAAATGATTATAGATAAATTAGAAATTATAAAAGAAGAAAAACCGAAAGAAGAAAAAATTAAAAAGATTTCTGAAGAAGAGATAATAACTTTTAGTTTTTTAGGAGGTAATTTAAGTGGAGATTGATGCAAGAGTAAAAATTATTGCTATAATATTTATTTTTCTTTTCATAATTTCTGGAATACCTTTTAAAATTTTAAAAGATACAATTTCCCCACAAAAAGAAATTAATAATACTCCTAATATTACTGTTATGACAGTAACAAAATATATTGAAATTTTGGTTACTCCTACTATTGATGGAAAACAATATTTTGCAAGTGAATATCAAACAGGCTTAAGGAAAATTAACAATTGGTTTAGTTATTATAGAGAAGATGCTTTAGGTAAACAGGATATGAATATTCACGTTATTGTATATGATTATAAGATTTTTAATAAATATACTTGGTTTAATCCTCAAGACTGGAAATATTACGTAGAGTTTCCGCATGAAGGTAAAAAATTTATATTTGTATTTATTAATATTTATATGGATGATGTAATTGCCGATGATACCAGAGCATGGTTTCCTGATGAATCTCATTTCGCAGTTCAGATAAATAATAAATTATATCTCCCAATTCCTATTGAAAAAGAATTAAAAATTGAAGAGTTAAAGTATTCTTATAATTATAATAAAGATACAATAGCACAATATTATGGGACATACCGTTATTATTCTTCAGATTTATCTCATGCTAAAACGGCAGGAGAGACTTATGAAAATTTAACTTATATAAAAGGAGGATTATCAAATGCAATTTCAGGGTATTTGCTTTTTGAAATACCAAAAGATATTCCAGATGAAGATTTAATAGTAACAGGTTCATTTAATGCATTTGGTAATTCAGGATGGTTATTAAAACCTGAAAATAATTATTAATTTATAATTTGTCCACCGAGACGTTAAACGATTAAAAAGGAGGTGATTTATTTTGGTTAGTAAGAAGCACAATACTGGAAAAATCAGAACTCGCAAAAATGCTTACGGAAATAAAAAAGTATCTGCTATTACTGGTAGAGGTAAAATTAAGGCTCATACAGTATATGCCACTTCGACAAGTTTTTCTGGTCGAAAAGGTTTAACTGGTAAATCTGCGGGTTATGCCCGAAAGTCTTATGTTGGAAGAAAAACAGGATGTAAAGCCTAATTTCCATTGAAATAAAACCAATATATAAACTTTTTTAAAATTTTTAAATCTCTTCAATTTAAAGAGATTTAAAAAATCATTTCTACGGGGTGAAATCGTTTAAATCGTATGCGCGTTCTTTTGCGACCACTTGTTAAGCCCTAAAATATAGGCTGACAGAATTGCAATATAACGATTTTAGAGGTATCAGGCTTAAGAATCTTAATAGTATATATAGATTGTTTTTGGTTACGTATATTTCCAGTGGAAATTTATTTTACTACTAAAGGCATGCTTTGAATGCTTCTTTTTAGACAGTCAAGACCATCTTTAAATTTTGAATCCCATACTCTTTTTTTATCACCATTAATTTTAATTGATTTTTCTACTTTATCAAATATATTTAAATCGTTTATAGTTCTTGTTTTAGTATGAAGAATACATTCCCCTAGATGATATGGTCTTATTGTTTCATATTTATATATCTCTTCATTTTTCATTGTTTGCAAAATTTTTGTTAGAGGCATTTTTATATCTTCAGTATCTTTTGTTTTTGATAATGCAAAACCTCTAATTTTATCTTTTGATTTTTTAGTTTCTTCATTCCATAAATAATATACATCTGACATAATATATACTCCTTGACCATAGAAATCTAAAGCGAAATCTCCCAATTTGGGAGTTTTTGGTATTGTTAATGGAGCAGTTGAATGGACTGAATCAGTAGAAGTGCCAATTATATCTTCAGGTTTTTGGAGCATCATTTCAAACAATTTCAAGCGCGTTTTAGATGTTATTTCTGCTCCCCAAATAGGATTAAAAACTTTACCCGTTAAATTCAATGAACCTGATTTCTGAATAGTTTTGCCATAAAAAGCATTCATAAATATTTTTACAGCATATTTTATATTAGCATCTTTTTCTCGTTCCTTCCAATCATATAATTTTTGTATTTCTTCCCTAAATGGTTGCCAAATTTCAGTAGGGAAAAATTCATATCCAGATAAAATTTTAATCTCTATATTATCGAAATTATTTCTAATAAATTCTATTTCATGTTTTGATAAAGTCTGTTTAAATTTTCCATTAGGATACACTGATAATTCACTTATTTTTTTAGTAAATGGAGAAAATATTAATTCATAACATTCAATTTTACAATCGTAATAGCCTGAATAAGCATCTTTATTTATTTGTCCATTTTGACATTTCACCCATTTTCCTTTTGAATAATCTATTAATTCCGCTATAATTGATGGATACGCAGATTTTATATCATAAGTATAGCATTTTTCAAAATAACCTTTTTGGATAAGTTCAAATCTTCCACCATGATATGAGTTCCATGCTAATTTTAATGGTTCTCTAGGAATATCATTAATTGTAGGGATATAGCATTTTGCTAAAAAATACTCTTCTGCTATTTTTCCTTTTGAAAATGGTCTTTTTGGGTAATATTCCATATTTTCATAAACCATATTCCAAAAATAATCCGCTATTCTTTTCGTTAATTCAGCATCTTTTATACAATATTTTATTATATTTTCTCTGTTTTTATCCCAATATTTTAAATCAGTATTTAATTTTGATGAATCTACAATATCAGATAATTTTTGTTCATTCAAATAATTTTTTGCCGCATTATTTAAACTACTTTCAATAAAACTAAACATATCAAAGAAATAAAATCTACTTCCATTATACGCGGTAATTGAAAAAAACTTCCTATCAATATATTTTATTGTATAATTATAGCGAGTTAATTTATGAGTTGTGTATAACTCAATTAATTCTTCCTTATCCAGATACTTTATGATAGATTCAAAGTCAAATTTTATATTCCAGAACCAATTAAAGTTATTCCTGAAGCGTTCCTTTGTGAGAAATTGCATTATTTGTTCAAAGTCGTCTATTTCCTTAAAATGGCCTACATCATCACATATTAATTTCACGTATCCGTGGTAGGTTTCCGTATCCAAGCCCGTATTGAGTTTTTTCTTAAATCCTGTATTGCGATATCGGTATTGGTCTGCTATTGTAAGTTCATTGAAAGGAACGCTTTTACTAATGATATCACCTCTTTAGCCTTAATTTGGAGGTATTTTAGAGATTAGAGGATGATTTAAGCCTTATTTTTAAATTAGAAGATGTAAAACCTGGTAAATTGAAATTAAAGATTTTATAAGCCTGGTAATTGAAATTAAGGTAAGTTAAACCTGGGTAGAGTAACCAGATTTTCCATCAAACGGTTTTTTAAATTCCTGTAATTCTTTGTTATAAGTCTTAATTATTACTCTTTTTACATATTCTGATAGTTTTAAAGGAATTGCACTTCTATTAATTTTTGATAATTTAGATAAAGACGAATTATTATATTTAATTTCTTTTTGTAATTTCATTTTTAAAGGTAAATTTGACCATATCGCAGTTCTCTTTTTCATGGGAAAATCGTATTCGGAATAATCAACTTTATAAGGTTCTCCATACTTTCTAAACGTATCAATTACTAACGAATTATAAGGATTTTCAATAATATAACATAATTTTGCCTTTTTTCCTAATTTAAACGCTATTTCTCCAAGTTCTATAGCCTTAATAAATTCAATATCGGATATAAGCCTCTTATTACAATTTCTTAATTTTGAAAATCTGGTGCACGGGAATGAAGCATAAACAATATCATATTCCTTAATTACTTTAAAATCCCTTATATCACAATTATAATTTATATGAGGTAATTTTTGAATGTCGACAGAATCAATATGTATATTATATGAAACTGATTTCCACCAAGGCCTAACCCAATTTGCTGTTCCTGAAAAAGCATCTAAAATTTCTAGAAATTTAGCCATCTTTTAATTTCCTCCATTATTTTCTTTTTAATTTTAATTAAGTCCTTTTTAAATAAATAATCAAAAAAATCATCTAAAAACCATGCAAAAATTATTACCATAAACATCTGAAAATAAGGATTAAAAATAAAATCATCATAAGGAGTAAAAATACCATGAGTAACAATAAACTGATTATTACCTAAGTTGTATAAATCCTGATGCTCTGATAAAATTTTAATTAAATTTGATGATAGAGGATTAAATAAATTAGTAGAAAAATAATCATTTATAATTCCTGTTAAGTCCATGTTTTACCCTATAATTTTGAGACCAAACAGAATTTACACCGTGCTCTAATTCTCCCCGCGAGGCATTAGGATATAATTTTGAGGCCTTTTTAATTCTATTATATCTCTTTTCATTTTTAACTTTATTTTTCTTATCTTTTAAATAGGCTTTAACTTGTTTTTTATTTTCTTTTTTAATTTCTGCTTTAGATTTTTTCTTTTTAAATTCCTGAACGGGTTGTGCTATTTGCCCACCCTGTTTAGGGTAATATTTTTTCTCATATTTTCTTACTGATGTTGCTAAACTTTTTACATCATCTTCTCCTTGGTGAACATATTCAACATATTTTTCTAGAGCCTCTCGTTTTGTGAGTTTATCTCTTAATTGTATACCTCTAATAAGGTTTTGTTCTTTTATGGATATACCCTTTTTTTCAGTTTTTGTAAAAGGTTCTTTTTCATTTAATCTCTCAATTGCTCTTTTTAATTTATCATCTGACATGCTACCTCATTTCAATTCAAATTGATTTGGGAAATTTGCAAAATGTTGTTCTTTCAAATATTTATATAAGTCAATTAAATCTGAAGGTGTTAAACCTTGTAAAACTCCAATTTTATTAATAACAATTCCTCCATCTTTTGTGGGATAAAAAATCATCTTCTATCATTCTCCCATAATTTCAACAGGCCTTTTTTCTAACTTCTAGTAAATACACTATATAACATTCCATAAAACAATATTGTGTTTTATTTAATTTATACTCATTTAAATAATTTATCAATTTTTCATAAATTTTTTGATTGTATCTCATTTTTTTCACCTACAAAAAAATTAAGAGATTTCTGAGCATAATCTTTTATACGGTTATTTGCGAAATAATCAAATTTATGTGCAAATTTTTTATGCGCTTTTACTGTTTTTCCGCGTATATAATTCATGGAGAATACCTTCCAAACATTTCTTTTAATTCACAATGAGCGCATCTTAATTCAATTGATAAGAAATATAAAAATACTTCATTTCGTATAAAAGGGCAATAATCAATACATCCAATTTCTTTATCATATAATTTTTCACGTATTTTTTCATAATCCTCGTCAGATTGAAGTTCAATCGCTTTGTATGAACACGTTTTAATCAATTCTCCTTTAAAGTAAAAAAGTCGATATTTTTTAATTTATCATAACAATTATTACATATTTTATCAAAAGGAATAAAACGAATATATTCTAATGATACTTGTCTTTCAATTTTAATATTTAAATCGCATAAACATTCATTATTATCTGTAAAAACATGAATTTTTCCTGTTTTAGTTGTTCCATGCTGCATTTATTATCTCACTCCTCTTAAAACTTTTTCTTTCATAATTTTTAATATTTTTTCATCAGATATACCATTAGCCTTTTTTACTTCTTCCATTGATAAATATACGTCTGCCATTTCTTCTATAACATTATCTAAATTATTTATGTTATTATTTCTTAAAATTTTACATAATTCTTTTTGTAATTCAGATAATTCTTCAATAGAATTAACCATTCTATGGTTATACCCAAATTTAATATAAATTTTTAAAATAATATAACTTAAATTAGGAAATTCTTTTTCAAACATCTAATTTTCCTCCTTAAATTCAGTTTTAAGTAAAATTTCTAATCGATTAATATTTCTCCTGACTTCTTTTAGTAAATACGGGTCTATACGACAAAAAGCAGTAGTATCTTCATAAATTTGCATTACTAAAAATTTTTCTAAATCATATAATTTAGATAAAGTTATTGTTACTAAAACTTTTTTCTTATAATAACTTTTTATTTTCTTATTACAATTTTTATCCATCTTCTTCACCAAATAATTTTTTATATTCATCTTCAATTAATTTATTTAAAATTTCTTCAATACTTCTTTCATATTCTTTCTGTATTTCCTTAATCATTACTTCATGTTTTTCATCTGTTGGTAACATATATCCTAAATTAACCATCTTAACACCTCTTTTTTTTATTTACAATAATTATATACATTAAAACAATAATGAAAATTTGCCATAATCCAAAAATTAAAACTACAGAAATAATTAAGCCAAAAAATGATAAAATTATTGGGTTTAAATTAAAAATTAATAAAGGAATTTGTAAAGATAAATATGCTATAATATAAGGGTAATTTTCTTTTAAAAAATAATAAATTTCAGAATGAGTTTTTTCTTTTTGCTTAAATTCTTGGTTTAATTCGTCCACTAATTTATCCATTTATTATTCCTCCTAACAAATACAAAATTATAAAAATAGTAGACATAATAAAATAAATAACTAAATAACATAAAAAATCATCAGTAAATTCTTCAAAATAACCCATTTATTATTCCTCTATACTAATTTTCTTAAACCCAAACATTTCTTCATATTTTTTATTACTAATTCCATTACAGGAATTTATCAATGCAATTGATTCAGAAACTAAATAGCCGTCTTTTTGTTTTTGCTCTAAAACTTTTAAAAACGACTGTCCTTTTTTAATATGCTTTTGTTTCTTCATAAAAATATATCCTCTTTCTTATTTAAAATCCTTCTAAAATCGTAAAAAGATAAAAAATTAAGGAGATTATACTTTTAGACGAAAGCGATATAATTTCGCCCTTTTTCTCCAGAACCAGAAATCACATCGTCGATTTCGGCTGGAGTCTGGAGGTTGCCTTCCTTGTCTGCACCGAAATCTGGGTCTGCAAGAATATTTTCGCAGGCTTCAACCACGGCGGTATTTGGGGAATAATATTTCCCCGTGCTCCCATCAGCGTGAACAACATCGAATTGAACAATGGGTATTTTTGCCCTGATAATTTCCTCGTTCTCGTCGAGAACGTCATACTTCTTTTTTGTGTATCCTTTAGTAATTTTTACAATCTTAAAATTTTTTCCCGGATAAACAAGTTCAGGCTTGTTTCCTACTGCGGGTGTATTTACCGCTCCGAGTTTTTTACGGTCTTTGTCAAGCCCGAATTTATCCGAAAATTTGATGCTCTTTGATGCGGTTGTTTTGTCTTTTGTTGCCATTTTTGCCTCACTCTTCAAAAAATCCGAGAGTTAATTCACTCCCATTTTTTAGAAGTTCAATGTATGTAGATTTTATATAGTATAAATTTGTGGAAATTTTAACCTGATAAAAAGGCTTGTTTTTCCTTTTAAGTTGCGTAATTTCGCCACATACTTCTGACAACCCTTCTATATACTGAAAAACCTTCCCAACAGGGTTAAGCAATTCCTGAAGCGGAATTACATAAAATTTATCACCTTCAAAAATATGCAATTTAATTGCTTTTTTTGAATCTGATAATTTTATGTTTCCAAGGTGCACAATTTCTTTTTTAGGTGTTTGAATTTCCAAATTTTCCATGTTAAAACCTCAAAAAATTTTTAGTTCTTCTTACTCTTCTTGGTCGATGAGGAGGGTTCTTTTACCTCCTGTTCTCCGATACCCTTGACCAGTGAGGAAAGCGCCTCTTGTGGGATTGCTCCTGACTTGATGGCCTCAATAGCCTTTTTCTGTTCTTCAGTGAGTTCAATGTTTTCGGCAAGAAAGTTATTAATTTTCTTGTCGAAATTTTCAAGACTGGTCTTGATAGATTTAGCCCATGATGCTTCTGCGGGAAGTTTTTCCACGATATCGCGGATATTCTTAAGCGCTTCATTAATAGCCCTAATTTCAGTAAGGCTGTCTTTTACTTTGTGCGACATTTTCTTCACTCCTTTTTAGCCTGTAGATTTTTTCTACAGGGATAGAAGGAGAAGGTGATAAGCCTTCTACCTCCTGAATCCATTCAGTGTTTGTTATGGGTTTATTAGAGTTTTTTATTCAGGGTCTCTAACCTGAAAATTTTCTCTTGGATTGAACCAAACTTCCGATAAAGGAGAAAATTAAATTTTGGCATTAAAGCCTACTGAATAAATACTGCCATCTTCATTTAATTCCTTAACTTTAACATCATTTTCCCAAAATGACGGAAAAGTAAAATCGCTAAATTCTGTTGTATGGTGAATTAAAACGTAGTCAAGTCTTGCATTAATACTCATTGATAGTTTTTTTGAACCTACAGTAATTTCTAATAATACTTCATCATTTTTTACAACAACTTTCTTAACTTTTTTAACCATTTCTTTTCACTCCTGTAATTTTGCTCTGTATATTATGTTAGATTGATTAGTTTATATAACTTTCTATTTTAACTTTCAATATTTTCAATTTCAGAAATGTTATTTAAATATCCTACAATTTTTCTCTTTTTTTCTGTTAAAATTGTTAAGCAGACCATATTTTCCATAATTTCTAACTGGAATTTATTTTTTGGTAAAACTTTTGGGTCTCTTGATAATTTATCATTCATTGCATTTTTTAATTCTTCAAGAGATAAGCGCTTTACTTGTTTCATATTTCACTCCTTAAACAAAATTTAGTTTAGTAGTATATAAAGATACTTCCTTATCATTGCAATAATTAAAAATTGTAATAACTAATATTACAATTATTGTTTTTAGTATTACTAAGCATATACTTTTAATA
>Ga0172381_10004068_pt1 | contig 15233 bp, 22 predicted proteins | sample Leawel6488metaG_FD_119754 | JGI IMG/M metagenome (GOLD analysis project Ga0172381, IMG submission 119754) | Leachate microbial communities from a municipal landfill in Southern Ontario, Canada - Leachate well 64-88 metaG | ecosystem: Engineered > Solid waste > Landfill > Unclassified | place...
CTGTTACATCCCCTACTTTTTCTGCACATCCGAACCCGACACTGTTTGCTGGACGAAGTACATTTACGAGTACACCTACACCCGTGATTCGGTTCAGTGCGAAAAGGAATACGTGATACCCCTGTATACGGAGTATCCCGCGTGGCAACGGACGTTCTGGCAGATATGCCGGGGCGATCCCGAAATAGATACCGCCTACGCGCGGTTCCTGACTGTCCGGAACGCCCACGCCACGGCACCCCGAACATCCGCGACCCAGGTACACATCCGGACAAGCATCAGCGGACTTGCCGATACCTGCTGGTCATGGTCATGCATGACGGAAGAGGATATACCCCCTGTTGGAGCAAATGATTTCTGGATTGAGCGCGCGGAACTGGATGCTTTCTTCCCCTGTCCCGGCCCATCGTGTGAAATCGAGGAATACGCGCAGCTGCATAAAATTGATTGGTGTTGCGAAAAAGACACTACCCTGGTGTTCATCTGCGAGTTCGAGGGCGGGGCACCCGCCGATACGGTGACGAAAGTTGTGACCATCCCCGACCGGACGGGAGCGTGTACCCAGTGGACGTACACGGATTGGGTCATTACGGATTCCACGCTTATTGACAGTATCCGGATTTGCGAGGTCCAGGGAACGCGCATCTACTATCAATTGGCATTCAGGGATACGTGCTGCCATACTCCGACTTTCAATGGAGAACCCTTCTGCAATTTGTGGCTTGTCGATGACTGCTGCGGTCCCTTGTATCGGGATGAAGTTGGCGTCTGGCATATCCCCTGTTGCGATGAAGTGGACAAAGACGGGGATGGGCTGTATGATGGAACCGATTATGGATATATCTCGACCAACGATCTTGCGCTGCAGCAACAGATCACCACGCATCGCATAGATGTTTCCGGCATCCGTGATAGTCTGGTTACGGAACATAATGATTTGGGTGGGTTGCAGGGCGGGGACGGCACGAACTTTTACCACATCACCGCAGACGAGTTGGGGGATGTGCAGAATATTCCCACCATCGAGGGCGCGATCACGGATCACGAAACCGCGATTGACGGCATTCGGGATTCACTCTTCACGGCATGGTTGGATTCGTCATATACGACGAGTTTCACCCCGTCTTTGCGTGGGAATATCGTGTATTACCTGGATGCAACCGGCGGGAATATCGATGTGACACTTCCCACCGCTGCGTCGGCTGCGGGGAAGGAATACGTGTTCAAACGGATTGGAGATGGTGGGGCGAACACGGTCACGATCAAAGCGACAGTAGACGCGGACGAAAATCCGACAATGGCGGAGTGGCAGTCGTACAGGATCCGGTTGAATGGAAGCGCATGGTATTACATCGAATAAACGGAGGTCATCGTGAAAAAACTACTTCTCATCCTCATCCTGGCCTCTGTGTTGCCGGGCATCGTGCAGGCGCAATTCGACGGTTTTGAACCAAGCGGCGGCACTGGTACTACCTTCGACTCCACGTGGGTTGATGCACGAATCGCCGTACTGGAAAACTATTCCCATTGGCTTAGTACGGGGACAAACTATTCGTTTTATCCCGTAGACGGCGACACTACATTATTCAAGATTTCTCGTCCCAATACTACCGCAGCTTCAATGTTGGTGAAGGGACCTAACTATACTACTACGATCGCGGGGAACTCATCAACTTTTAGTACCTATGCCGAAATAGGCGCCGCGGGTTCAAACGGGTATGTGAGGTTGAATTCAAATGTGAACGCAGCGGGAGCTTACCTACACCCCAGCTATTTGCTTTTTGGCACATCATCTCCCGCTGTTGCCAGCTACATTCGCATACAGAGCGTGGGTTCGTGGTTCAGCCTCAACACCCCTGTTGCGAGCAGAACGGATAACGGTCTCTCCGCGCTTGCGGCTACGGGCATTCGTGCCGACACCGTAATCTCTACCAAATATCTCGGCGGCCTCAATCCCATCGCAACAGGATACCTTGCAAGCGTATTCTCGGGTATAGGCAATGCCGCTCTCGGTGATTCTTCCGCTGTCTTGAGCGGTGGGTTCGGGCGCGCTCTCGGTAAATCATCGGTTGTTGTAGGAGGAACGGGAGGGACGGCATACGGTGAATACGATTTCATTGGTGGAGGGTTCAAACCCACTGGTGGGACTGGTGGGTATAATGTTGTCGTTGGAGGGGCAAGCTGTTCGGCGGGATACCGATGGACGTTTATGGGAGGAGGAAACGGTAATGCAATAAGTGCGGGATCGGAAGCAGGTACTATAGTTGGAGGTGCGCAAAACAGTGTAACCACGGTCGGGGCGGATGGCGGTAGCGATGACTATACTTTTGTCGGGGGCGGGCAAGGTAACATCGGGAGCGGGGCTTATTCGGGAATCTTCTCGGGATACTTAGGAAAGACTAATGCTTATGGTATGCAAGCTCACGCCGCAGGTTCCTTCACCGCAGCCGCAGGCACGGCGCAGTGCATGGAACTTATTGCCCGCGATACCACATCCCTCGCCACTGAACCCGACACCCTCGCCCTCGATGGCATAGATGGAATCCCTGCAAAGAAACAAGCCGTCATCGACACCGGAACAGTTTGGGGCTTCGAGGTTACAGTTGTCGCCAGAACTCTTGGTGGATCGGGCGCGCGGTACCGATTCACGGGTACAATCAAAAATATTGCCGGAACCGTTTCATTTATCGGAACTCCCACGGCAGACACACCCGATGAAGATGATGCAAATTGGGCGTGCAGTGTGGCCGCGAACGACACCGCAGACGCACTATCCATTATCGTCAATGGTGCGGACGGGCAGATCATCAGATGGGTAGCCACGATCCGTCTCACGCAATGTAAGTGGTAATTGAGAACGTAAACTCCGAAATATATGAGGTACACCATGAGTCCCGACACGAAAACCGTTCTCCAGTACGTTCTCGGTATAGCCATCATGGCCGTCGCCGTGCTCGTACTCTATCTGCTGTTTTCCAGCAAGGCGTTGTCTCAGCCCTACATGTTCGAGAGTCAAGCGAAATTGCAGTCCTCGACCTACAGCGCCGGTGTCCTCACCATCAAAGTCACCATTCCCTCGTCTGAGGCAACGATGATCCAGAAAGGGATGGGAAAGGCCGACGCACAGACCGCCGTCACACAAATTGGATAACAGGCCGCTGATGATGTGAAGCGGCTCTCGGAGAGGATGTACCACAAACAGAGAGATGACGCCCGAGACTTCATCCCTCAGTCAGCCATCGACGCGGCGTTGACCGCGCGGAAAGCCTATGAAGCGGAACAGAAACGCCTCGCGGATTCAGTGGCGGCGGCGCAGACACAGGGTATGATTCTCCCCGATACGGACATGGGTGTGCCGCTGTACTCGGGCATCGGCAAATCCTACTCTCCCCGTCAGGATTTCATGGAAGAAGGCGGGACTGTCCCCGACCATCCCCGGACAATGTATTACAACAATAAGGCGGATCGAGACTCAATCGCCATCGCCGCCTTTTCTGTTATCGCCATCATGCTGTTTATCCTTCTCCGGTGAGCGATGATATTCTACTGCGAGGGCGGAAGCTCGTTGCTCCCGTACCTCATTGTCTGCCACACAACCATCGTCAGACGCACGTACTCTGAGAGTATCGCACGAAGAATGGTCCAGTATTTGAGGTACAGGCATGAGAATGATCGAAAAGAATAGGTACACCATCAGGGGAAGCGTGTATGATCGCGAAACCGGAGACCCGATCATCGGCGCGTCAATCAAGGCGACATATGCTGATCGTGTGTTCACAGCCAGCACGGATCCAAGCGGTGATTATCTCATCATCTTCCCTGAAGAGGTGAAAAGAGCAAGGGTACGGATCGAAGCCGGATTCATTGATTACGTGAGTCTGGCAACAGAGACGGAAGTGAAGGATGGTGATACCACACCGCTGAATCTCGATCTCATCAAGGTTGGGAGCAGAGTGCCGACACGGTACTACACAGAAGCCGAAAACCAGGCAGACAAGAAACCGAGATTCTAGTGGAGGCGGTATGAAATTCGCGGTTCTCATCTTCGTGCTTCTCGCTGGTTGCTCATCCTCTCCATTCGACTCCATAGAGAGAGACATCCTCCCCGTCACGGACATTGAACGCGACGGGCTCACCGGCGCCGGATTTGTCCGGTACGGAGGCCGAACGTGGAGGAGTGAAACGATCTGGCGCAAGTACATCCACACCTGCCAGGCTCTCTATGACTGTGACATCATCTGCAGCGGTGGACGAAAGCAGGGGAGGCGGTATGCCGTGATTGTATTCAGGTGGGAGGGCGGGAGACCGAAGAAGATTTTCTCCACGCACGGAGGCCGGGACGGGTACCAGACACTTCATGAAGCCGTGGCAACCGTGCATCATCAGATCGAGAGATTTGAACACGAACACCGTAGAGACCGTGCGGTAGACTGGATGGCATTGCCCGATTCACTACGCCCGCAAACGCCCCTTTTCAGATAGGAGCCATCATGACGCAACAACCGAAGGTCGTTATCAGCCAATGGGTAGTCAGCGCGCTACTCTCCGCGCTTCTGGGTCTGTTCGGGTGGCTTACGAACCGGGCCATCAAACAGATCGACTCGGAGATAGGTATGCTCCGGAGTACCGCGATGACCAAGCGTGTATTCGCGGCGGAAAAAGCGGCATTGCAACAGGAAATTGCGGGCCTGAAGGGAGAAATTTCGGACGTCAAGGAAGAACTCCGCGACGTGAAGCGGCAGATACGGTGGAGGGAAAGATGATACGGCTTCTGCCCATTGCGCTCATGGTGTGCATTATTTTCACGGTCACCGCCCTCGCTGGATGTTCCGCCCTCAGATCCGAGCACGCCATCATCTACCAATCCGATCTGCCGGCCATCCGACAAGCCCAAAGTATCCACGAGGTTCAGGACCGGGTGATGCTCCAGACACATGACATGGGTAGGGCGCTTCTATTTTCATCCCTTGCGGGTATCGGGCTCGGATTCTACGAGAGCCGGATTTTCTACGGAGGAAGGGCTTTCCCCGGCCAGACCGGACCCGAATGGGACTGGTTCCGTCAGGACCGATCGGGGGACGCATGGCTGAAGATCGGATCATCGGACAAACTGGCACGATGGTTGTACACGAGTTCGCTTCACAATGCCAGGATGTCATGGAGCAGGTATTTCGGCGGGTACTTCATCCTCTCGTGGCTGGCGGATTTCATCGTCATGAACACCGTGGCGACGATCATCCGGTCCTACGGAAAGCACGGGGAACTCCGGTTGAATCTGGACATCTCCCTGCCCGAATTTTGACACTTGACTTTTCAATCCGGCCCACGTATATTTGAGTCAGCACCCTTCCCATATCCCGGTCCCCACCCGCTGCGATGCGGATGGGGATTTTTAATTTTCGCTACCTCTTGACAAATGTCGCTAAATGTCGTAAGTTGCATTTGAATCACAACAGGAGTCAATCATGTCCTCTATCCTCTCCCACCCGTCCCTCTTGCTCGTCATTCTCATTCTCCTTTTCCTGTTCGGTCTCGCCGTTGTTGTTGCCCTGGGGTATGTGCTTCACAGACTCCGTGAGTACGAAGACGCGGCAGACCGGAACATCGGCATCGAGGATTACGACCGGACGCACGAATGCCGTGGGTATGATTGGGATGACCATGATTGACGTTTCATTCACGGGATACAGGAGAAGCAATGAAAAAAGAAGCAACCCCGATCGGCACCGCCAAACTTGTCGAGGACGCACTGGCGAAATACAACGTCACCGATGCGTTCATCGCGGAAGCGAAGGAGAAGGCACTGGCGATCGTTGTCAAGGACCCCACCGACAAGAAGGCGGCCGATACCGCGCATGACCTACGTATGGTCCTGCGTTCCAAACGTATCGAGGTCGAGAAAACCCGGAAGCTGCTCAAGGAAGATGCCTTGCGGTACGGGCAGGCCGTGGACGCGGAAGCCCGGCGTATCACGGGGCAAATTGAGCCGCTGGAAGATCATCTTCAGACTCAGGAAGACATCGTGCGCAAACATGCCGAACGCATGGAACGCGAGCGGCAGGAGAAGCTGGCGCAGGAGAAGGCCGAGCGCGAGGCACGCGAGCAGGCCGAGCGTGAGGCGGAGGAATTGAGACTCCGGCAGGAACGGGAAAAGCTCGAAGCCGAAAAAGCGGCATTCGAGGCGGAAAAACGCAGGGCCGAGGAAGAGCGACTTGTGGCCGAGCGTGAAAAACGCCATCAGGAAGAAGTGGAGGCGGCACGGAAAGAGGCGGCAGAGAAGGCGGAAAAGGAAGCCGAAGTCCGCGCCCAGCGTGAGCGCGAGGAAGCGGAAGCCCGTGTGCGCCGCGCGGAAGAAGATGCCGCTCGAGCAAAGGCCGAAGCGGAACGCGCAAGGATCGAGGCGGAAGCCCGTGCGAAGAAAGAACGGGAAGATGCGGAGGCCGCGGAAGCGGAACGCCGCGCCAGCGCGCCGGATCGTGAAAAGCTCCGCAGGTTCGCTGAGGACTTGATCGCCGTGCCCGTCCCAGAATGTTCCGGCAAGTACGCGAAGATCGTGGCCGCAGCGGTGGTCCTGATCGCCCAGGCCAAGAACACGCTTCTGGACGGTGCGAAATGACACCGCAGGAACTTTTTGATGAGATACTGGATGACGGCGGAGCGTGTGTGGACTGTCCCATGAAACACATCCACGTAGACATTGAGCGCGAACCTGGGATGCCCACTGTCTACCTGAAATCAAGGGACTGCACCGTGGAGATGCGGGGACTCTCACCCACCGACTGTCCCGCAGTTATGGAAAGGATGCTATCATGACTACTTTATCCGTACAGGAGTACGCCCGTCAGAGCGGACAGTCGATATGGGTGATATATCGGAAGCTCCGGGAAGGAAAGATTCCCGGCGCGGAGTGCATTGGCCGGCGCTGGAGGATCCCTGCTTCAGCCGTCACGCGCGAACTCGCGCAGTTCTCCATGCTCCCCCCGCCCCCCAAGGGCTCTGTAGAATGGTACGATGACAGGTATTATCACCTGCAGACCGAAGTGGACGGACAGCCCGTGGACGAGTACCTTCCGAGCGTCACAACGTATCTCGAGGCCGCACCGAAACCCTACCTGACACGGTGGCGCGGGGACATCGGCAACAGGGAAGCCGACCGGATCATGCGGGAGGCAGCCGATCGTGGATCACGGGTACACCATGCGTGTTACACGATCACCGGAGGCGGGTACGTTGTCCTCGATGACCCGAAGCACCCCCGTTACACTCCCGCCGAACTCTCCGCAATGGGTGAAAACACGTTCGTCCTTCGCGACCAGGTGGAGTATCACATGGCGTGGAAGTGGGCGGAGTGGCTACGCCGTGTACGTCCCAAGGTTCTTCTGAGCGAGGCCACCGTGTATTCTCTGAAACACTTTTTCGCCGGAACGATGGACAACAAGTTACTGATCGACGGCGGCGTGTACGATGTCAATGGTTCCAAACCTGTTTTCATGGAAGGAACATACGTCCATGACCTTAAAACGGGGAAATCCATCTCGGATGATTTCTGGATGCAGCTTTCCGCCTACGTCATCGGAGCGGAGGAAGGCGGAGATAAAATCGACGGCGCGATAATTACCCACCTTAATGCCCAGACCAAGGCGGGCATACCCGGGCTCTCGACATATGTACGTACACGGGAAGAGCTGGCAAAGGATTTCGAGGACTTCCAGGCCGTTCAGAAGGTGTGGCGCCGCAGCAACGAAAACATGAAGCCCAAGATTTTTTCACTACCTGATTTTCTCACTTATCAACCGGAGTAATTATGGGAACGATACCAAAGGGTGGACGATCCAGCCTGTACCTGAATGTGAACAATGGGTGTCTTGTGCGAAGCGACACCCGCGAGGAATTAGGCGGATATGATGGGTATATCACCGGTATCCGCGTCAAGACCTCAACGCACAAGGATATTGAATCAAACCTCGAAATCGCAATGACCGACCCCGACATAGGGGAGCATGTCATCATCTCTGGGTCGCTGGTGTATCGGAACGGGCGGAAGGACATCGCACTTTGGGCGCAGATGCTTCTCAAGCGTCTCGTCTCGAAGGAAAACAACCTGCAGAAGAACACGCGCGTTGCAATCGGCGTGTACCCCGGCAGCGGCGAACGTGCGTCAAATCTCATCAGTCTCCGGCTTTCCGGCGTGGACGAGGTTCTTCCCGGCAAGGGAAAGATCACGGAATACGAGAAGGTGATGCAGGCCATCGCCTATCTTGAGGAACGGTACGGGACGATCGCGGACAGGCACGATGCCGATAGCCCCGACGTGCCACCGCCCCCATCCGAGCCCGAGTACGACAACAGCAACCGCGACGGGGATGACCCCGACCTTCCTTTCTGATGTGACCTATGACCGCCGACCAGATACAGGAAATCGTTGACATCCAGGGATACCTGGACTGTCATTACGACTCCGGCAACCCGGCCGAACTCCTGTCGCGTCTTACGGATCTGAATGTGTACCTTGCTCGCACGGCGGACATCCTCCCATTTGCCGAAGAGGAATGGAACACGAAGAAAGGCGAGGTCGCGCGGGCGCACAAGAGCGAAACCGCGACGATGCTCCGGTACATCATAGACGAGAAAACGGCGCTGGAAGCACGATTTTACCGCCACGTCGAACGGATCAATGCCGCGATCGTGCATCAGATAGACGCGATCAGGACGCAGTTATCCTATGTGAAAATGACCATGCAGCTCAAGTAATGATCCCTGTATTTCATATATCGGTGATCCTCTCCCATCAGATCCAACATGTGCTGGTGGGAAAACGGTTCAGACATGGGGTCACCAAATATGAATCAGCGGTACGCCGACCACCGTGCATGTTCCGGTCGGCACCCAGCAGGTATAGGTGTTCGGTGAAGAGAGGTGAACGTAGGGGCTGATGCCCCACCTTACGCAAAAAATTCGCCTTGCAAGGGTCGTCGCCTCTCTTGCATTGAAAGCAGCATCAAGGCGGTTAAGGATGGGTAAGCGGCACACCCGGTGCAAAACGTAGGCCGCAGATGCTGGATGCCCCGTGGCGGAATTGGTAGACGCCGCATTGACGCGAAGGCCTGCAGAGGTGAACTGCACACAGTGGAAGGCCCGGTGATGAAGCCGGGAAACAAACATACGAAGAGCCAACTTCATGCAGGTTCGATTCCTGTCGGGGCAGCAAGCACAAAACAGCGCCACTCCCGACGCGCACAAGTTCGGGAACCACTCTATCGGAGGAGTGCGGATGTAAGGAAAGCCCGTTGCCAGTAGTCATAACGAGCCGGGCAGTTGGAAAGCCTGCCCGGTTTTTTTCTTGCTTTCACTAACTATATGTCGTATATTGTCGCTTGACAACAAGGGTGTTGCATGGAAGACCGTGGTGAGTATCGGACAATGCACGTAGCCATACTGGATAACGACGATTATATCTGCCTGTCGAAGAACGCCAAACTGATCCTCCACACGCTGAAGCTGGAGCTTGGGCGCGCGGGAATCGGGCTGGTATATCCGGGCAGACTCGAGTTCTCCGCCACGTGCAGCGCCGAGGAAGTGCGCGATGCGCTCCGGGAGCTGGAGGACCGCAAATGGATAGAGAGGGAGAAATACATTATCTGGCTGCGGAACGGTCTGAAGTTTGAACGGGGACAGAACCTCGGGAACCCCGCGCACGTCAAGGGAATCGTGACGCTGGTACTCCGGCTTCCAAGGCTCGAAATCATCCAACGCTGGCTTGCGTACTACCGGATCGTGGTGCAGGGCATCAATACCGAGGCTGATGTGCGGGAGCGGTGGGCGACGCTTATTCACGAGTATTACGGCGGTCCCGATCCCTATGATTCCCATGTCAACCCCGACGAGGGGATAGCGGAGATCGTGCCGTACACGGACGAAGAAGTGGAATTTCACAGGGATTCCATCGTTACCGCGGTCCTGGGTGACGAGGCGGACGCGCCGAAGCCGGACCAGCCGGAGTCGGGTCAGCCGAAGATAGATCAGCCGAAGGCGGACCAGCCGAAGGCAGACGCGCCGTCTGCACCGAAACCGCGGAAGCCGCGAACGCTCCCCGCCTATACCGACGAGGACATGCGATGCGCCGCAGTGCTGCAGGACCAGCTTACGAAGGTGTTTCCTGATTACATGAAGCGCGCGCATATCAACATGGATGCGTGGGCGGACCAGTTCAGACTTATCCGGACGGCGGACAGGCGCGCGGCGCATGACACGCTGTTTATCCTCCAGCATTTCACGAATGAACCGTTCTGGAGGATGCAGATACGCTCCCCGGCTCTGTTGAGAGGGAAAACCCAGAAGGGGAAGGGAGAAGACAGGTACCTGAAAATTCTCGCTGACGTCAGTAAATGCATGGAAGGTCACGATGGAAAAACGATCCCCCCGGAATACGTCACCGTTCTCAACGCTATCCCAGACACTCAGGCGCGTCGCGCCCGAGCTGCGCAGCTGCTCGGCGACCTTGCGGGATTCGACACCGGAAGCATTGGACTCTGATATGGACACAGACTTCGGCACGGAACCCCGCAGAGAGACGCTATCCAGCGGCCACATCCTCGTCACGTACCCGGACGGAAGGACCGTGGTGGAAACCCCGGAGCATGTGTTCCTTGCGGAGTGCGGCGTGCCGGAGAAATACCGGGAGTTTGCGAACAATCCCATTTCCGATCGGGCGGGACACAGGGAGATCATGGAAACGGAGACGCTGGGTATCATGATGCCGAACCTCATCTACATCAGCGGAGGCGTGGGCACGGGGAAATCCCACATGGCAACCTGGCTCTGGTGGCAGATCGCCAAGGCGAAATTCTACGAAGCATCCGATTTCCCGCATCAAGCCCGGTGGACGGATGGCTACAGTTTCACGTCAGAAATGAAACGCTTCAGCGAAGAAAAGTTTTCCGTTCTCGAGCAGTTACACGAATACACCCGTCATCAGATGCGCACGCTTCTCATAGATGACGTATTCGCGGACAGAGCAACGGACGTGGACTATCAGAACCTCGCACAGCTCGTGGAGATACGAAGGAACGACATCGCCCAGCACACGATACTGACGGGAATGTTATCTTTGTACGAGATCAAGAAGAGGTCCGAGCGGCTGGCGGACAGACTGGCGGGAGGAAGGGTGATCGTGTGCGAGGGACCGTCATGGAGGCTGCGGTGAGGAGAATAATGAACACATCCAAGGAGAATACATGAGACGCGCAGTACACACGGTGCGGCCGATCAAGCAGCAGGCAATGCTTCTGTTTGAGAAATATCCTGACTGGACCGTACCACAGTACCATATGGTACTCGATTCAAAGCCCGCGAGGATCAACCTCCGGAGTGTTTACAGATGGTTCAAGGAATGGAAGGAGCAAGACAATGTGTGAAATCAAGTTCAGAAAATGGGACGGCAACGCAATGGTGTATATGCCCGGTGTTTACTTGGAGGGCGCGGCACAGTTTTTCGACTTACTCCACCCGACAGATGAACTCATGCAATTCACCGGCCTCAAGGACAAGAACGGGAAAGAGATTTTTGAGGGGGACGTGTTGGAGTTCTCCGTATTCGATTGCAACGGGCTTGACACGCAATACAAGGGCGTTGTGAAATTTGCCGAGGGCGAATGGCAGATATGGGAATCAGACGGCAATGAATACTACGGAAGCGATGGCGCGTTTCCCTTGTGGTGGTCACACCAACAGGACGATGAAATGGAAGTCATCGGCAACATCCACGAAAACCCCGAACTCTTAATCACCGTGGAGGATATATGACTGAAACAAAGTTCACGCCGGGACCGTGGAGCGTCGATAACGACCATCATGTCTATACGAATCTTGGCGCTGCGAATACTTACAACGAATACTGTGAAAATTTCCGATGGGAAATTGCGGACTGCATGGTTGAAATGATACAACCCAACGGCACGACGATAAGACTTCCGATGAGCGAATCCAAGGCCAACGCCTACCTCATCGCGCAATCTCCACGGATGTACGCGGCAATCGAAAAGGCCGAGGACATGCTGCGCCGCATTGGAGTTGATACACAAGACCCCGAGGACTCCAATGAGATTCTAGCGATGGCTTATTCGTTGCTTTTACTCCTCGCAGAAGCACGGGGGGAATCATGAGCACCTACCTGGACAATCTCCGTGAGTACATTGTCAAGTGCGATGAACTCATCAAACTTGGTGGACTGGTGGACATTGAGGACGAGGCGGGCGACTTCGTGTTGATTGACAAAATAATTGAAGCCAGAGACGAAGCCACGTCCATGCTCTACCATGCTGAACGCCTGTTGGCGGGGAAACAACTGGTAGCAACGAAGGAGAAAATACAGACGGCAGTAGCACGGGGGGAATCATGAAAGCCCGAAAGAAAAAGCCTCTCGTCAAACCCCTGTACGGAGAATGCCTGACATGCGGAGGGGAGATAACGACCGAAGGCCAGCTGCAGAAGCACGAGGCCGGCGTGGAGTACGTGGGGCTCATGGAGCGGAGCGTCACCCGCGCGACGCAGCTTTACGAGAAAGAACATCATGAACGAACCCTGTTTCTCCTGTTCATCGTGGCGCTGGTGAAAAGTGACAGCCTGCGCATACCAGTAAAAGACATTGAAGCCTGGATGGAGAAGCCCGAATCCGCGCCCGTGGTAAGTATCACCCGTGAACAGCCCCTCATCGCTTCCCTGAATGACCCGAATGCAATGGACTACGTGATCCGGATTACTCCGAAGGAAGAGCCTGTATCGAATTTGATATTGTTGGGAAAATCGTGACAATGCAACCGATTGAACATAACCCGATAAAGGACACATGGGTATCGCACGATGGAAGTGTAACCATTCTCACGGGCGACAACCGCGAAACGCTGAAATCTCTACCCGATAACTCGGTGCATTGCATTGTCACCAGCCCGCCTTACTATGGGCTGAGAGATTACGGAACGCAGCAATGGGACGGCGGGGATATGGGGTGCGACCATATTGCGCGGCATAGTAAACACGGCGGCGTTCGCGCCGACCGCGATCAATCCTCACAAGTATTCTACGCATCGGATATTTGCGCCAAGTGCGGAGCAAAGCGTATTGACTCTCAAATTGGCCTAGAGGAAACGCCGGAGAAGTACGTCGCTGAATTGGTCAACCTATTCAGGGAATGCCGGAGGGTGCTACGGGATGACGGAGTATTCTGGCTTAACCTTGGGCAGTCCTACGCTTCCGGTGGTACGAATCCCAACCAGTCTCCTTTGCTGAAGCGTGTTCCCGCATGTGGCAACGATGGCAGAGAACTTCTAAATTCTCTAATCTCTGGTCGTGCTTGTCCCGATTTCGATGATGGACGCCAAGACGCGAATCCGACCCATCATGTAGACATCGCTCACATCGCCCAATCCTCTCCACCAACCGGGCAGCAGACTTCGCGGATAGTCCGTGATACCGAGCGCCAGGATTCCGGCCAAGCATCTCCTGCCGCTTCGCTTCCCGACGCTCCGGTGTCCACGCTTGCTGAATCTTCTTCCCAACTTCCGGACGCTTCTTGCCTTTCAGCCACGGCTTTGGCTTCCCCTTTGTCGCTAGAGACATCTTGTCTTTCGTCTCTTGCGTCCGAACATACGACGGCTTGCACTGACGGCACATCTCCGATTCCGCAGATTTTGGCTGTCCGCAAGAAGGGCAAGGAACTTTTTTTCTCGGCATGTGGGTCTCCTGATTGCAATGGCGTAGGGCGATGTGGTTTATGTTGGTGTAAGTTATGCATTCCATCCCTTAATATCAAGGCGCAAGACGAAATAAATACGCCGCATTTGGTGGCTATGGCACTGCAAGCCGATGGCTGGGTATTGCGCCAAACGATCATTTGGCAAAAACCGAATCCGATGCCCGAAAGTGTACAAAATAGATGCACCAAAGCCCATGAATACATCTTCCTGCTATCCAAGAGCGCAAGATATTACTACGATGCGGAGGCGGTGAAGGAATCAAGCGAAACGGCATTTACGCGGGAACGGGATCGCCCGAATGGCTTAGGAACGGATGACGAAAAAGCGGGTGAGTATGGGTTTACATCTTGCGGTATATCGGCAACCCGTAACAAACGCTCCGTATGGACCGTCACCACGAAGCCCTATTCAGAAGCGCACTTTGCAACATTCCCGCCTGATTTAATCAAGCCCTGCATCCTTGCCGGGTGTCCTGAAAAGGTGTGCGGGAAGTGCGGTGCGCCGTATGTCAGAGACGTAGAGAGAACGCCAGCGACTTCGACAAAGTGCCCGAAAACAGACGCGACATATCAAGCGCAAGGCGGCAACGGGGAAAAGAAAACTGGCACGATAGGGATGAGCGGCGGCGGGAGAATTGACGGGCATACGGTTACGCTCGGATTCTCTCCATCCTGCGACTGTCAAGCCGAACCATCGCACGGCGTTACTCTTGATCCATTCGGCGGTTCAGGAACAACGGCATACGTTTCACTAAAAGCGGGACGCAATGCGGTATTGTGTGAACTAAATCCTGAGTACGTGGAATTGACGAAAAAGAGAATACAAGCGGAATTGGCACAAGGAAAACTATTTTGAGGATCACCATGCGAATCATCATACGGCTCATTGTTTTCAACCTCGGAGAAAAACGTATCGCCAGTTACCTAAGAGAACGCCGGGATTCCACGTATTCGGACATCAGAAGGAGCACGGGGATGCTGTGCAGCATAACACATCTCCAATACGTCACGTTCGGTGATCCGGAAGAAGAAGCGGCATTCAACCTCAGACGAGTGGTACGAGTTCTTCATCCGCAGTGGGAGTCCGCAGACAGCGCGGAGGAACTGCCGCCAGGCGACTCCGCCAGCCTGAGAGACATATTCCACAACGCACCAGATAGCTGTTATTACAGGGCGCACGATGCCAAGAAAAAAATCTGATCCGAAGCCGGAAAATCCGAAGCCGACAGGCCCGAAGCCAGCGAAGGCGAAGGCGAAATCCAGGAAGCCGAAGGCGAAGCCCGCCGAGGTCGAGAAGGTGGACTACGCCGAATACATCCCCGAATCCTTCCACGCGCTCACCGACGCGCAAAAGGTGTTTGTCATTACGTTTCTCAGGAGCGGCGATCTCCGGGAATCATGGGAGGCTGCCAACCCCCAGACTCTGGGCGAGGTCACGAAAACGCCCGATGGAATCACCATCGTACCCCTGCACACTTCTTCC
>Ga0172381_10004069_pt1 | contig 15232 bp, 8 predicted proteins | sample Leawel6488metaG_FD_119754 | JGI IMG/M metagenome (GOLD analysis project Ga0172381, IMG submission 119754) | Leachate microbial communities from a municipal landfill in Southern Ontario, Canada - Leachate well 64-88 metaG | ecosystem: Engineered > Solid waste > Landfill > Unclassified | place...
ATACGGACTTTTAGAGCATCATAGTTGATTTATTCCATCAAAGCTTTCACCAGACAATCTTTTAAGTCAGTGTAGAACTGTATATTGATTTTCGTAATCATGTCATCGGATAACTCATTCAGTTGCTTCCGGGCATTAAGTGGAATTAGCATTGTAGTGGCCCCTTTTTCCACTGCAATTTCTGCGAGGTTAACGGCATTATAGACTAAATCAAGTGAACCTCCCAGGTTTAATTGTCCGACAATAACCAATCCTCCTTTTATATGTTTCTCAAGAATGGAACTACATAAACCTACAAGCACTGCCATGCCAACTCCACTTCCGCTCTTTGCTGCATCGAAAGCCCGTAGTTGAATCGAAAACTCATGCGACCGTGGGTCTCTGTCACCCAGTAATTCGCGACTTTTACTGTAAAGATTTTGCTCCGCATAGCGGACGCTTTCCTGGAATGGAGCAGGAGCCGGACGATTCAATATTTTAACACCAGCGCCGGGGCCTGAGTTAATTTCTAATTTATAAAGTCCCGCTGGTTCTTCCTGGCTTCCTGTATTTAATGTCCAAATCTGGCCTGGTGGCAACGGGTCTTCTGTAATCGTACTTTCACTGTGTAATTCAGGTGTTGTAACAAAAGTTTCCACACCATCTTCGCCAATGCGATAGCTAAAATGTGTATTTCTAAACTCTGCAGAGCCTACCCGTTTTTGTTGTTCTTTTACGCGACGACGATATTCCAATGCTATTTTTACCGCCCATTCCAATAATTCGTCGGAAACAGGTGCTTCGGAATTGGGTTGCATCAGTTTGAGTAATCCGTTAATCGTTTTATTTACCGCAGTGGTATCTCTACCACTTAATGCACCACCATAGTCGATTCGTGGTAAAACTGCAGTGATTCGATTTACATCACGTAAACGTGTCCAGCATTCAGCCAAAAAATCGCTCACTAATCCAAAATGATTGGTGAAAAAGCTCTTGCTTAATTTAGGAAAGTCCCAGCCTGGCACATACGCATGTATTCTGTCCATGAATGCGGTATCGTCGCGCATTTCTTTGGGCATCGGGCCAAACAGGTGACTTACTCTTTGTTGATGTTCCACATCCACGTCGAAGTTCCCAACCATTACGATTCCTCCATCGGCGCGAATTGGTTCTTTTCCACGGCTAAATTCACCGCTTTCCATGTATCCCTTCATGATGTTTACACCATCTTTCTGGTCAAAGGAAATCCCGGAAACTTCATCAAAACAAACCACATCATATTTGCAAACCAAACCTCTTTCACCGTTTCCCATGTTCACAAACATTTTAGCAACTGTAGCCTTGCCGCCTGATACCAAATGAGAATAAGGTGAAATCTGTTGATAGAGATGTGATTTACCCGTTCCGCGAGGCCCTAATTCAATGAGGTTATAGTTGCGTTCCACAAATGGAATCATACGAACCAGAATCACATTTTTTGCTTTTTCCGTTAGGGTATCCGGCTCCATTCCAATACTGCGAATCAGAAAATCTTTCCATTCATCCAATGCGTAATATTCCCTGCCTTTGTAAAGCTGTTCCAATACATTCCTTTGAGAAAGCTGTATGGGGCGCAAAGTCCTTATTCCAAATGGACGGCCGTTGCTTTCCTGGGCAATGGCTGCATCATATTCCAAATCGATTTCTGCATAAAAACCACCGGTTAACATTCGGTCGTTAGCATTGACCATTTCCGATGAAATCCGAACTTTATTCAGCTGAAGACTTGGCAAATAAGCAACATAGCTATCAGTTGCCGTATCCAACCGGGCGGTAATAATATCGATGAGCTTCACTACTCCCTTTTCCCTGGCTTTCGATTTAAAATACTCTTCTTCTCCAGGTCGTACTGTTCTATCCTGAAGTTGACGTTTGACTATTTCCAATCCCTGCTGAATTTCTTCCTCATCGACTGTGGCACAATAGCGACCCAATAAAAATTCGATAACGTAGGTTGGGATAGGGTAGGTTTTCCGAAATTGTTCCAGTAAATCTTTTCTGACAATAAAGCCTTCGAAGGCTTCCGCAGCTATTTTATCTGTTTTGTCTAATTCCATGATATATGTGTTTAATCGCCAACAGTTGTTGCTTTTTTATCTAAAATCACTCCATTTTCATCCATCAAAACCACTGTTGCTGCCTGTGCTTCAGCATCATCGTCAACAAAAAGCGTGATGGAGTTATTAGTAACTACACGTAAGGGTGGTAGCACAATAGAACTTTTTTCGTCGTTGTATTTCGTGCGGATGTCCACCAAGTAGCCATCGGGGATTTCCGAAGTTTGAACCCGACATTTTAAGTTGACCCATTTTATTTCATCAATGGTTGCCTTAATTTTCTTTACACCCGGGCTTTCAACCAACATAACAGGCACTAAACATTCTTGTAACGAGATTCCTCCGTGGGCGTATTCCACATTGGCTTTAAAGAAATGAATGCCAGGCGCATAGGCAATGTAAATATTCGGATTCCAGCGCCAGGGAAGATGAAGCAAGTCGGATGTGGCTCCTTCTTTAATTAAGGCACATCGGCCCCAGCGTGTTTCGGTTAAGCCTGCATTTAATTGTTCTTTGGGTAAACCACCCGGCATTAATAGCCATCCGTGGTCGGTAACTATTTTTATGCGTTCAACTCCTTTATCGAAGGCTGTTTCTATTATTTCCAGTACCTGCTCTTGTATTTCCTCCAAACGTTTTACCATTTCGGCCTGCTCTTCGTGACCTTTCGTGTCGGTATCACCAATTTCCATCCATTGCTTTTTATCCGGGTTGATGGCTGCTACAGAAGAAATTGTTTCGAAGCCTTTATTAGCGAGTTCTTCGCGAAATACCGGAGTCAACAAGTCCTTTCCTAACTTTAATTTTGGACGGAAATCAGTTATTTCACTTTCCGTGGAAACCGAAGATGCAAGGGGCGATGTGGCCGGTTTTGCTGTTGGTGTCAGCGAAGGGATAGTAGACCATGCTGCATCCAATTCAACTTTGTATTTATATTTTATGAGACGATGGCTAAATTCCTCGGCTAATTCAAATCTGAAAGCATCGACAAACAGCACAAATGATTCGGTTTCTTCGCCTGCCTGTTGACCGGTAAAAATAGCCGCATTTTTTTCCACCAGCTTTTGCATTTTAATGGCCAGATTTTCGAGCCAGGGATGGTAAAGTAATTTAATAATTGCCTTAACAGCATTTTTGTCCTTTTCGCTTTTTACGGCTGCCAATGCCCTGCGCATCGACTGGTCAACCTCGAATCCTTTTCCTTTGTACCAGTCTTTCAAATTTTGTATAGAATAGGTATCCGGGGCAATGTCAATTTTTTCAGCCATTTTCGCCAAATGAAACAATGCTGTGGCTAACGGCGATTTCCCCAACTCGGCCCATACCCAGCTACGTCGTATGGCATGTTCTGCTTCGAGTTTCTGCAATTTCCCGATTACTTCAGGAACAGCAAGTTTGGCGGCTTTGGTTAAGCCAATGCGTAATTCATCCTCTTTTTGCTCGTTAACCTGCGGCCATGTTTCCTCGGGCAAGGCAAAGATACCGGTTCCCAGGTCGTTGGGTTTGGCTAAGCGTAGCAGTTCCTGAATTTCTGGATATTTTGAAGGAGCCGTTTCGTACATCTGCCACACGTATTTCCAATTGTTCTTTTGGCTGCCAAGTTTTTCAGCAATGGCTTTTATATTCTTCTCATCGGGTTCAAAATCGTATTCCGAACGGCACAGGTTGAAAAACACTTCCTTTTTCCCCGGTGTCAAACTATCGAGGTAACGAGTGCCTCTGCACATCCATTTCAGGATTCCTGGGATGAGGTCGGGGAAAATCTGACTATTCAGAAAATTAGCATCCACCATCGATTTTCCATAGAAAACATCGGTTGACTGAATGATGGATGGAAGTGTTTTTACCAGGGCATCTTTGGTTGCCGCATCTTTTACCACCTTCAAGCCCAGACCTTGTTCCAGGTTTTCGAGAAAAGCCAACACAGTCCATTCGCGCCCGTTTTCCTGCAAAAAGGTAGTTCCGGTATACTGGTATTCCAACAAAGGCTGAAAATTAAATACAGCATTTTCAACATTGCGTAAATCCTGTTTTGAAACGCCCGGCAAATAAATGATGGGCGTTACATTACTGCCCCAGTCGGCTTCGGGCAGGTTTTTGGTCACCATGCATTTGAGCCAGATTGCAGGTCCTTGTTTCTTTTCCGGTTGATAATCGCCATAAATCAACAATTGAGGCAATGCCTCCTGAAGGATGGCCATTACTTCTGCCCATTGCTTTTCGGGGTCTGGCCAAAGGATGACCTCCGGCTTGACCATGATTTGGCTATTGTGATTTTCGGCCTGGTGCAAGGCTTTTAAAACTTTATCGTAAATAGTCATTTTTTCTTTTTTCTGCTTGTTCTGTTTATAAACAGAGTTCAACCATTTTAATTTCTATTGAGCATTCTATTGAGCTTCTATAAAGCATTTCTATAAAGCACTTATTAGTTTTCTTACACTTTTTGCTTTATAAAATATCTTGTCCATTTCCTCTCTCCAATCGTATCTAATACATTATTTTCGACCATATTTTTTAATAGACGCTTTACTTTAAACTGATTGATTTCTAATCCGATACGACCATGTATTTCACTAAAACCACTGTTCGGGTATGCTTTTATATCTTTATAAATCAGTTCTTCCAACCGATAATCTTCAATATTTTTAAGGTTGGTTTTGCCCTTAAAGTTTATCTTTCGTATAAACTCGGGATTAACGGCATATTGAGTGCCTTTGCCTTTGCCAGTTTTGATAATTAATTCAAATTCCACCAATCTGCCCAACCAGTTTCTAAGCCCTGTTTCTTCGTTCTGATTGAGAATACCTGATATTTCGACTGCTGTATATGATTGTTGCTGAGCCAATAAACCTAATGAAATAAGTTCTTTCTGCTTTAACGAAAATTCAGTGCTGGCTTTATCCATTAAGCGAACTACCTCCTTACTGACAAATTGTTTTTTTACTATTACGGTAACTCTTTCATCTGTTTCCTTTACAATTGGCAATGGCTTGCCACTGCCCAGTAAAAGAGCGTAAACCAAATCGTATCCGCTACCTTCTCTTTCCATTAATCCAAGGTCATAAAACGCTTTTGATATATGCTCGTTTCTTCTGATGGATTGATTCAGAATATTTTTTGGGGTTACGCCATAAGGAAGTCTACCGGGACTATGAATCTCCAAACGGTCGGGATAAATATTTATAAAAATATCGCCTCTCGTGGTGTATGTGCGATGAACCAAAGCGTTTACCACTAATTCGCGCACCACTTCGATAGGAAAGAATGGAATGTTTTTTCGGAACATACCTTCTGATATTTCAATACTCTCCTGCCAATCGGGAACATCGTTCAGCACCCGCTCTAAAAGCTCCCTGGGATTCGAAAAATAATCGTCGAGCAATAATTTCCAAATTTTTTCATCCTTATCGTCGTAGCGGATTATTTGTATGGCAGGTGGATACAATAACGAAGCTCTGTCGTTTCTTTTGCCTATCCACAGAATACCCAGGTTTGTGAGATACCCATTTTTCTGAAAGAAATAAAAGTCCAGAATTTCGTCATCACTCATCTCCTTTATAAAAGAACTGACTCTTTTTGAATTACGAATATCAACCAGAAACGTCCTACGTTTTTGTTCATCATATTGTGAAGCAGGAATCCGTTTATTTATTTGTTCTTCCCATACAAAAGCATTTTTATCGGCAGCCAACCTGGCCATTTCGTCCGGGGGGATGGGTTTGCACTCATCGTGAACGCGAATGTAATATTTACCGTCGGTGGTGCTGGCAATGGTTTGAGCGTTGCGAAAAACCTGAACTTTCAGAAATTCAGATTCGTTTTCAGCAACTTCAACTGTAATGGCAACCGCCACATTTACTGTGCGCTGTGCTATATTTTTCTGTATCAGGTCGGGCAAATTGCGGTCAACGATTTTCTGGTTTGCAGGAGGCTGGCTCTCCTTGTCGTCGATTCCTATATAGATAGAACCACCCTGAGCATTGGCAAAACTAACACAGTCTTTTGCCAATTCATCCCAATCGGTATTTCTGCCTTTCAGAAACTTCATCGATTTTTTATCGGTGTTTACATTTTCTTCCATATTGCTTACTTTCTATCAATCCTATTTACCTTCTGATAAATCCGGGGCTATTTATTATCTCTCGCGGCCCGTTTCTCTTCCAAACTCAAATGCAGGTCGTTATTGCGTATTTCGCCCCAGGGGGAACCGGCAGGGTTTTTACCGCGGTCGATGCCCCATTTGATGTTGAATTTGCTGCGGAGAACTCCGGCTTCGACAAAGGGGCGGATATTTAGCCGGACACCATCGTTTAAATCGGGCTCCCAGCCAATGGGTTGTTGTTCGAGCGGTTTCCAGCGCACAAAAATATCGTAGGGCTGTTCGCCTTCGAGTATTAGCTCCAGGTTTTCTTTTAGCTTAAGGGCTGCACTTAACAAACCTTCGGCGCCGCTTTCTCCGGCTTTCTTTTTTGATTCGCACATGCGAATCCAGTCGCCGAGGTAGGTGTAGATGAGTTTTGAGAGGTTCTCTTTGGTCAACTGGTGGTAATTGACCAAAGCCGAAAAACCATCTTTGCGACCATCCCAGATGTGCCAGATAAACGGGCGGTTGCCAAACAATTTGCAATGCTGGGTAAAAAAATCATTGCGCAACCAGTTTTCGAGGTTCGTTGCTTTGGCGCTTTCATTCTCCAGTAATTGGTTAATGGTTTGACTGCTCCACTGGTTGCCCCAAACTTCAATAAGATAATCACGCAGTCGCTCTGCGGCAGCTTGTTCTCCGTTTACAGATGGGATACATACAATGCCATCCTCATCGGCCAGGTGGTTGAAAGCTTTTATCTGAGCAATTAATTCGCGAGCTTCATCAGCCAGTTCCATTTCTGCATCGCTCTCTGCAGGCCAAGTATAGTTTAACAAGCGAGCCAATGCTACCTGCAGTGGGTTGCCTGTTTTACCTGGATTGCCATGAAACAACCATTGAGTAGGGTCATCGCTGTAAGGTTTGGGCAGGCCAATGGGGTATTTTTCTTCTGCTACTTTTTGCCAGTGTTCTAAGTTAAACGGAACTTTTACTAAAGTTGCATTAGTGACACTTACCTTCTGGTCAATTTTCCTTACATCATTATTGTATTGTTCACTACTACAATAGGTCCAAATTGGTAAAAAAAATTCTTCCTTATCTGGAAGTATTACGGAAGAATTGTTATCAAAGATTGTTTTAAGATTAACGGTTGCACATATTGTTGCCATTTGAGTGACGGCAATACCCAATCTCAACTGAGAATCAAGACCTTGGATCCTTGCACCAGAAGAAGAACATAATGAACCATTTCCATTTTGCCAATAAATAATATTTTCTTTTCCAACAAAATAGTTTGTTTCTTTAAATGTAGTCTGTTGAAATATCCAAGTTCGTTTATCAATTTTGTTTATCTCCCAAAATAATCTTCCATAGTACGAAAAATCTCCAGTTGCAATTCCTTGTAATGCCTTTGCATATTTGCTTAATAGTACTCCCTGATTATTTATTTCTAAAACAATTCTTGCATCCGGATTCCCCAACTGTTTTTGTTGGTTTACGGTTTTGAGTTCGGCGGTTTTAAGTGCTTCGTCTTTAGCCGCTGCGTTAGATGCTTTACTTACATCAAAACCTGTCAGTGTTTGCTCACTTTTGGGTTTTAAATGTGAAATTGAAATAAGCATGACATTAAAATCCCACATGGGCGTTTGGAATGCTTTGGCTCCCAAACGAGCAACCAAGCTCCAAGTTTCATTTTTCAATAGCTTCTCTCTAAATTTCTTGTAAGTAGTTAGGAAAAGCCAGTTTTGAGGTATAACACTACAAGAAATTCCTCCTAAAGTATTTGATTTGAGCATTTTATGTAAAAATACAGTAGCCAAATCACCCTTTGCTTCAGGGTAATGCTTTTCGCAATACTCTGCCATAACTTCATCTTGCTTACCACGAGACAAATACGGCACATTTGTAATCTGTAACGTATATTTTTTTGAAAGCAATAACCCTGCTTTTGCAATCCCTGCAGCAACTACACCACGTTCCAATATTTCAGAATCTGCTTCGTTTTTCAATGCCTGCTCCAGGATGGGTTGCAGTTGCTCAAAATTGGCAGTGTAGGTGCCAGCTTTAATGGTGGAGGGGTCAAGCAAACTGCCTAATTCTGGCGCTAACTGGAAGTGTTGGTACAATTCACGCATGCCGTTTTCCATAAGGGCTTTATCATAAGGGTCATCAACTTTTTCAACAAGTTTTACCCAGTCGTCCACTTTGCCTTTTGGGGCAATACCGCTGCAGGCAATATTCATTTTGGGCAGTTCAAAGTAATAGGTACAAAATTTCCAGGCGGTTAATGCCAGGTTAAATGCTGCCAATTGCGTACAACGCGGGTCAAGTTCCAGACCATGAAGATTTTCGCTAATTACTTTTACAGTGACTTCTTCTTTTGTTAAGCCCTCTTCGAGCATTCGCAATCTTGCAAATACTACAAACAAGGAGGCGATAAAGTGACCGGAACCGGCACTGGGGTCCATCGATGTAACATCCTTGGTTTTTTCTGGCCAACCTTCAAATTTACCTGCTGCTGGAAGTCCGTTATCCAGTTTCCGCAAGTATTCAAATTTAACGGGAGGAACAATTCCCGGATTGCGGCTTACCCACCAGGCACCCAGTGTATTGTCGATGAGGAAATTTACCATGTAGGGTTCGGTAAACAACTGGGTTACTGCAGGTAATTTTTCTGAATCAACTTTCTCTCCTTCTTTGATTTTTTTATTGGCATCAACTTTTGCGTCACTTTGCCAAAACTGGTACACCCATCCCAAGGCATCCTCTGCTGTAAAAATATCGGGTTCAAGCGCATCAATAATTTGTTCGAGCTGGATGCGGTCGTTGGAGGCAAAGCTCACCTTTAATAAAGGGTCGTTTACCCTAAAAATGGCCGGGAGCATCAGCGAGGCATAAGCTGCAGCAGCTTCCCACTTATCGGCATAGCCTTCTTCGGGAGCCAGTTGTTCGCAGTCGGCTAACGTTACTGCCACACCATCGGGGTGCATCAACAGGTTATTGGCTTCGAGAAAACGTGCAAAGAGCATTTTGTGCCAGGTTTCGTAAGCCAGTTCGTAAGCCAATTTGTCTATTTGCTGCGTGCCATCAGCTTCCAGCGTATCTCCCAACAGCCGTGCTTTCGAACGCAACTGGTTTCTGAGTTTCCGTTCTTCGGCCAATAAATGCTGGAAAGGTTCCTTGTTTTGGATACCAATGGAAATTAACGCATTTTTTGCCGCGGCTTCCGCTTGAATACGTGCCTTTTTTACGGCACTCTCCAGTGTATTTCGTTGTTGTGAGGTAAGTACTGCCATTATTTTAATATGATTGAGCTTGAGTCTTTTAAAAGGTCTTCCAATTGCTTTTTCAGTTCGGCCACATACTTATCAATATCGGCCTGCGAGCTGATGGTTTTGCGTGGCATGTTATAAGTTTTTGCCTGCGGTGCAGCCAGTTTAACCGCTTCTTCGAGGGCTGCCTGAAACTGGCCTGTGAGCGCTGCTATTTTAGTTTCCCAGGTAAACAGGTTGGCACTTTGTAATTGGAATAAGAGCGCCTGCGCATCGTGGTGTTTAATTTCCGGTTTGGTGAGTAATTGATGCCTTGCCAGAATACCATGTTTTTCCTCAGGTGTAATTTTCTTAAAGTACTCGTTGTGCTGCAATTCATCCATCAACTTATCGTAAACCCCAATGTATCGTTGTTTTAATCCGTCGAGAACGGCCAACAGCTTCTCGGCTATTTTATGCAACAAAGGCTGAATCAAATCCGGCTCCTGTAACATTAGTCGGTCGGTGTAAATAGCATCGAAATCTGTTTTAAGGATCTCGAAGTCATCCGTGTCGGGAGCCTGTTCTATTAGTTTTTGAAGCAAATTCCATTCTTGTTCGCGTTTTAAGACAATAGGTGCTTTAATTTTCCACTCCGTGAATTTAGCTTCCAAATCATCTTTTTGCTGAAGAACATCCAGCAAACGCTCGTTCCCTTCTTTATTTTCAATGTTGGTTATAAAATCGGTATTGATGGGTTCTGGACGCGGAGCATGGCCGCTAACCTGTTCAGCCAAGGAACGCAATTGCTTGAGGTATTCATTTGAAAACGGAAATATATCCTGATTTGGAGGACAAGAAATTCCGGCATTCTGGAATATTTTTCGGATGGTGATTTTATCTTTTGCCCCCAGAATGTGTACCTCCTTTTTAAATGAAGCCTGGTTTATTTTTCCGGGCTTCAGGTCGGCCTCTGATGAACTAATATGTTGCGAATTATTTAGCATTATCAGGATGGTATCAACAGCATCCTGGCTCCATCCGTAAGGAGATTTCATGAAATTCGTACGAATGTCTTTTCCGCTCTTCGATGTATTTCCGAGGTAACGCAGAATTTCGAGCGCAACCGGATGTTTATCCACATCGCCTGAATAATGAATCGCATTAAGAGCATCGGGATTGCCTGCCTGTGCTTTGGTTAATGCCTGACCCCAGCCCAGTGCATCGGCCTTTCCTAAGAAATCGGTAAACTGGCGGTTGGCAATGTTGCCTAAAGCTTCCTGGATGTTTTCTTTTAATGTCCCAGATTGAACTGTATTTCCACCAGCCAGATAAACGATGGCTTCACCTCCAATTTTTTCGATTAAATCATCTATCGCACTTTTTGCATTTAGTTGTCTGGTTTCCATTGCTTTTTGGGCTTGTTGCCCTTCAGGGGTCGAGGGAGTTCCCATCCCCTGGATAGTAGCACCGGCAGCCAGGTATTTTAGAATTTCGGTACGAAGTTCGCTGTCTCTGAATTTTTTTACAAATGCGTAGGAGAGAGGTGTGTTATTACCGGCAGCACGGATTTCGTTTAACACATTTGCTTCGTTTTCGTTCCATCCATCGCGCACCCACAAATGTAGTTTTACTTCGGTGTTCGGGGCTAAATCCTTATCCCACAATTCGAAATCACGCACCATTTTGGAATATCCCTGGGTAATGTTAATTCTTTTGGTTTTGTCTTTAAAATGGCCCAGGATTTTTTCTTTACGCAGGGTCTGAATTTTATCATCGCCCGAGTTGTTGAGCTTTATGTAATGCTTGGTATATTCCTGTTCCCATTCGGCACCTATTTTGGTTTGGAGTCGATATTCGTCGCTAATGGGCATCAACACCTTTTCGTCGACCAACTTTTTGATTAAGTCCTTAATCTTTGAACGAAACACATCGGAACTCCCATTCAGGTTGCCAATCAGTAAATCGGCTATGGTATTTTCGTTCAATTTCAAACCTGTGTTTTGGATTTCGGAGGTTACTTTTTCGAGCAGGAAAACGGCACTTAGTATCCGACCTTCCAGTTCCTTGTCACCACCTTTTGCTTTTCGCTCCTGAATCATATTGCTGGTATCATTCAGTAAAAGACCCGATTGAATCAATTGAGTCTGGTTTTGGTCGAAAATAAAATCACCTGCTACTATTTGTCCCAGTTCTTTATTGGCGATTACCTTCAAACTGTCGTCAATAACGCGCAACTGGTTACGAAGTTGCCCCGAAGTACCGGCCACATCAATAACCTGAAGTACTTTGTTCCAGAATTTACGGGTAGATGGCATTAAGGGATAATCGGCAACCAATGTGTTTTTGTCTTCCGTGAGGTAGCCAAAAACAGACCCTTCCAGGTTACGGGCAATCTCACCGGAGGATGCTTCCAGTTTATTTCCAATTGTTGTAACCGATGCCGGTTTTTTATCGAGAATCGTCTTGCGGATAACGGTCTGAATATCGGTGTTCGACAATTGAATGGGTATCCGGTAACGAGCCATCAGTTTTTGCAGGCTGGGCGTATCTGTCAACGCATTCTGCCCCGTGCCCACAACTAAAAATTTACCATTGAACTGAGAACAAAGGTCTTCTGTGAGGAGTTGAACATCGAAAGCTAAATCGGGGTCGTCACCAATAAACTGCTGAACCTCATCCAAAATAATAATTGTACAGGGAATTTTATCGCCAAAATGAATGGGTAGTATTTCATCCCGAATTGTGTTCACAAAATCCTGGCGACCGATGGTTTCCACCCTGGGGAATTGTGCACGGAACAGCTCCTTTAATTTCATTTCATTCTCAGCCAAATCAGACCGAAGCTCCAGAACGGACTTTGAAAGAACGGATGAAACAAACAGGTTTTCTACTTCCCGTTTAAAATCTTTTCCTTTTGATTCGACAAGCGCTTTTACGTTTTCGTACAAGTCTTCATTAATCAGCCAGGAGATAAATTTAAAGTGGTGATATTGTTGTGGCAATCCAAGCGCATTCAACAGTAGTTGGAGGAAGGAATAACGGATGTCTTTCGAAGGAAAATCACGCAATGTACCGGCAACTGATAAGCGACCTAGAATTTTCTGTTTTCGATCGAGTTCAACGAAAAAATCCTGAATTTCCTGAGGGAGTGGTTTAATCGTGCGGGCTGTATTCCCATTTGGAAATTTGAAATCTTCCCAAAGATACCCGGCCATTTTTACCAGATGAGATTTACCACTACCGTAGAACCCACTAACCCAAAAAGCAGGCTGCTCGGTGCTGTCGTAATTTTGAAGATAGAATTGCAATATTTTTTTCAGCCCGTCGTGATATTCGCCTTCACATACGAAAGTCTGCAATTCGTATTCAGCTATTGAAAGGTCATCTTTTTCGTTTATGGTTCGGATTTTAGCAACTCCTTCGTTCTTAAGGTTAACAAGTTCGGGATTGAGGGTAAATAGTTCTTTGTTCTTCATTTCTGTTGGTCATAAAGTTATAGGTCTGGCGAGGTAATCCCAGCCGTCACGTGCGTCTAAAAGTCTATATTGATTATGTTCAAATTCGCCCGGGAAGAATATAAGCATCCTACCCGTGAAATCTTTGTCACAGCTTTTCAGAATTTCGGACAAACGGGCAAAGCCGAACAACGAAGATACATCTCTGATGGCCACCAAGGTATCAGAATCCTGGGGTAAATTCTGAAGTTTTGATTTCAGAAAATTAATTGAAAAAGGAATAAATTCGGCTTCCAGTTGGTCAACAATATATTCCGGATTGGTAAAATATTCATCCCGGTAGTCGTGGTTTGACATCCATTGAGGAAAGCAATCCTTGAACGAAACTACCTGCCATTTCTTTCCAGCTTTAATGGTTGCCGTTTCAAAGTCGTCCAGACGAAGGTCGATTTTACGATGTTCGGTAGGGTCGAAAACTAAAAACCAGATTCGTTCCTGCCCCGATAGGGTTGAACCCCAGGGTTCGTTTAGCACGTTTTCAAATGCCTGTAATAGCTGATCAATCTTGGATGCCATCGATTCCAATTTTTGTGATTAGTGAGTTAAATGAGAATGTGGTAACATTTCCGGCATGTTGGTATTGTATTAAATCCATTTTTACACACTCCATTGCCAATTCCCGAAGTTTTTGCTCGGAATAACAAAGAGCCTTTATGCATTTGTGTGACCAGATAAATTCGCCACGTGCTCCATCTAAATAAGCCATGAGAAAAGCAAAGGCTGCAATTTTGGGACTTATCTTCGGAACAACTCTAATATTTTTGACTTTTCCTTCGATGAATCCGGCCTGCTTCCAAGAGCTTGCGATATTTTGTGCCAATGATTTACGGGTCTTTGGGGAATACCTTGCCGGATGAAATGATTCAATATTTTGTTCGAAGCTCTCAATGGCAGCTTTTGTTCCAATTTCAGTTTTTGATACAACAGGTATGCTTTCGAAAAGCAATTCATCGTTTCTAATTGCGATAATGAACGCCAGCAAGGATTTCTCGCTTGTTTCAACCAAACTCCAGAAGTATTTAATTGTCCTAAAAGCATCATCTTCCATATTGAATCCATAGAGCTGTTTCAGGTAGTTCGTAGTTTTTTCAATTCCTGAACTTGATTTTTTCCCAATTACATTGTCTTTCAGTGCTTCAAAAAAGCTATTGCCTTCAGCAGAATAGTCCATTACCTTTTCAAATTCAGAGAACATGATTGTTCGGCTAGTATGAACGGTTTTTATTTTAATCATAATTATTACAGTTCTTGCTCAACAATTTTTAAAGAAGCCTTTGCAACTTCTTCGTTCTTCACCAACTCGTAAATTTGCCCAGCAAGCCAAAGTGTAAGCAAATCGTTCGTGTTTGTTTGAAGAAGTTCAGCAAGCTTTATGACTTGTTCCCGTTTTGCTCTTCGTTCGCCCCGTTCAATTTTGCTGTACATTGGTGTATCAATTTCCAATCCGGCGGCCAATTGGCGTTGAACTAAGCCTTTTTCTTCCCTGAGTTTTTTTATTCGTTTTCCTAAAAACATGATTAATAAGTTTACGATTTGTCAAATTATGGCTAATTTAAAAAAGAATAAGCAAACAAAGGCAAAAAGAATCAACTAAATTTCAGCAGCGTGATGGGGAAATGTAGGAAATACAGGAAATAAGAGATAGTATGTGTATGCGAAGGGTGCGAAGCACCATAGCAAATGATTTCTAAGAATTTTCGAAAAAACCAACAGATATCCTCACGGGAATTGGCTTTCCATAAGATTTTTTGTTACTTTTGGTTTCAAGGTATTCATTTACAAACAACACCCATTATGAATTTTTTTAAGTCCACGGGAACCGCGGTTCTCTTGTTATTTGTTTTTGCATCATGCACTCCCCAGGATTCACCGGATTCGGGATTTTTGCCTGCTGCACCTATTTCCTTTACCGGATCCACGGAAGATCCGGCTACTCGCACAACACTACGGGATGGAACCCATACATACTGGGAGGCTGTCAGCGACCGCATCGGCATGTTTTCGGCGCAGGGAAGGACCTCGCAAGAAGACGATCCGCCGGCCTGCAACGTCCCCTTTACGGCCCAAAACTCGGCAAGTTCCTCGGAATTCACGGGATCCATGTACTGGGGAGAAGCTGAGGCTGAACACACGTTTTACGCGTATTATCCATATGATAGCGACTATTCGGGGGGACCGGCGGCCGTTCCAATCTCTATGCCTAATCTCCAGTTTCAGTCCGGGGCCAATAGCAGCAGCCATATAGGGCCCCTGGATTATATGGTAGCCGGACCGGTGACGGTAAATGCCCCGGGAACGCCGGGA
>Ga0172381_10004070_pt1 | contig 15230 bp, 14 predicted proteins | sample Leawel6488metaG_FD_119754 | JGI IMG/M metagenome (GOLD analysis project Ga0172381, IMG submission 119754) | Leachate microbial communities from a municipal landfill in Southern Ontario, Canada - Leachate well 64-88 metaG | ecosystem: Engineered > Solid waste > Landfill > Unclassified | place...
TCCCGGCAATCAGTAAATTCGTGGAACGCAGAATGCCATCGAACGTGGATTGACCCGTGCCGTAGTAATTATCCATTAGATGCTTCGTCTTGTTGTCATTGACCGCAATCATCGGACACTTGAGTGCTCCTTCCTTCACCATGGCATACAAGCGAATGATGCCGGTGGTTGTTTCCTCGCACCCGCCAATAATGTTCTCCAGAAGGTGCGGATGCTTGGTGTGAATTTCGGTAACCAGATCGCAGCCGTCATCAATGGTGATCTGCGGTTCTGTTTCAATCACTGCTGTGAGGAATTTGTAGTAATCCTCTGTGCTTTCTCCTTTGTATGCCCAAACAAGCACGTTCTCTTCTGCATCGAGTGCCGCAGCTATGTCATCCTGCGTACTGAGCGGATTGCACCCGGTGATGGCGACTTTTGCTCCTCCGGCAACAAGCGTACGAATGAGGACACCTGTTTCCTTTGTCACGTGCAATGCCATGCCAATCGTAAGCCCCTTAAAAGGCTTTTCTTTGGCAAAGCGTTCACGAACTTTCATGAGCGCACCCATGCGCCGCTCGGCAATTTCCAGGTTCAGGCGGCCTTGTTGGGCAAGTGCCGGATCTTTGACATAAGACATAGTGCACAGAGCGTAGCCGAAACGCAGAAAAATCCGAAGCGCGAAATGGGAGATTTATTACAGAATTATGAAGCTCCACCAACTTACCTGCGTACTGCCAACACGCAGGAAGTATCCTGCGAATTTGTTACAGCAAAAACGGGGCGTCACAGGATTTGCAGGTCTTTAGTCTCAGCGCAAATCCGGCGCCTCTTTCTCGTAGAACTGCTCCATTCTTCTGGAAACATCCTCCAGCTTGAGGGAATTCATAAGTGTGCCTTCTTGCTCAACAGCAAACGAGCCCATAGCTGCTCCCAGTCTGCATGCATCCGGAAGATCCCATCCTGCCCCCAATCCTTTGAGCATACCAGCCCGGAATGCATCACCTGCCCCCGTTGGATTCACCAACTTCACAGGCGAGCAGGCACGGATGGCAGTTGCGCCGTCTTTATTAAAAATAGTGAAGCCGTGATCCCCATCAGTAACAATCAGCGTATCAACGAGCTTTAGGATGCTGTCTTCGTTGCGCTTCAGAAGATCGAAAAGCCGATTACTCTCATAATCATTTACCACCACAATCGTACTCATACGCACCAATCGTTCCAATGCATCGGTACCAAAAGCAATGATTTGTTGCCCCGGATCAAAGATGACAGGAACTTTATTTTCATCGCACCATTCCATGGCTGCGACCATGGAACTTGTATCCCGCGGCCCAACAAGTGCATAGACAATATCCTTCCGGACAGCAGAGAGATCCGGCCAGGCGCGCCCTACATCCGCTCCCGGATGAAAGAAAGCGATTTGGCACTCTTCACTATCTGTACCAATAATGGCCGTTGCGGTCACTTTATCTGCAACTTGTTCGATGTAATCCGTTGCCACACCGTGTTTTGTCAGCATCTCCAGATACTCTTGCCCGTCATTCCCCACCGATCCAACCAGGAGAGGATCTGCCTGCAAGAGCCGAAGATTCCATGCAACATTCGCCCCTGTTCCGCCATGGTGCTTGGCATAATGAGACGAGAAAAAGGAAAGGGAAATATTTTCGAGTGCTTGCGGATCAAGCGCATCTGCAAACAGCCCGTCGTACCCAAGCAGAACATCGTATGCAATGGAACCGGTGACAAGGATGCGTTTGCTCATATCCGGACAAATGGTGGCACAAATTCCTAAAAAACACCAGATATACGTTGTGCGGTATTTGCCGGAACAAAGCCTCTGCATTCATTATCGCCAGACCACAGTAAAATAGAGAATTTTTCCGACACAACGGAGGAAGATCCGCTACACTTTTGCTCACATGAAAATAGCGGTGATCGGCACCGGCTACGTTGGTCTTGTCTCTGCCGCATGTTTCGCGGAATTGGGACATGAAGTCTTTGGTGTTGATATCGATGCCAAGAAAATCGCCAAGTGTAAGAAAGGCGAAAGCCCCATTTACGAACCGGGATTGGAGGAGCTTTTAAGAACAGGGCTCCAAAACGGCAGGCTTTCTTTCACGACAGACATTACCGAAGTTCTTCCGGAATCCACTGTGGTTTTCTCTGCTGTGGCAACGCCGCCGGGCGAAGGCTACAAAGCAGATCTACGTGCAGTGTTCACTGTTGCAGAAACCGTTGCGCAGCATGCAGATCACGATCTGGTCTTTGTGAATAAGTCGACCGTTCCGGTAGGAACGGGAAAGCAGTGTGAGGAGCGCATCGCGAAAATCCTCAAAGAACGCGAGGCGGATATCACCATTCCCGTTGTGAGTAATCCGGAATTCCTGCGTGAAGGCATGGCGGTGAATGACACGCTCATGCCCGATCGTATTGTTGTCGGCGTGAATCATAACGAGTGGGCGCACGAATTGATGGAGGAACTCTATCGCCCCATCACCCGCGTGGGGAAACCTCTTGTCTTTATGAACAGAGAGAGTTCGGAGATTGTGAAGTACGCAAGCAACGCTTTCTTGGCGACCAAAATCAGCTTCATTAACATGCTCACGGAACTCACGGAGAAAACCGGGGCCAATATTCGCGATATTGCCAAAGGTATGGGATTGGATAACCGCATTGGTCCGCGCTTCCTGCATGCCGGAATCGGATATGGAGGAAGCTGCTTCCCCAAGGATGTAAAAGCTCTACTCGCCACAGCACAGGAAATCGATGTCAGCATGGATATTGTGGAAGCGACTGATCGAATCAATCAGCGGCAACGGCAGAGATTCTTTAAGCGCATTCTTACAATACTTCCCAAAAAAGCGACTGTTGGTATTTTAGGTCTCGCTTTCAAGCCGAAAACCGATGACATGCGTGAAGCACCCAGCTTGGATTTGATTCCCGCGCTGGTGGAAGCAGGACACACTGTAAATGTGTACGATCCGGCAGCTATGAATGTAGCAAAACCACTACTCCCAAAAGATGTTCACTTTATGAAAAACCCATTGGCAGTAGTACAGGATGCCGATGCCATAGCTATACTGACTGAATGGGATGAGTTCCGCGGATTGGATCTCCATAAGATTGCCGGAGCCATGAGAGGAACCGATCTCTTTGATGGCCGCAACATCTACGAGGAAGAAGAAGTTCGCGAGGCGGGGCTGCAGTATCATGGAATCGGCTTATAAAACCTCCTTCCGAGCTGTATTCGAAGAGATGAAAGAGATTATTGACATAAGACTAAAACAGTTCATAATAGAATTATGATATGCATAGCTGCCGAAAAATCTTTGTACATCGACGATGAAATACTGCTCACAGAGCTCACCAAACCAACCTTTGATTTACAAGAATGTCCTCGGGCAGCAGCAGGAGAAAACATGGTAACGACAATCATCGCATTTACTGCATCCGGAGCATTAAGCATGCTCCCCTGCAACCAAGCGGGCACATCCGATCAGCCCGATGTGAGTATTCCGTGCGATGGCTGTAACGCGAACTGCACATTACACATGCAAGTTGGCGGTTTTAAAGAAATACCAGTAAGCATACTGGTAAAACCAACAGTAACTTAAAGACATATAACCCCCGAAGATGGTACTCTAACCGTAGCATGAAGATACTTCTTACCGGTGCTGCCGGGTTCATCGGGTTCCATACGGCTAACGCGCTACTTGCGCGGGGAGATGAGGTTATTGGCTTTGACAACTTCAATCCATATTACGATCCACAATTAAAAGAGGATCGCGCCGCGCAACTGGAAGGAAAGAAGGGGTGGAAAATGATCCGTGGCGACATTCTGGATCGTGAAGCCTTGAGCAGCGCAATGGCAGGCGCAGATCGTGTATGTCATTTGGCCGCATTGGCCGGCGTGCGCTACTCCTTTGAACATCCCGACGAATACGTGGATATCAACATTAAAGGATTCTTCAATGTACTTGACGAAGTACACAAACAGGAAATTCCCGGACTGATTTACGCATCATCAAGCTCTGTATATGGAAGCAACAAAGAGCAGCCCAGCAAGGAAGAACACCGAACAGATAGTCAGGAATCACTCTATGGCATGAACAAGAAGGATAACGAACTGATGGCGAACACCTATCACCTTACATACGGAACTCCTGTGACAGGACTGCGATTCTTCACGGTGTATGGCGCCTGGGGCAGACCGGATATGGCGCTCTTCATTTTTACCGACGCACTGCTGCACGATAAACCGTTGCACATTTTTGGACATGGAAAAATGCAACGTGATTTTACCTTTATTGATGACATCGTCTCAGGAATAATCGCCTCGATCGACAAAAATTATGACAATGAAATTTTCAATCTTGGTTGCGGCAAACAAGAAGAACTCATGGAATATGTGCGTATGATAGAAGTCTCCTGCGCTAAAGAAGCGGTGAAGGAATTTATGCCCATGCAGCCGGGAGACGTAAAAGGAACGGCAGCGGATATTTCCAAGGCACGCAAAATGCTCGGATTTGACCCAAAAACACAGATCAAAGATGGAGTCCCAAAGTTTGTGGAGTGGTATCGCGAGTACTACAACATCTAATAAGAATCCACTTCTGAATGTTTTAACTCTACGCCTTCCACGTAAATACTTTGTTCATCGTGTAATTCCACACGACTCCTACAAATGCACCGATGAAGACGGCCAGAAATTCTGACCAGCCAAGAGAAAAGAGGAATGTGCTCACGGCCCAGTTGGCGATGGCGCCGAATAAACAGGCAATGTTGAACTTTGCAAAACCGACAAGGGCTGCGCGCCCATGCAGACGCTGTTGCGCAAACGTCCAGATATTATTGAGCAGGAAATTGAAGATGATTGCCGTTTCCGTAGCACCCAGTACGGAAGCGGAAAATCCTGCAACGGAGAGATCCCCGCTACGCATGATAAACCGTGAGATGGTGTAGTACGCACTTAAGTGAACAAACACTCCTGCCGTACCCACCATGCAATACTTCACAAACGTGAGGGGAATCCATCGCCCGAGCGTTACATCGTAGAGATACTCCAAAAATTCAACCTGCACCCTAAAGGAGAGTTTGCTCTCTCCGTGGAGACGTTCCTGGAATGTGAATGGATGTTCCGTGACTTTGGTGCCTCGCGGAACGCAAACAAGAAGATCCAAGAGGATCTTGAACCCTTTGGGATTGAGCTTTTCCACAACCTGCTCAAAGAGCGTGCGTTTAATGGCAAAGAATCCACTCATAGGATCTTGGACTTTCACTTTACAGAGCATCAGTGCCATTTTTGTCGCAACGCGGCTCACCAGTTGTCGCCGTTCGTCCCATGCACCGACACTCCCCCCTTCTGCATACCGTGAACCAAGTGCGATTCCACTTCCGGATACAACAGCATGATAGAGTTGAGGAAGGAGTTCCAGATCGTGTTGTCCATCTGCATCCATGACGACAAACACGGACCCCTTTGCTGCAAGGAATCCTTCAATGACTGCTGAAGAAAGTCCGCGCCGTCCAATGCGTCGAATGACATGAATATCCTGTTTATTCTGCGAGAATTCGAGTGCCACTTTCCACGTTTCATCCGGAGAATCGTCATCGACAATAATAATCTCGTGTGCGATATCCTTAAGAACCTCCTCAATTTTTGGTAAAAGCTCTGGAATGTTCTCAGCCTCGTTGTATGTTGGCAGAATCAGAGAAAGCATGAGAAAGAAGACCTGAAAAAGTGGAAATAGGAAGAAACTGCCTCACAGCATAGGCGCGATTTGTGGAAGGGAAAATCAAATGTCAGGTTTTGTATTCTGCTCTGAAGATTTACAATGCATATTGATGCGTACCCTCCACACAGTTTTACTCTGCGGTGCATTGGCCCTTCTGGTAAGCGTTCCGTCGCTCATCCTCTTGCCACACATGGTGCCATTTCTACAACAGCCAGTACGAGCTGCTGCCCCGCTGGCAATCCGGGAGTTAAGAAAACAGGGACTCTGGCTTGTGAATGCAGAACTCCAACGCATCGAACAGACAGAAGATGGCGTATGTTTTCATTGGAAATACCGTTATACACAACGAATGAAAACACTGTTGCAATCTGAGTCCTATATCACTTGTATCTAATGCGCCCTTCTTACACCCGCATTATCCTCTGGTTCATAATCATTCTGGGAATTCTGCTCAGAATGACGGATGTCGGCTTTCCGGATATGGCCACCGATGAAGCACAATTTGCACTTGGCGCTTCTGCGGCGCAACCACCCGGAGGCATGGCATTCTTTGCTATGGCACAAATGCTTTTTGGAGCAAATGCGGTAGCAGTACGTAGTGTTTCGGTAGCTCTGGGGATTGCCACTGTGGCACTGATATACCTGATCGCCCGTGAAACAACGAACAAGCAGACAGCCTTGATTATCGCCGCCATTGCAGCGATGTTCCCCAGTCACATCCTCTTCTCTCGCCTTGCATACTTGAGTGTTCCGCTGTGTTTTGCATGGACTCTAACACTCCTGATGTTTCTGCAGACGAGAAAGAAGGAGAGCACTGCACTGCTCCTTGGTCTCTTTGGTGCAAGTGTACTGGCAACGTATACAAAAACTCAGGGATTGCTTCTGCCGGGAGCACTCCTTCTTGGCCGCATTATCGAAACCCGCAGGCAATGCTTCCGCGATGGAATTTGTTGGATTTTAGGACTGAGCCTAATCCCCATATTGCTCTATATAGGCACACATCCTGGCATCGCAGCAACTCTGCTTCTCTACGGAGGAAACATGTATGGCTTCTCTGGATTTATTGGAAGAATTGATATGCTTGTGAATCTTTGGTGGCATCTGCTGCCGTTCTTCCTGCTTCTGGGACTTCTGAGTATCACAGAGCTTCGACGGCTTTCGTGGCCATTGTTGATGCTCCTGAGCATTGGTACCTGTATCGGTTTGGTGTTGGGTCCCGCGCACGAATATTACGCGACATATCTTGTATATTGGTCCATACCCATGGGAATACTCGTGGCACGATGGAAATCACGCACGCAAATAATGATGTTTGGCGTTCTCATTGTGAGCGTACTTCTCACCTTGGGGCCTCGCGATATTCTTCGCACACCATGGACGCATCCATTGTTTGTGCGGGAGGGGTACTGGAATGTACATGCGAAAGATATTAACGCCATTCTGGAAGATGAGGAGGAAGTCATTGCCATTGGCCCCGCAGGCCATCACATCCGGTGGTACTTGCAACCACGAATACTGGTAGGAAAGGATATGAATCTTTCGCAGACGAATGGAACATATTTGCTACTCAATAAATTCGAACGGGATCGTCTTGGCAAAGCCTCTGTGCTCTATGAAGATGGTGAAATCACCATTCTGCGCTCCGAATAAAACCAGTAGTAAATACTTAGAATATTGCCGGACTTTTTAACATGCACAATGCGCCATACACCGCTACCATACGTACAATGAAGGTTTTAGTTACAGGAAGCAGCGGCACAGTGGGAACACGGCTTTGTGAAAAGCTGCTCGCACAGGGGTCAGAGGTTGTGGGCGTCGACTGGAGATCAAATGAGTGGAAACCAGAGATTGATGCACTGACGATCAAAGCAGATTTGCGCGATGAAGCGAGTATTGATCTTCTTCCAAAAGATGTCGATGCAGTGGCACATCTGGCTGCCAACGCCCGCGTGTACGAATTGGTGAAAGATACTTCTCAGGCACGCGACAACTTCATTACAACATTTAATGTACTGGAATTTGCACGGCGCAATGCTATCCCCCGTTTCCTGTTTACCTCCTCGCGTGAGACGTACGGAAACACTCATGATCCGGTATGCACAGAGGATAAAGCACGTATCGAGAACTGCGAGAGCGCCTACACTGCAAGTAAAATTGGCGGAGAGGCGCTTGTGGAAGCATACAAACGCTGTTACGGAATGGGTACGGTGATCGTGCGCCTGTCGAACGTTTACGGCATGTACGATAATTCGGACCGTGTTGTTCCTCTCTTCATTCGTCAGGCAAAAGCCGGTGAGTTACTCACAGTGTTCGGTGAAGAGAAATGTCTGGATTTCACGTACATTGATGACACCATGCAGGGGTTGCTGCTGATACTGGAAAAATTCGATGATGTGAAGAATGAAACCTACAACATTGCCTACGGCAAAGGCACGACCATCGTGCACTTGGCAGAAATAATCAAAGAGCTTCTGGGTAGCTCATCAGAGATCCGCATTGATAACAATCGACCGGGGGAGGTAATCAAATATACCGCAGACATCGCAAAGGCTCGCCGAGCTTTGGGTTTTGCCCCCACGATATCGTTCGAAGACGGTATTCGGAAAACCATCGAGTGGTACGCAGCACATACCTAAGCCATTATTCTAAACGCAGGAACCACCGCCATTGTTGCAGGAACCAAATGACAAAGAGCATGTCGACAACGATTGGAGCGGCAAAGAAGATCGTGATCAGATGCAGACGCTCTCCGAATGCGAGGAAAAAATAGAACCACTGAAAGTGCAGTGTTGCCAAAACAAAAGGAATCCAGAGAGGATATTTTTTCAGAACAGGAAGCGCAGCAAGTATAAGGAGCAGCATACCCGCCTGCATGTAGTATTCATTCATCGTCGCAACAACGGCATTCATACCAAAGCCAAGAATCGCACCGATAAGGAGCGCTGCAGGAAGCTTGCGTTCCGTGAAATATTGACGTTGTGCTATGAGGGCAAAAATCCCCAGAAACATGAGAAGCGGTGTGGTGTGGAGAAGATTTTCATGCCCCGTTCCCCCCGGATTGGGATAGTGGTAATTATGCACGGAGAAGAGGATTTGCAGAGCGTATGCCGCATTGAGAAGTATTTTCATCGGCTCTTGCCATACAGACGCCTCGTTGAGTTCCGGATGCACCCCAACAATGACATGCCCCGCTTGCACATACTGAAATAAAGCAGCGAGAACGGGGATTGTAAGCCCGAGGAGAATGATATGGTGGCGCTTCCAAAGTGACCCTTGTTCCGGACGATAAATCCAAAGAACGGGAAGAAGCGCGAGTGCAAAGGGCTTTGTGAGTATCGCCAGACCCCATGCAATTCCTGTCCACCATTTTCGTTCACCTGCACCATAGAGAGTGATCAACATAAGAACCCAGTAACCGGCAGCGGTATATCCGATACCGGAAATCATGGAAACGAACGGCGACATGGTCACGATGCCGGCGAGCACAAGTCCGTACCAGCGTGACCGGAAAAGACTGGCTCCGGCAAGATACGCAGAAACCGGCAATAGAATTGCATAGATCATCTGCAGCTCAATTTCCGCCAGTGACGAATGTGTAATCCAGTACAGCGGAACTGCAAAAATATTGGAACCGTGGAATCCGGGGATGGAAAGATCCAATGTGCCAGACGCAAGCGATTCCACGAATGCCTGGTAGAAGAAAAAATCCCTGTCGGGTGAAGGGGTAAGACCAATAAAACTTACACCAAGCCCCGCCGTGAGCAGGAGAACCGCTCCCCATACAAGAGCCATATCCGTTCGGAAAAATCGAATCATGAAAACCAGTGTACTCAAGAATCCCCGAAAGGAAACGAAAATACTCCTAAGGAATTTTATTCTTAGCTTTTGGCGGATTGAGCATCCTGCTCCGGAACAGCCCCCTGTTCAAAGTACTCTTGCCCGGCACCAACGGAATCAATGTTGTAGCGTTTGCCTTCCAGAATTCCCCGGGCTGTGAGAATGCCCATTTCCAGTGAATGATCCTGATTGGTGTACCGGAAACGCCCGGGACGACCAATGGAATAGAAATTTTCAAAGGAATCGAGCCACTGCATAATCGTATTGACGTGTTTCTGATAGCCGATGTCGTATATCGGATAGGCATAGGGTTGTTCTGTACGCCGAACACTGAGAACTTCTTTGCGTTGAATGAAGTGCAAACGATCATCGAGCCATTGCATTGCCATCTCTAGAAGCTCTTCTTTGGATGCCTTCCAGATCGCATCGCCTTCAAAGCAGAAGAACTCAACAAAGAGCGACGTTTTCCCGGGGGGACACATTTTTTCGCTGAAGTTCTTCATCTCGCTTACGCGGGCAAAGGGAATATCTTCATTGGGAAAGTACACCCAGTTGTCATGAGTAACGTGATCTTTATCAATAGTGAGAAAGAGATACACCTGTGCACGGAACCGCAAGTGTGTGGCAGCTTCTAAAACGGAATCCGGCGCAGCCGGTGTGAAAAGCTGTACACATTGCGGTGCGGGAACCGAGCTGATAAACGCTTTTGATGAAAATGATCGGGTTCCATCTGCTCCACGAACATCAATGTGTGACACATAGCGTCCTGCCCAATGAATGACAGTCGGCTCCGTTGAGATGAGCACATCATTCCCCTGTTCTTCAATACTCTGGCGAATGTGTTCATACACAAGGCCACTGCCAAGATCAGGGTAGTAGAATGAATCCACTAGTGTTTTAGGACCTCCTTTTTTGATGAGCATTTTCTTGAGAGCGGACCACAAACTCAGGCCGGCAATGCGCTGCGATGCCCAATCAACACTGATGCGGCTGCAGGGAACACCCCAGATTTTCTCTGTGTAATTGAGCATATTGAACTCGGCGAGCGTTCGCCCGAATCGTGCCACTGCAAAATCTTCAAAGGATTGGATTCTTCTGGGATGAAATATTGCACGCAGACGTTCAAAAGCATAATCCGTGAGTACGCGGACTGCTTTGAGCAATCCCATTTGCCCCAGTGCATTACGGAACCGCACCGGATAGTTGTAGAACTTGCCGTCAACAAAGAACCGCGTGAACCGCGGAACTTGGATCCATTGTTCGCCAAGCAAGCCACCAATCATCTGATAGAGATATTGATTCTTACTGAAGAAGCGATGTGGACCGTTATCCGTACGATAGGTGCCCTCTGCCTCCTGATACACATACGTTTTTGCCAGCCCGCCAATCTGATCTGCCTTTTCGACAATCGTTACGTGCTGGCCGGCTTGCACCAGTTCGTGAGCAGCCGCCATACCCGCAGGCCCTGCTCCAATGATAAGAATGCCGTCTGATGATTGTGACGTCATAGTCCGCAGGACTGTACCAGAAATACGTCATGTGACGAATGAATCTGATAAGTATTCTCTTTAGAGACATATAAAGACTCTCTACCGGAAAACGTAGTATCGGCGCATGCCGAAGTTCCACAGAAGCACAAGCCACACAACAATGAGTTTGGCGACGAATGGAGATATGCCCAGAGCATCCACAGAAAGATACATGAGAAGTTCCGTCCACAGGAGCCCGCCCAGCGCCACAACAAAAACAAGAAAGAATTCGATGAGTTTGTGTCTTTTGCTTTCAAAAACCCAAAGGATGCTCAAAATATGATTCCACACCAGACCGACCATGTACCCCATCAGCGCTGCAAGCAGATAGTGCATCTGTAAAGACTGCACACAAAGAGTAAAAACAAATATATCAACCACGGTGGCAGAACCGCCTACAAAAAAGTATCGGAGGAATTGAATGTGCAGCGCCTGTGTACGACCAATAAAAAATCGCTTCATGACGTAAGAAAGCTGCTGGAACTATAGAGAAAATATAGAATCGGATCTAGCCGAGGATAAGAATCTGCCCACAATTTTACTAGCCGGGTCCCGGCTGCAGCCCTATCCTATCGCCGTGGACAGCAAGACTCTTGCTATCGTCGGCTTGGGGTATGTAGGGCTCCCTCTTGCGCATGCTTTTGCAAAAAAAGGGTACCGCACAATCGGGTTTGATATCAGTACATCACGAATTGATGAACTAAAGGCAGGAAAGGATCGTACGAACGAACTCACCACAAAGCAGCTCCATGAAGTGCACATGGAATTGAGTGCTGATCCCACAGTATTGGGAGAAGCTGACATTATTATTGTTGCTCTGCCAACGCCGGTTGATGCGAACAATATCCCCGATATCACTATCCTGAAGGAAGGGACAAAAACTGTTGGTCAGCATCTGAAGAAGGGTGCAATTGTAGTGTATGAATCGACGGTATATCCAGGTACCACGCAGGAGATTTGCGGACCAATTTTGGAGAAGGAATCAGGGTTGAAATATGGGAAGGATTTTACGCTGGGGTATTCGCCGGAACGCATCAATCCCGGTGATAAAGAACACACTGTCACCAAAATTAAGAAGATTGTTGCCGGCAGCGACAAGCAAACAACCGACATCCTTTGCAATCTCTACGGATCAATTATCAAAGCTGGTATTCATCGTGCCGAAAGCATTGAAGTAGCAGAGATGGCTAAGGCTATAGAGAATGCTCAGCGCGACTTAAATATCGCTTTTGTGAACGAAATCGCACTGATGTGCAACGCCATGGGTATTGCAACAAAAAACGTGCTTGAAGCAGCAAAGACCAAATGGAATTTCCTCCCATTTATTCCGGGGCTCGTTGGCGGCCACTGCATCGGTGTGGACCCATACTATCTGGTGGAAAAAGCAAAGCAGCTGGGAGTGGAAACTCATGTTATTACCGCCGGCCGTAGTGTGAACGATGGCATGGGCCGCCACGTTGCCAAACAGGTCACCGACGCACTGGGTGATGGGCGAGAGAAACGGGTACTCGTACTGGGAATCACTTTTAAGGAGAATGTTCCCGATACGCGCAACAGCAAGTCATCCGATGTTATTGAGGCGCTAACCGAAGCAGGATGTGTTGTGGAAGTTCATGATCCATACTTCCCTGTACAGAATGGTACAGTTCGCCATTGGCAACCTGGTTCTCTTGATGGAGAACCCTATGATGCTGTTGTTCTCCTGGTTCCACACCGTGAGTATCTGGAAATGCCATTGCAAACATTTCTAAAGAGCCTGAAACCAGACGGCATACTCTTCGATCTTAAATCGCTGCTGGACAGCAAGGTAGTGGAAGCAGAAGGGCGGAAGTATCTGGCATTATGACATGCGCTTCTTACGGCAATTTCAGACCGAAGTGTGCAAAATCTGCTTCAAGCATTAAGCGTGCCAATTCTTCGAGCGTTGTTTGTGCTTCCCAACCAAGTATGCGCTTAGCTTTGGAGGGATCCCCCTGCAAAATATCAACTTCTGCAGGACGATAGTAGCGCGGATCGACTTCTACAATTGTTCGACCTGTTGCGGTATCAATGTATTTTTCCTCTACACCTTCTCCCTGCCGTTCAAAAGTACAACCGGAAATACTCAGGCAGAGTTCCAGGAATGTGCGCACGGACATGGTGCGGCCAGTGGCAAGAAGGAAATCGTCGGCTTCACTCTGCTGGAGAATGCGCCACATACCTTCTACATACTCTTTGGCATATCCCCAGTCACGACATGCATTCAGGTTACCCAGATACAGGCACTCCTGCTTTCCGGCAGTGATCGCTGCCAGTCCCCAGGTAATTTTGCGGGTGACAAAATTGAGCGCCCTGCGGGGAGATTCGTGATTGAAGAGAATGCCGTTGGCCGCATACATACCGTAACTTTCGCGGTAGTTGCGGGTGAGATAAAACGCATACGCCTTGGCGCAAGCATAGGGACTGCGAGGATAGAACGGCGTCTCTTCTGTCTGAGGAGTTTCCAACGCTTTGCCAAAGAGCTCGCTGCTGCTGGCCTGATAGAATCGTGCTGGCAGCTCAATGCTGCGCACGAGTTCGAGCAACCGTGCTGTGCCGACTCCTGTGACATCTCCCGTGTACTCCGGAATATCAAAACTAATGCCTACATGGGATTGTGCAGCCAGGTTATAGATCTCATCGGGCTGCACCTTCATCAGAATACGCAGAAGCGAGCTACTGTCTCCTAAATCTCCGTAGTGCAATTCGATATGCCCGATCGGATGCCACGCATCGGAAAAGAGGTGATCGATACGATCTCTTTGGAGTGTGGAAACACGACGGACAATACCGTGGACCTCGTATCCTTTCTCTAGGAGTAATTCCGCCAGGTACGAACCATCCTGGCCTGTGATGCCGGTAATGAGAGCTTTCTTGGCAGCCACGCGGAAAGGATAACGGAACTACACGTATACCACGAACTTATACACAAAGAAATTCCACAGAACAACGGGTGCCAGAGCAACAAATTTTGCCGGACGAGGATCCATGCCCCAGATATCTACAAGGACATACAGAAAACCTGTAATAATGGCCAGATTGGTCATATCAACGATAAAGTACCGTCCCAGATGCTTCATAAATCTCTGGCGCTGTTGAAAAACGACATACTTATGGAGGAAAAATGCCGTGAAGAATCCGATGATACCGCTGACAACCGATGCAGTGATATACCAAACTCCTAGATATAGCAGGAGAAAATACGAGCCGATATCAGCTACTGCAGCAGTGCATCCACTCACAAAATACAGTGAGAATTTAATGAGATGCGGAAGAAGAGTGCGAAACATCGCGCAGAGCATACGCTCTACTGCGCAGAGCGTCACCGCAGAATGCGGCCAAAAGCAGTGCAGTGACTTCTGGACTAACCTATAATTCAGTCATGGAGGATATCAAACGCATCGAGAACGCAGGTGTTCTTTACGCACTGATCTTTCGTCGAGATCTTTCCGTGAAAAACGGCGTGCGGTTTCCTGCGGGAGGAGATGCCGGTTTGCAGATAGGATTTTTTGAACGGGAAACAGGCTATCAATCCGAACCGCACAGACATCAACCACGGAACATCAGCCTAGAACATATCGCAGAGTTCCTCTCTATTGAAAAAGGAAAGGTAACAGTGACAATTTACGATGAAGAGTGGACATCGATTGCGGAGGAAACCGTGCAATCAGGACAGTGCATTGTCTTTCTACAAGGAGGACATGCAATCACTATGCTGGAGCCAACGCGCATCATGGAAGTAAAACAGGGTCCGTACATGGAAAATGATAAAATCTTCCAGAACACATGACTTCTGCAATCACCGTACCAGTCAACGAGCCGGTTATCACTGCTTCTGCCAAGAAGTACGTTGCCGATGCACTAGAGACTGGTTGGGTATCCTCAGCAGGACCATATCTTGAAAAATTCGAAGTGGCCTTTGCGAAAATGGTCGGCACCAAGCATGCGATCCTCACCACAAGCGGAACAACGGCTCTTCATCTTGCACTGGCTTCTTTGGATATCGGACCGGGTGACGAAGTGATTGTTCCGGATTTTACCATGATCGCCTCGGTTTATGCGGTGATGTACACGGGTGCCACGCCTGTCTTTGTGGACGTGGAACCCGATACGTACAACATGGACCCCA
>Ga0172381_10004071_pt1 | contig 15229 bp, 14 predicted proteins | sample Leawel6488metaG_FD_119754 | JGI IMG/M metagenome (GOLD analysis project Ga0172381, IMG submission 119754) | Leachate microbial communities from a municipal landfill in Southern Ontario, Canada - Leachate well 64-88 metaG | ecosystem: Engineered > Solid waste > Landfill > Unclassified | place...
AATTCCCACTTCTTTAAGGGTATTTCCAAGTTGAGGAAATTTATTTGATAAAACAGCTAAATCTTTTGGTAATGGAGATAAAACAAAAATAGAAATTGGATCCGTTGGTAGAATATTCCAATTTCCTCTAAGAGATAAAGGTGCCATTTTAGGAACCGTGATTATTTGATCTGGGAGTTTATCTTCTTCTGGAATTATTTTTGGAGGCAATAAAAAATTTAATCCATCTTTTATTTTATCTAATATAGAAGAAGGTGGAGATTGAGAAGGAATTATTTCCTCATCTACTGAAAAAATAGCTATTATTTCAGTTCCACAGTTTCCAGCCAGATCTTTTGGCATAAGCTCTAATTGATGAACTCCAACTGCCATCTTACCAAAACTTATAATCCAACTGCCATCTTTATTTGTTTGAAAAGAGCCATATTGATTATCTAAAAATAAAGCGACTTGAGTATCTGGATCTCCCTGTCCCTGTAAAATAATATCTTCATCTTTACTATATTTATCTTTTATATAATTTATCTTTAATAAAGGGGGTGTTATGTCTAAAATAATGCTTTTTTCAATAGTTTCTGAAGACTGTCCATACTGAGTATAAAATTTTACATAAACCTTTTTTTCTCCATCACCTTCTAATAAAACCCATTCTTTTGTTATTTTATAATCTTCTTGAACAGATCCTCTAAAATCTGAATAATTTGAAACAGCCATTTTTTTAACATCATCTCCAGCTTTAAATTCTAAAACAACATTTCTATTATTTGTATAATAACTACCATTATTTATTAAAAAATTTAAATTTTCTTCTGGAAGATTGTAAACTCCAGAAGGTAATCGCCCTCCACCTGTAGAACCTTCATCACTACTGCTAGAAGCGCGCCAAGTAGTCTGAACAGAACAGTTATCACAATCAAAATTAATAGTGCCTATATTTGTCCCTGTTGCTTGACCTGTAAATTCACCGTTATCATTGATAATAACTCCTGAGAAATTTATCCATCCAACACCCTCGCCCCAAGCATAACCTGAAAGCGTTCCTAACCAATTATTTGTAACGCCTCCGTTATCAGGATTTAAATTTATTCTGCCAGTATTTTCATTCCAAGCATAACCAGTTAAAACTGCGTCTTCAACGGTAGCATCTCCGTTTGTTATGCCAAAATTTATCCACCCTATATTTTCAGACCATGCATATCCTGTAATATTTCCACTTGCTATCACAAATAAGGGGTTCATAAAAAGAACTCCGCCAAACAAAAAAAATGAAAATAATAATATTTTTAATCTAAAAATCATTTTAAAAAAATCCAAAATCTTAAAATTATTTTTTAAATAATTTTATAACTGCTTCTTGCGCTAATTTAATTTGGGAAAGCAAACCAGAAAAATCAGAATTTACATTTTCAACAACTGAACGACTTAAACTTGCTGTTGAGAATTTAACTGAAGAAGGAATTAAACTTATCACACCTTTTAAAGTTGATCCTAATAATTCTTTTGTAAAATCCCATATGCTATTTAATAAACTAGCAGAAGCCTCCTGTATCAAGTCTCCAACCGATTCTAATGGAACTTCTGGTTTGATTTCTTCAACCTGAACAATTTCTTCATCAGGCTGTTCTTCTATAACTTCGGGTTCTATAACTTCTTCTTCTATAACTTCGGGTTCTATAACTTCTTCTTCTATAATTTCGGGTTCTAACAAAACAGCCTCCTCTGTGCTAATTTCAGCTTTTTCTAAAGACGTTTTTTTATTAATTTTTTCTACTGCTTCTTTAGCTTCTTTTGCATCATTTGCCGCAGATTGAGCCTGTTCACTTGCTTGAGAGGCTTGGCTTGCTGCTGATTGAGCAGTATTAGTAGCTTCTTGAACTTGTTGTGTAGTTTGCTGGGTAGCTACCTGAGCCACTTCTTGAACTATTTGTTGTAATTGTTCTGGTGTTACCAAAGATGAGTTTATTTCTTCATTATTAGACTCATTGTTGAGTTCTTCAACAATTTCTTCTTGTTGTGGTGTTTGAGAAATTACAGTTTCTGTATTAACTAAATTACATTCTCCTTCAACTTTTTTCCATTCACCATTTTCAATCCATGTACACCAAACTTGCCCAGTAGATGAATCTATCATTTCCATTTTTTCCATTCTGGCAATTTTTACACTAAATTTATCAGCAACAACTTCTTTTAAGGTTGCAACTCCATCAACAAGTTTTAATCCTAAAGAAACTAAAGATCCCTTAAGAGACATTGTATTAACCCCTGACACACTTCCGTTACCAACAGATCCTGAACTACTTAATTCGGTTGGATCAATAATTCCAATATTTTCTCCGCCTAAAGCATTTACCTTTTGATTTAATTCTTGAATTGCCTTCATCATAATCGATTCTAGATAATTTCTGTTATATGTGATGTAATCTCCTTTTTGCTCTAAAATTTCAGGAAATGTGTCTTGAAAATCTTGAGCAACAAAACCCATTAACTCAGTTGCACTTTTATCTGATCTCTGTTTTTCTGGAAACTGCTGAAGACCAGTTTCACTCCAATTATATGTTGCAACCCTAATAGATCCTATTCTTGGTAAAACCTCTCCTATTGGATTAATGTTGGTTAGTAATCTTTCATCAAAAGCAGTAGAAATAGCAGTAGCTATTCCGCCTGTAAAAGTTATCTGCGTATCAACTCCGTCGTCATAAGTATCTGAAACACCAGCAGATGCACCAACAGCATAAGAGCCACCAATGATAGCTCCTGTTGTAGTAAGACTTGAATTTTTAAAATCAGCGGCTGTAGCAGTAAACTCATAATCCAATTGTCCAAATCCAATATTAAAAGTACTAGCAGTTGAAGCTGTAAAATCTTTTCCAAAACTTATAATATTATTTCCTAACGAATTAACACTGTCTCCCATAACTATGGAACCTACACCTGTGGCTTTATGAGTATCCATATAAGACGCAATACCAATAGCTATGGAGCCATTTCCGCTTGCTACAAAAGAAGTATCATCTTCATTTTCATTATATCCAAAAGCAACGCTTCCGTATCCAGAAGCTACAACATATTCTCCAGAAGCTAATGATGATGTTCCAGAAGCTTTACTATTATATCCAAAAGAAACAGCACCTTCTTCGGAAGCTGTTGAACTCCCAAAAGCCACAGAACTGAATCCTGTTGATTGTGATGCTCCAAAAGCCACAGAATAAGTCCCTGATGCTTTTGCATTTAATCCGAAAGCTGCAGAATAATCGCCAATATTAGCAGCATCCCAATTTGTTCCTGTGACTCTACCTGCTCTAAAAGCATATTTTGAAGGTATCCACATTAACCTTGTACCAGCTCCTGATGTTGGTGTAGTTCCAGTTGCTCCATCAAGCCATAAACCGCTATTTGCTTTTAATGAAGCTTCATCTTCCATCCAAGTTAAATCTAAATCATTCGTTTCGCCATTAACAGAAAGGAATTGATAGTCTGTTCCTGCACCGCCAGCTCCTAATGTAATTTTATTATGTATAACATCTGATGTTGTTTTAACAGCTTGGTCTTGTCCATCTAAATATGCCCATTCGTTTGTATCTAACGTGTTAGCTCCGATTATAAACGAAGTTCCTGTTATGGCTCCTGCACCAATAGAGCCTGAAGTAGAAAATCCACCTGCTGTTAATGTTGTGCCGTTAAAAGTTAAATTAGCACTATCAACTAATAAACCTGCCGTAGAAGCATATGGAACTCTTGTTGCTGTTAATCCACTATCTGTTATATTAGCAAATGTTGGGCTATCAGTTGTTTTAACAGCTTGGTCTTGTCCATCTAAATATGCCCATTCGTTTGTATCTAACGTGTTAGCTCCGATTATAAAGGAAGTTCCAGTGATGGCACCTGCGCCAATAGAGCCTGAAGCAGTAATTCCTACTGTATATAAATTTGCCCATTGGTTTGCAGAAGATCCTAAATCAATAGAATTGTCTGTTCCGGGCAATAACGAAGCATTAATAGCAACAGAAGCTAAATTTGATAAAGCTGTGTCAGCTCCACCAGAAGCGTCCTGCCATGTTGGCAAAGCACCATCACCATTTGATGTTAAAACCTGTCCGGATATACCTAGTCCTGAAACTTGTTGTAACGCTCCGGTCAAACTTGTACCACCTGTTAAAACAGCGTAAGGGGTAAAAGATGATACACCTGTTCCTCCATTACCAACAGTTAATGCATTTGTTGTTAAGGTTAAAGAAGCAAAACTTCCTGTTCCAGAAAAATTAGCATCAACCCCACTTGTTATGGATCCAGAAGCAATTGAAAGGGTGCCGTCTGTTATTGTTGTTCCGGTTATAGTTCCGCCTGTAAAATTTCCTGTTCCAGAAAAATTATTTGTAGTAAAAGAATAAACCGCACTTGGACTCACAGTACAATTTGCATCTGTAGGAGCACAAGTAGGATTAGTAGTTTCACCCGGGCTATAAGGCAAAGCAAAAACAAAGAATACAGCTGAAAATATTCCTGCAAAAACAAAACCCGATAAAACCGGAAAAAATAAATTTTTAGGAAACAAAAATTTCAAAAAATTGTTTCTTTTATTTTTTTTTATAATTTTTATATTTACTTTTTCAGACATTCATTAAATAAAAAATAAATTACAATTTGAATTTACAAACTTATTTTATTTATTTTAACATAAAAATAATGTCAATACCTGTGAATAACTTTTTAGAAAACATTTATAAATTAATTAGGAGATGAATTATTCTCTGAAGAATTATTTATATTATTTTCGCTGTCTAATGGGCTTTCGGGTGTAATGTTTGGATCTTGTAAAGCCGGCTTTCCTGATTTTAAGTTAGATAAAATTTTTAAAATATCTGAATTATCAGGATTTAACTGATTAACAATTTCAAATTTTTCAATTGCTTTGTCTTTTTGCCCTAAAGCGTCATAAACCAAACCTAAAGAATAAAGTCCGTTAGAATAGTTTGGATTTAAAGATGTTGCCTTTTTAAGGGAGTCTTTGGCTTGTGATAAAAATTCTGTTTTTTGCTCCTCTTGAGATTTTATGGCCAACATAAAATTTACATTTCCTTTTTGAGTAAGTAGATAAGGATTATTAGGATCTAATTTTATAGCTTCTTGATAGGTGTTAAGTGCCCATGTCCCTGCTTCTTCATGTCCAATATTAAATAAATTTTGATAAATATATCCCCTAATAGACCAGTTAATTGGATTGTTTGGATTGATATCGCTTGCTATTTTGCCTGAATTTATAGAATTTGAAACAAGTAATTGAATTTTATTTTTATCTTCAGGAGAAGATCCCGTATTACCATCTGAAATTTCTTTTTGAAGTTTTAAAAGGTATGCCTGAGATAATTGTCTAAAATATAAATCTGATGCAGAATTTTTACTTGCCGCTAACTCTAAATTTAAAATTCCAGAATTTAAATTGTTTGATTGTAATTCAGAGATTCCTTTTAAATAGCTAACTTCAGCTGAATATCTTTGTCCGTTTAAAATAGTAAGACCCAATTCAAAAATAAAAACTAACGTAAAGGCAAATGTTATAAATAAAGTTGATAATGAGGGAGACTTTAATTCGTATTTTACTTTCTCCCCCGAAACTAATACCACCAATGAAGCAATAAAAAAGAAAAACAAAAGATCTAAAACAATATTTGAGTTATAAATAAAATATATTAAAAGCTCTAATATGACAGACACAGATAAACTTAAAATCAAAATCCAAGATAATGCATTATTTTCTGAATCTTTAAAAGGTTTTTTAGAAAATAAAAATTTTGTGGCAAACAACAAGGGCATAATCATTATTGCCAAAAAAGATAAAAATCCTAAAATTCCCATTGTAGCCAAATCATTTAAAGCTTTTGAAGTCGCCTTATTAAACACTGCGTTCCACAATGAACTATTACTAAAATCTGCATTTTTAAATTTTAAAAATGCATAAGAAAAAGTTCCAGGACCTGATCCAAATATTGGATTTTCTTTTAAATTTTGAATAGCTATATCAAAGCTTGTGCTTTGAGATAAAAATATTTCATTTGCTTTATGCGGCATCCAGCTAACTTGTCCGCTTAAAAGCATAAAAAATAAAGACAGCGCCAAAAAAAACATTGGTAGTGCCATCCACCTTGTATCAAATAACTCTCTTTTTAAAACTCCTAAAATTATTACTAAAACCGAACCTGTGATTACAACCCACCATATAATAGAATAATTTATTAAAAATAAAAGTATTGCAGAAAAAATTATTTTTAATATAAAAAATATCTTCCAGCGTTTATTTGAAATTGTTAAAAAAATCATGCTTACTGGCAATAATATGGCAGAAAAAAACCCCATACTCCCCACAGTCCCAACAGTATTAAAAATTACGGATTTAGTAAAACTAAATGGAATAACAAAAATTCCAAATAACTGCAAAATTCCTATTATTTCAACTAAAAATGCAGAAGAAAACAACACTATTATTGCAGTAAAAATATTTTTTTTAGAAAAAATATTGGTGATTAAAAAATAAAATACAGTTAAGATAAGCATTGAAAGCAGACTTTCAGAGCTTATCTGAGGCCACCCCCAAAAACTTCCATATCTATATTTAGAAAAAATAGTAGAAAAAATATAAATTAAAAGCAAAATTCCTACAGCTATATGAGTTTTATTCATATTAATTTCTACTCCTCCAGATATCAAAACTTTTAACATCCATGCAAAAAATGAAACCATCACTAATAAAAGCAAAAGAATTTGCTTATTAAAATCTAAAACTTCTGATGTCCATGGCAGGAAAAAAATGGGAGTTAAAAACAACGCAGCATAAATGCTTGATTTTGCGATCCAATCAAATATCTTTAACGAAAAAAATTGTTCTTTAGACATTTTATTTAAAATTAAATATTTTTATTAATAAAAAACTATTATTTACATATATTTTATTTATTTTAACATAAAATTACAAATGTCAACAATGTTTATAACTAAAAAAGCCGCTGTTTTATACAGCCGCTTATTTAGTGCCCTGAGTTTTCTAAGATTCTAGTATAATCTGAGAGAAAAATTCCCTCGGTGGGTGTCTTCACGCTATAACCACGGTTATAACAAATATTAGACTCCCTAAGAAAAGCTCGTATAGAATCTATTTTAAAACATCAGAGCTAATTTAATTCTAACTTTTCAAAAATAATAATCAAGTAATTTCTAAATTTCTAAAACTTTTACTAATTGTTTGATTAAAGAAACAACTACAGGAGGTGGCATTAGACTATTACACATTTCTCCGTTATCATCTTTGACTTCCCAAGGTTTTTCTATCACATCAACCCTTTTTTCATCTTTATTCCATTGATAGGAATATTCTGGAGTAACTTCGTAGTCATCGGTAAACTCTTTTACTCGTCCAACAGGAATAGAATTTCTTAAAAATACTTTTAAAATTCCATGCATTTTATAAATTTGGCCTATCAATATTTCATCTTTTTCTAGTCTTGCTCTAATTGGTTCAATTCCTAATTCATCTCCTTCTTTTGTCACCATTCTAGCGCTTGTCCCGCCTTGACTCAGCGAGGCAAGACAAGATGGATTGTCACAAATTAAATAATATTTTTTATCTGTCTGGTCATATTCAATTTTTTTAGTTGGTAAAAGTTTTAGACTTCTTGAAGTATTACACAAAGGACAAATTACCCTAGTTTTTACTCTTTGATCAATTATATTTGTTGGGACATCGATCATCACAAAAATATCTGGATCTTGTCTGTAATCAATCAAATTTTTAAAAAATAAAGAATAAGAAACTTGATCTAAATCTCTTGGAAATCCATCTAAAAATATTGCTTTTTTGCCTATTTTTGTGATTTCTCTTTCTGTTAAAGCCAAAATTAGCTCTGAGGGCAATAAAACTTTTGTTGATCTTTCCTCCATTGCTTTAATTATATCTTGCAAGGGAGTTGGGCCTCTATATTTTCTCTGTAAAAAATCTATTAATTCTTCTTTTTTTGCGCGATCTTTTAAAACTTCGTCAAAAGATCTTATCATATCTCCAATAGAAAGATGTTCTATTCTGTCTGGAGCTACGATTTCTTTTAACATTTTTGCATAAGTTCCCTTTCCAGAACTTTTTTTCCCAAGTAAATAAACGATAAAAGTATTATCTTTAAGATATTCTTGCAATTTTTTAATCTCATCTCCTGCTTTATATTCAAAATATTCTTTTCTTTGCACATAATCAGTTAAATCAAATTTTTTATATTTTCCTTCTTCACTTTTTGTATTAAAAACTTCGAATTCTACATCTTTCATTTTTTTAAAATTAACTATTAATTATTGTTTAGTAATTTTATATTATTTCCATCAGATATAAACTCAATGTTATTATTCATATCTGTTCTTAATACATATATACCAAATTTTTCTAATCTTTGCAAAACTTCGGGGGTTGGATGTCCGTAAGAATTTTTTCCAACTGATATAACTGCAAATTTAAAATTTGTATTTGCCAAAAAATACTCTGATGTAGAATATTTTGAACCATGATGAGCTACTTTTAAAACATCTGCATTGACATTTTTTTCTTTTTCAATTATTTCTTTTTCAGCTTTTGCAGAAATATCACTAGTGAATAAAAAAGAATTATTTACAAAAACTAATTTTGAGACAACACAATCTTCATTAGCACTATTTTTTATTATTTTCTCAGTTGAATTTTCTAAGGGAAAAAGAATTTTAATTTCTACATTACCGAGATATATATTATCTCCGGCTTTTACTGCAATAATGTTTGAACCCATTTTCTTTTGATTCTCTAAAATTTTTATCCATTCATTATATTCGTCTGAGTTTTTTTCTACTCCTGTCTGTAAAATATAATCTACTTTATATTTTTTCAAAATTTCTGTTAATCCCTGCATATGGTCTCTATCTGGATGAGTTAAGATTACCAAATCAATTGTCTTATCCCAAAATGGAATTAATCTAGAAATATTTTCTAAAACAGAAGAATTTGGACCACCATCAATTATAATTTGATGATTTTCCGGAGTTTTTATAAACGCAGAATCTCCTTGCCCTACATTCAGAAAATAAACCTTTAAATTATCATTACAAGATAGTGCAAAAACCTCTTTCCAACAGAAAATATTAAGCAACAATAAAAAACCAATAACAAATAGCCCAAACTTTTTATTCATATTTTATTTTAACATAATAAAAAAACGTCGACTATTAGCCAACGTTTTTAAATTTAATAAAATTATGTTTTTTTCAAACCCATTATTTTAAACATTTTTGTTCCACAAACTGGACAAGTTCCTGTCATAGCTGCTCTTTTTTTACCACCCTTGCCGTTCATTTCAACTTCTTTTGGATCTTTCATTTCTCTTTTTGCTTTACATTTTACGCAATATGCTTCTGCCATTTTATTTTTATAAAACATAAATTTAAAAAATGATACTAAATTGTTTCAATTTTTAATTTCTAGTTTTAATTGTTAAAATTTTCAAGATTTTTAAAATTCAACTTTACGCACATTAGTTGCATTCCTTGAAATTAATATTATTTTAAATATATTAACCCATTTTATCCTAATAAAAAGGCTTGTCAACTATTTTTATGAGTAAATTATATTAACCAACAACCCAACCACCATCTACAACCATAACAGAACCAGTCATATATGAAGATTCGTCTGATGCTAAAAACAAAACGGCATTAGAAATTTCTTCTGGCTTTCCCCATCTTTTTAAAGGGACGGATGCTACCATTTTTTCATCTCCTGTTTTATCTTTGCCACCAGTTGCTCCTGGAGTTTCAATTGCTCCAGGATCAACATCATTTATTCTAATTCCCATTGGAGCTAATTCTAAGGCCAATGCTTTCGTCATTGCCATAACTCCTCCTTTTGATGCACAATAATGTGAAAGCCCAGCAAAGCCTTTAATAGAGGCAATAGAAGAGATATTAACAATGCTTCCTCCACTAGTTTTTACCATTTCTTTAGCTACAGCCTGTGAACATAAAAAATATCCTTTTAAGTTTATATTTATAACCTTCATAAAATCTTGTTCTGACATTTCTAAAAATGATTTAAATGGAAAAATTCCAGCATTGTTTACTAAAATATCAATTTTTTTAAAAGCATTTAATGTTTCTTTTATTAAATTATCAACATCTGATTTTTGTGAAATGTCGCATTTTACAGCAATTGCTTCTCCACGCATTTTTTTAATTTCATCTACAACCAGCTGACATTCTTCTTTTGAAATATCAGAAACAACAACTTTTGCTCCGGCACTTGCCAATTTTAAAGCATGAGTTTTTCCCATTCCTTGTCTTGCTCCTGTAATTATTGCAACCTTTCCTCTTAAGTCACAAAATTTTGGTAACGTTTTATTAAATCCAAACATATTTTTAAAAAATAAATTTAATTGTTATAAATTAATTATAATTCAAAGAAGAAAAAAGTAAACAAAAAAAAGTGGAGAGCTACCCTCCACTTCTAAATTTTATTCTTTACAACAATCAATAACTTTTTCTACCATTTCTCCTAACTTTGCCATAATTCCTTTTTTATCTTTATCATTTTTATCTATTTGGTTATCTCCAATTTTTTTAACTTCTCCCAAATCTACCAATTTTAAATTTATTCCCCAAAAAAGAGAATATAATTCATATGCTTTTTTAAATAAATCTTCTGCTTCTTGTTTTTTGCCTTGGCCCAATGCCTTTGTGCCAACTTCCATTAATCTCATTGAAGCCGACAATAAATGTTTTGAAATGCACCAAACTTCTCCTTCTGGATCTTTAATAATTTTTTGAAGCAATTGCTTTCTCATTTCTCTAGCTTGAGCTAACAAATCATAATATCCTGTCTTCCCAGATTTGGCTCCAGTAAAAAAGAAGTGCTCTTCAATAGAAATTAAATTCATTATAGCTACTGATAAATCTTCGTCAGATGACAAATCAAGCTTATTTTGCTTGTTTCCTTTTACTTTTTTTATAAATTCGTCTATTTTTTTGTTATCTATTTCCATTTTTTTTAACAATTAATTAAAAAATAAAATATGAAACTAAAAATTAAAAGCAAAGCAACTGGAATGATTATTTTTTGATAATAAAAATAAACTTTGCCATTATTTTTTCTTCTTAAATATTTGTCTAAAAATACAGAAACAAAAAATAACATTGTTCCTGTCACGAGCCCTAATAAAATTTTATCCATTCCCCACAATTTATTCAATGGATGACCCATTATATTAAAAGATAATAATGGCCAGATGGTAAGAAAATAATACATTAAAAAAATTGCTGGTTGATAAAATTTAAACTTCCAATTCTTTTTTTGAAACCAAAAAATTGTTAATAAAGAAACTGCCACCAACATTCCACCAATCCATAACCCTGAAATTACGTCATCAATTCCTAGCCACCTGCAAAGCCCCACTCCAGCTCCAACTGCAACCACACAAACTGGACAAACTGCTTTTACAGAAAATCCAAAAAAAGAAAAAAATCCCAGAAACAATGTGAATATTTTTTTATTGAACAATTTCATTTGTTGTATTGTTTATATCTAAATTCATTTTTTCCTGCAAAAAATTTTGAATTAAATCGTTTCCTATTAAACATTCTGAACCTGTCCAGAAAAATGGAACTCCAACGCTATTTATTGAAATATCACAAATTTTAACTTTTTCTATTAATATTTTTTGATTATTCTCGTTATTATAAACTTCTAATTTTATAAATTCAACTTTTTCTTCTATATTATTATTTTGTATCCATTCTTCTAAGTCATCACAATGAGGACAAGTGTCTCCATAAAATAAAATCATACCTTCTGTTCCATTGTTTAAAGGTGGATTGTTTATTTCATTTTGATTTTGTAAAATAAAAAAGATGATGGCAATTATAACAATTAAAATAATTATACCTCCAGTAATTATTTTTTTATTTTTAAAATTCATTTTATTAATTTTAGTAATATAAATTATATTAATTAAAACATACTTTTTTTTCAAAAGCAACACACAAAGTTCATTTTATTTTCTAATTTTAATTTTTATTTAAATCTTTTAAAATGTCTTCTAATGGTAGTCCGTACATTTTACAAACTTGTCCTATTTGCAAAGAACCTAACTCAAATTGTGCCATAGGGCAAGACATACAAGGTACGCCAAATTTATGTAAAATTTTCTCTCCATTCTTTAATTCTAAAATTTTTTTTAGTGTTGATTTTGCTGTAATTTTTATCATAAAATTATTCCACCGCCAAGCATCTGTTCTTTTTTATAAAAAACAACTGACTGACCAGCGGTAATCGCTTTTTGTGGCTTTTCAAAAATTATTTTTATTTTATTTTTATTTAATTCTAAAATTTTTGCTTTAGCTAAATTACTTTTATATCTTATTTTTACTTCAGCGACAATAGAAAGTTTGGGTTTATTAATCCAATTTACGTTTTTTGCAACTAATTCTTTTTTGAATAAGTCTTTTTCGTTTTTTGAAACAATCAAAATATTTTTCTTAAAATCTTTGTCAATAACATACCATGGCCCTTGTGAAATTTCTAACCCCCTTCTTTGTCCTATCGTGTAAAACCATAATCCTTGATGTTGTCCTATTAACTTTCCATTTACATCAATTCTTTTTCCAATTTTTATTTTTAAATATTTTTTTAAAAAATTGTTAGTTGTATTTTTTACAAAACAAACTTCTTGAGATTCTTGAGATTCTGCAGTTGGCAAATTAAATTTTTTGGCCAATCTTCTAACCTGTAATTTTGTATAATCCCCAATTGGAAATAAGATTCTATCTAATTGTTTTTGATTAAGTTGCCACAAAAAATATGACTGATCTTTTTTACTATCTTTTCCTTTAAATAATTTTCCTTTATTTATTTTTGCATAATGTCCTGTTGCAATAAAATCTCCTCCCATTTTTAAGGCCTTTTCCATTAATAATCCAAATTTTATTTCTTTGTTGCAGACAACGCATGGATTTGGAGTATTTCCCGCCTTGTATTCTTTCAAAAAATAATCTACAACTTTTTTTTTAAATTCTTTTTCAAGATTTACTACATAAAATGAGATTCCTATTTGTTTTGCCACCAGTCTTGCTAATTTTTCTGATTCTATAGAACAACATCTGTTTTCTTTACTGCTTCCTTCTTTCCAAAATTTTGCCATAACTCCAACAACATCAAAACCGGCCTCTTTCAATAAAGCAGCTGCTACCGAACTATCAACTCCTCCAGACATTCCAACAATCACCTTCTTTCTATTGATTAATAATTTGTTTTTTAATTTCATTATTTTAAATTATCTTTTTTTTGTTCAAAAATCAATGAATTTATAAAAATAAAAGGCCGAGGACGCGACAAAAAATCCTTGGCTATAAGATTCACTAAATAACGAAAACTAATCTTGTATCTTCTCTGTAAATAATTTTGAGATTATTTCCATTCCTGATTGTATCTGATAGCGAACTTGATTAGATCCGATTAGAAAAGTATTTGTCACGGAAGAAGATAAACTGGCAGTTGCTTGTTTAATATCACTTGGAATTATTTTAACCACTCCTTGTAAATAATAATTAAATGACCATTTGGAAAATTTCCACATTTCATCTAAAAAACCTACAACCGAAGATTGAATTAGCTCTCCTATTGTGGGAATACTTTCGGCAACAACAACCTCTTCTATTGTTTCTTCAATTACCTGTTTTGCCACAATAACATTTAACTCTGCTGTTAAATTTTTTGTATTAATAATTAAGGGGGTGGTTATTGGTGTTCCTTTAAAAATATATGTACCTGCTATGTTTGCATTAAACTCAGGAGTTGAATCCCACAAAACCGCTGGATTGGCCATAATTCCATTTGAAAGTGTCACCGATATTGTTGCAGGAAGAGTTGGCGTTACTCCATATTCAATATTAATTTCTGGAATATTTGATATTGATATTATATCTAATTTATTTTCCGAATTTTGAATAGTAGTTGTTGGACCAGAAGTTGCCAAAATGTAGGCTCCAGAATAAAAAATCCCAAACATTATTAATCCTGCTGCCATAGAAACACAAAAACTATATCCAAATTTGTTAGACTTTTTTAATTTATAATTCATAGATTTTTCCGGAATTATAATTTTAACTTTTTTCATTTATCAATATTTTTTTATTTTAACACATTTAAAAAAATTCAACACTGTTTATAAATCATATTAAAAAAGACTAGATTTGACTAGTCTTTTTGTTTTTATTCACCTTTATCTTTTTTTAATTTTTTGTGTCTTTCTAATAATTCATCTGGGAAATCTTTTCCCTGTTTTAAATAATAGTCATATATGGCTTCTGTTAAGGCATCTACAGCCAAAACAGAACAATGATATTTTATAGATGGCAATCCACCAAGTTTTTTTATAATATTATCTTTTTTAACTTTTAAGGCTTGTTTGATTGTTTTTCCTTTTACCAAATCTGTAATCATAGAACTAGTTGAAATTGCAGCAACACATCCAAAAGTTTCAAATTTTATATCTTTAATAATTTCTTCTTTCTTTTTATTTTCTGCAACCTTAATATAAAGCCACATAACATCGCCACAAATAATATTGCCAACTTTTCCAATTCCATCAGCATTTTTAATTTTTCCAAAATTATGGGGGTTTTTAAATATCTCCATAACTTTTGTAGTATATAATGCTGAACAGGTATTAATTTTTTTATTTTTTATTGCCATAATTTATTATTTATATGGGGATATATCTCTAATTTTTTGAACTATTTTAGGTAAAACCTTTAATACTTTTTTTATGTCTTTTTTTGTTGTAAATCTTCCCAAAGAAATTCTTAAAGATCCATGGGCTTGTTCTGGCTTAATCCCTGTTGCCAATAAAACATGACTTGGTTCTAATTTAAAAGACGAACAGGCAGATCCAGTTGAACAAGCAATTCCTTCCATATCTAACTGCATTAATAACGACTCTCCTTCAATAAAATCAAAAGAAAAGTTTGCATTATTTGCTAATCTTTTTTCTGGATGACCGTTTAAATAAGAATTTTTAATTTTTAAAACTCCTTTTATTAATTCTTTTCTTAGGGCGATTAATCTTTTATTTTCTTTTTTCATTTATTTTTTACAAATTCCAGCAGCTTTGGCAAATCCAACAATTCCAGCAATATTAACCGTTGAACCTCTCATTCCATTTTCTTGCCCCCCGCCGTG
>Ga0172381_10004072_pt1 | contig 15229 bp, 22 predicted proteins | sample Leawel6488metaG_FD_119754 | JGI IMG/M metagenome (GOLD analysis project Ga0172381, IMG submission 119754) | Leachate microbial communities from a municipal landfill in Southern Ontario, Canada - Leachate well 64-88 metaG | ecosystem: Engineered > Solid waste > Landfill > Unclassified | place...
AACTTTTTTTAGAAGTACAAAAACTTTTAGACAGATTTGAAAAAGTTCAATTTAAGCACGTTTCTAGAGAAGATAAATACCAAAAAATGGCAGACTTAATTCTTAATCAAGAGTTAGATAAAGAAGGATATTACAAAAGTAAAAAGTAGAATGCAGAAGTAAGAAGGTAGAAGCTCTCTATGAATCGGAAAAGTCTTAACTCTTTAATTTTTCAAAGTTTGTTCTTTATCAAATAATTAAAATAATCTTTTTTCTGCAAGTTTCCTTTTATTTTTTTTCCATTTATTCAAATCAAAAGATAGTTTTGAAAAATATAAAACTATATAAAGTATTTATTATTTTTCTCTTAATGGGACTTGAAGATGAACTTCCTGAGAGTGTAAAAATTCAAAATGCTAATTTTTGGAAAAAGAAGGTCATAAGGTCTGACGATTTAACTCTCCATAATCCAGTTCATGATGGAACTGAGGGAATTCATACACCGTTAGATAAGTACCTCGGCCAGAGGAATTTTGATTCTTTACCTGAGGAGAATTCTTATAATTAATAAATTTTTACCCAAAAACTTATTAAACAAATTATCTATTAATAAATAATGGGAAGAGAAGACCAAATTATAACTGAGAGAAAGAGAAAAATTTCTGAATTAAAAGAGCAAAAGATTAATCCTTATCCGCATTCTTTTGATAGAAAAAATACTTGTCTAGAATGTTTAAATTCTAAAGAAGGATTAAAAGTTCAAACTGCCGGGAGAATTATGACTAAAAGAGATTTAGGTAAAATCGCTTTTGCTAATTTAACCGACGAATCAGGAACAATTCAGGTTGCACTACAAGAAGGAAAAACAACCGAAGAAGTAAAAAACTTCTTTAAAAAATATGTTGACACAGGAGATTTTGTCGGAGTAAAAGGAGAAGTAATCTTAACAAAAACAGGTCAAATTTCTATTCTAGCAGAAGACCTTGTAGTTCTTTCTAAAGCAGTTTTACCTTTGCCTGAAAAATATCACGGATTAAAAGATAAAGAAGAAAGATATAGAAAAAGATATATTGACTTAATGATGAATCCTGAAGTAAAAGAAGTATTCAAAAAAAGAAGTCAAATAATTAAAGCAATTAGAGAATTTTTAAACGAAAGAGGGTTTATTGAAGTTGAAACTCCTTTACTGCAGACTCAATACGGCGGGGCAAATGCAAGACCTTTTGTAACAAAAATTAATGCTTGGGATATGAGTATGTATCTTTCTATTTCTCCAGAATTATATTTAAAGAGATTAATTGTTGGAGGATTTGAAAAAGTGTTTACAATATGTAAAAATTTTAGAAATGAAGGAGTTGACTTTTCCCATAATCCAGAATTTACTATGATTGAAATTTATCAAGCATACGCAGACTATAATGATATGATGAAATTAATTGAAGAGTGTTGGGAATATTGTGCAAAAAAAGTTCTTGGAACAACAAAAGTAAAAAGAGTTATTGAAGGAAAAGAATACGAAATTGACTTTAAGGCTCCTTGGCCTAGAATGACTACATTAAGAGCAATAAAAGAGTATGCGGGTATTGATGCTGAAAAAATGAATGCTAAAGAATTAAGAGAATTTTGTGAAAAAAAGAAATTAAAAGAATATCCTAAAGAAGGATGTTGGGGAGAATACTTAGATTTCTTATACGAAGAGTTTGTAGAAAAAAATCTTATTCAACCAACACATGTTATCGATAGACCAAAAGAAGGAACCCCTTTATGTAAAAGACATAGAAGCGACGATAGATTAAATGAGCAATGTGAGCCAGTTGGACTTGGAATGGAGCTTGGAAATATTTACACAGAATTAAATGACCCAGAATTTCAAGAACAATTATTAAAAGAACAAGAAGAAAAAGGTCGTGGTGGAGACGAAGAAGCTCATCCAATGGACGATGATTTTATCAATGCTTTAAGGATTGGTATGCCTCCAACAGGTGGAATTGGTTGGGGAATAGATAGAATGATAATTCTTTTTACTGGGGTTGAGAGTATAAGAGATATAATTTTATTCCCAACAATGAAACCAGAGAAGAAAAAGGAAGAATAAAATGAGTTTAATTGTTCGTTCAAATATTAGAAAAGTTGTGCAAGAATTAGATAAAGAAAATTCTATTGGTTCTGTTGCAGAAGAGTTTGAAACAGCTTTAGAAAGAAAAGCTGAAGACTTAATTTTAGAAGCAATTAAAAGAGCAAGAGCAAACAAAAGAAGAACTCTTCAAGCAAGAGATTTGTAAGGAGGTAAAATGAAAAACAAAATAAAATTTCCAGTACTGTGGACTTTATTACTAGTTTTCTCTCTTAGTTGGTTACTAAATGACTTCGGAGTTATTTCAATAAAAATTCCATGGATTCCAACTGTTCTATTAATTATTGCAATAGCAATGATAATTAATAGATTAAGAGAATAATTATTCTATTCCAAAATATATATCTTTTTATACCTTTGATAATTTTTTTATTTATGACTCAAGATAGAATACCATATGATATTTTCAGAGAGGCTAAAAGAATTCCAGAAGGAGATTCTTTAGCTAAAGCGACTAGAAAGTACAATGAAGGAAAGGCTTCTTTAAGAAAAAAATCAAAATCTTTAAGCGAGTTGCTTCTAGATGTTCCACTTGTTGCTGAAGATGTAATCGCAATTTCAGAAGAGGTTTCTCAAACAGATGGATTTTTTGTAGGAAGCGAGTCTCACTTAGAAATTTTCGCGGCTTATGCAAGAGATTCTTCTTCAAAAATTCATTTGAGCTTTCATGGAAATTCTATTCTCTGTTCTGGAAATAGCTTTGTTGCAAAAATTCCTTGCTACGAAGAAGTGCGTGATTCTTCTAATGGAGACTTTTACATTCCAAGGTCTCTTGGAGAAACAGAAGAAGCAATACAAATACAAATTGTTTCAGCAGAAGGAAAATTATTAAGAACAGAACGTTCAATTTCTTATAATCGATATAAATAATTAAATTCCTCTAACGTCCAATTCATTATTCACAACAGCAACTGTCTGTGAAGCAAAATACATTTTTGGTCCAACAGAAACAAGAGTTGCACTTTTTTTTAATCTTTTTAGTTCCTTATTTGGAAGTCCTTCGTGGTCGCCAAGAACAAATGCTGGAGTTTCTTCAATTTCTATTTCTCTTATACTCTCTCCTTTTTTGTCTAAAATAAATATTTCACAACCTTTTTCTTCTAGCTCATTTAATACTTGAAAAAAACTTTTTTTTTCAATAAAACATCCAGGAAAGACTTCTTTTTTCTCTCCTTCTTTATATTTATACAAAAGTTTTTTTATCAAATTTCCAATGTCTTTTTTACTTATTGGTGTGTCATCTTTTACTTGTATTTCTATATGTTTTGGAGGATCAGGCATTCCGTACAAAACCAAGTGAAAAACAGTATCTTTTCTAAAATCGTGGGACAAAAATAGTCCTTGTATTAAACTATGAATAGCAATATCCATTCTTCCTGCTTCCATCAAATTTCCGTTTCCCAAAGCACTTCCAGAAGTAACTCCGCGACTAGAGAAATAAACAAAATGTCTCATAAAAAAATAAGCCTTATTCAGTTTATATTTTTTTAGGCTGAAGAAGGAAGAGAGAAGAAGGTAGAAACGAGAAACTAAAAACGAGGAAATAGTTACGAGAAAAACTTGTGCCTTCCTTCTCCAGTATTCAGCCTATTATTTGAAAAACAAAATCTGGTTTTGCTAAAATGTCCTCTCCATTAATAACTTTGTAAATCCCAACAAATTCATTTTTATCAAAAATACAAATTATTTCTTCTTTCTCTAATTTTTCTTCTTTTACCAAATCTTTTCTATAAAGAGGTTTTCCGGTAAGTAGTCTTTTTTTCTCTCCTGATTTAATTTCAAAAGTTTTGTGTAGCTTAGAAACTATCTCTCCAGGAATTATCATTTCTCTTAAAAGTTTTTCTTCACCATTTTTATATTCCTCCACCGCTTTTTTAAAATCATAAAGTTTAATTGAAGGATATTTTTTATCGTCTTCTAAAAATATTCCCGCTCTTGTTCTTCTAAGTTCAAGCATATGTGCAGAGATATTCATTTCTTTTCCTAAATCGTCAATTAATTTACGAATATAAGTTCCACCTTGACAAACAACTCTAAACAAAAAATCTGTTGTCTCTTGTTCTAAGATTACAAATTCTTTAATTTCTCTTTGTCTTTCTTGTCTTTTTACTCTAGATTTTAATGGAGGGAGTTGAGTTATTTCCCCCAAGAATTTTTTTTTGATTATTTCTTCTACTTCCTTTTGGTTTACTTCTTTATGAAATCTCATTATTCCAACATATTCTTTGTCTTCTCCAAGAAAAAATCCGGTTAACTTGCATCCTCTGTTTAATCCAATAGGAAGAACTCCAGTAACTTTTGGGTCAAGAGTTCCAAAGTGAGAAGTCTTTCTTAGATTCAATTTTTTTCTAACATAATCCGAAATATTAAATGAAGTGGGTCCAGAAGACTTATCTATGTTTAAAATTCCAAATTCTAAAAGTTCTTTTATTGTCTTTTCTTTTTTCAACTCTTCAATATCTACCATCGTTCTTCTTCCTCAACAATATCTCTATCAAATGAAGGATACTCTTCAATTCTAAGAACTTTTATTTTCTCCTCTAATTTTTTTAAAAATTTTGGATTAATTATAAATTGTTTTTTTTGTTTATCTAGATAATAATTTTCTTTATTCAATAATTTTTTTATTATTTTGTCTTTTGTAGAAAAATAAATCACTGTTCCTTCGTTAGTTTTTTTTGAAAATTTTAATGTATTATAATTGTTTAATCTATTCTTAAATTGATACCAGTTTTTTGTTCTTGCGCTGCATAAATGAATATTTACTAATTTTCCAAATTTTTTTAAAACTTTTTTCCCAAGCTCAAGAGAACCTTTTATTGTGTACGTGTCTTTGTTCATCTTATAATTTTTTTGAATCCAATCAAAGTTTGTATCTCCTATTTCTAGTTCATTTAAATTGATAAAACCAACAAGTGGAATCGCTTTTTTTAATAAAGAGAAAGTTTCAATTTCTTTTTCAGGAAGAAGAGGGATTTCAATTCCAATATTCTTTTTATCAAAAAACTTTTTTGCCAAAGAAATTTTTTCTATTTCCTCGTCTAAGTCTTTTTCCCATTCTGGATGGAATCTTACTTCGTCTACGACTTCTGAGATTTTCTTAAGATTTTTTTCATTAACCAGTCGGGTAGAAAGATAAATATGTATATGAAATTTTTTTCCAAATTCTTTTTTTAATTCTCTAGCATATTTTATTGTTCTCTCTAATTTTATTAAAGGGTCTCCACCGGTAATTCCACAACCTTTTGCGTTACTTAGTTTCACTTCTTCAATCGCATCTTTTATCGATTTACACTCCCTTTCATTCGCCATAACTTTGTCAACGTTTTTTCTTTTCTCGCTTAAAGGGCAATATTTACAATCTCTCGGGCAAATCCCCGTAATAAAAAGAACCATTTTTTCTCCTTTAAGACATCTTTTACAACCATCACAAAGTCTTCTACTACAAAAAGATTCAAATTGAGTTTTCATTTAACCTTAATAATATAAATCCTTAAAAATGTTTACTCTTCATTCTTTCGTGGAAGATAATAAGTATTCTTTTGAAATAAGTAAACGTAATTCTGAATCAGACTTATCTTTTGAATTAAAGTTTAAAGATTTACTTTTAGTTACAATCGGAGTGTCTTTTGGGCTAAAAAATTATTATTCTTATGAATCGCTCCTTAAAGAACCAATTATACAGAAGATGATTAACGGTGCAAACGGGAAAATTGGCCTGACTCTACTTCAATCTCCAAGAGGACAAAAATCTCTAAGACAAGAGTTTAAACAGTCTGTAGGAGATTATAGGCATTTAGCTTTTAATAATTTAGAAAATGAGTTAGAGAAAATGCATCTTTCTCCAGTTTCTTTTTTTCTTCCTGGAGAATGGGTTTTTTGGAACCTTGATTTATTTAAAGATATTAATCTTCAAGGAATCCCTAGACCCGGAGTTTTAAGAGAGAATTACGATAAAGTAGCAAGAAGATGCGGTTTTCATTTTAATCCACAATCAAACTTATACGAGAGATAAATAATACTTTTGTTTTTCTTTTGAAAACTTTTCTATAGAATATCTTAATGTAACTCTTTTCATTTTTTTGTAATTCTCTTGTAAAAAATATTCTAAATATCTTTCGTTTTTTTTACCCATTTCTCTAAGCATCCAACCAACAGCTTTGTTAATTAGTTCTTCTTTATCTTCTAAAAGTTCTTTAGATATCTTTACAGTCTCTTCAAATTCTTTATTTTTAATTAAAGGATATGTCGAAACGATAGCAATTCTTCTTTCCCAAAGGTTTTTTGATTTAGATAAGGAAGATAAAATTTTTCTTTCCCTATTAAGTAAAAAATCTCCGAGTATTTTAGGAGCAGTTAAGTCAACTAAATCCCAATTGTTAAACTTTTTTGCATTTTTTAAGTAAAACTTTACTATTTCTTCTTTATTTTCAATTTCGTATTTTTCAACAAGAATTAATCCAGCACACATTCGGTGTTCGTGGATTTTACTTTCTAACAATTTCTGAATATCTAATAACTGTAAAGGAATATAATTTTTAGATATCTCTCTTTGTTTTGGAACAGAAATACCTAAAAAAATATCTCCTTCTCCATATTCTCCTTTTCCAGTTTTGAAAAAGCTTTGTAATACTTTTGCTTTTTTAAGATCCTTATTTCTTTCAAGTTCTTCTATTAATTGGTTAATCATTTTATTATCAAATGTTCTTTATTAATAAGGAAGTCTTCTCCTAGTTTTAATAGTTCCCCTTCACTAATCCTTGAAAAATATCTATTCTTCTCGCATAGGGATAAGTAAATCGATTTATCTAAAATTTCTCTTCTTCTTTCTTTAAGTTTGTTTAAATTTTTTTCAAAATTCTTTTCTAATATAATCTCCATTTCTTTATAAAAAAACTCCGGAGTAAGATGCAAAATAGATAATATAATTTCCTTTGCAGAAATTTTTTCTTCTTGATTTAGTTTTTTATACTCTTCCAGCAAATTATTTTTTTTGATTAAAGCATCAACAAATTCTTTTGGTAATTCTTCGTCTTCAATTTTAATTGCAGTATAAAATTCGTTTGCAAAAGGAAAATTTTTAATAATCTTTTCTTCAAATAAATCTTTTTTAAATTCAAAATTTTTTCTAAAAATTATATTTGCCATTTTAAGAGTTTCCTTAAAATTATTTAGCAAGGTGTTGTTGTGCTTGAGAACTTTCTTTTTTCTTTTGGTCTTTAGTAGTTTTATCTTTAGCTTTTGCCATTTCTTTTTGATTCTTTTTGTTCTCTTCTTCGTTAGATTTCTCTGCTTCTTTTTCTTCTACACTATCTTTTACTCCATCTTTATCCTTATCTTCGACTTTTTTCTTTTCTTCTTTTGTTTCAACTTTCTTTGCTTTTACTTCTTCTCTTTTAGTGATAAGTTTCTTTTTTGCAATAGCTTTTTTAGATAATTCTACCAAATTTACTTTTACAATATCTCCTTCTCTAACTGCTTTTACTTTTATTTTGTGAGTTGGTTTTTTTATTCCCCTTTCCCAAACAGCTTCATTCACTGCAAGGTCTAACTTTATTTTATTTAAATCTCTATCTTCAATTCTCATGTGTCTTGCTAAAAATTCTTTAATTGTTCTTATTGCTTTGTTTGCTTTTTTATATCTAGGAACAGATCTACATTTAGCTCTTAAAGGAATAATATATTCTCTTTCAACAGGATTTGCTTTTTCTTTTGCCATTTTATCCGTAGTGATTTGGTCTTGAAACTCTAGGTTTCATATGTAATTTAGTTTTTCTCCAATTTCTTTTGAATCTTGTTATTGCAGCTGGATGAACTCTTTTTCCAACTCCAAACTTTCTTAAAACTGCCCAAACAGGAGCCCACTTAGTTTGTCTTCCTTTTTTTACTAATCTTGCTTTTCTAATTGGATTTTTAATTCCCATTTAATTTTTTCCTCCAATACTTTCTAATAAATCTTTTCCTTTAAGAGTTAATTGTCTTCCAGGTTTTTTGCCTTTGACTCCTGACACTTCTTTTGCAACTTCGGTTAAACCTGCTTTGTCACATTGTTGTAAAATTGTTCTTATTATTTTTCCAGATGACTTTCTAAATTCTTCTGGTTTTGTTCCTCTTGCTTTTTTAGAACCGTATTTTGTTCTTAATCTATTTACTCCAACGATTCCTCTTAGATAAATTTGTCTTAGAATAGAAGCAGTTCTTTTTTGCCAGAAATCAATATCTTCAATTGGTCTTTGTTTTGATGAACCAGATTTAACGAATTTTGACCATTCTGGTTGTTCTAGTTCGTTGAAACCTTTTAATGCTTCAGCTAACTTAATATTATATTCTTGTGCATCAATTTCAAATACTTTTGTCATTTTTTTTGGCTTGCTTGTAACAGCAATAGATTGAACTTAATCAATTAACCTAAATATTGTTAAAATCTTTGGTTTATAAAGTTTTGGTTGAATTTGCATTGTTTAACAAATAACCTCTGTTTAGAAAGTTATAAGTAAATTAAGTTTCTTCGTCTGCAGTCCAATAAGTTTTTCCGCGTAACTCTTCCTTCCTCTTTCTACCTTCTACCCTCTTCCATCTTCCTTCTACCTTCTTTTAGTCTATTTTCACAAACATTTAAATTCAATCTTATTCTTATTTTAATATGACAGATTATGGCGTTGCAAAAATTCAAATCGGAAAGAACGGACTTAGTGAAAACTTTTTTTCTACTTTAGAGACTTATTTTAAGTTACATAAGAATGTTAAAGTAATTGTATTAAAAAGTGCTAGAGAAAATAGAGAAATGACTAGAGAATATGCAAATAAAATTTTAGAAAAACTTGGTAAAAACTACACTGCTAGAATTGTTGGGCATACAATTGCAGTTAAAAAATGGAGACACGAGAAAAAAGAAGAAGAAAGAATGTTTCCAAGAAAAGCAAGCTCAACTAAAAAAGTAGTAAAAAAGAAAGTAGTTTCTAAAAAGAAAGTTGTTAAAAAGAGTGTAGCAAAAAAGAAATAATTTAAGTAAGATATTTTTTACTTTTTAGAAAGATTTAAATATTAATGTAATCTATTTTTTACATGGTAGTAAGTAAAAAAATAGTTTCAAAAAAAATTATATTTAGCAAATATATTTTTGCATTAGTTATTATTCTTAGTGGTTTAATTTTAAACTTCTTTAAAATCGGAATGAACGAAATGTTTTCTTATTCTTCAGTTGGAAACTATTTAATCTACTGTGGAATTTTGTTAACTTTTATTGTTAGTATAACCTCTTTTTTTAAGAGAGATAAAATTATAGACGAAAGAGCAGAAAAAATCGGATACAAAGCAACAGCTTATGTTTGGTGGATTTTATTCCTTGGAGGTTTTTTATTGATTATCTTTGATGGAATTTATCATTTCCAAGTTTCTTTGGGATTATTTGTTTCTTATACAATTTGTCTTTTGTTAATTGTTTATGTAATTGCTTATAAAATATTAGAAAGGATAATGTAATGAAAAACAAAATTGCCTTTTATAGAAATAAACTTGGAATTACCCAACAAGAGCTTGCACGATTAGTTAAGGTAACTCGTCAGACGATTATTTCTTTAGAACAAAATAAATACAATCCTTCTTTAGAATTAGCATATAAAATAACTAAAGCATTAAAGCAAAAAAAAATTGAAGATGTTTTTGACTTAAGATAAGAGTTTATCTGCCTTCTTTAGTTTTAAGCCTAAATTAACTCTATGTCTTTTTTCTTTGCTACAATTTCAGTAAACTTTTTTACTCCAAAGGTTCCTTCTTTCATATTTTTTTCTTTGTAAATATCTTTTCCAAAAAATACGTGAACTTTCACATCACTTTTTGTATCTCTCCAAGCTTGAGAATATTTTGCACAAAAAATTGCGGCATCAATAATATCTTTTTTTGTAGCTTTCCCTTTTATATTCACAAACGGGCTTCCAGGCAATGCAGTGTGTAACACAATTTCTTTTTTTTCTATTTGAGAAATTAATTCTTCATTCGATTCAGAATTTTTTCCAGCAAGAACTCTTTTGCCTGTAGAGGTAAACCATTCTCTAAATTTTATTTTTTCCATAATAATTTATCATTTTATTCTTTTTAATTATTTATATTAATTTCATTCTTAAAACTAAATTAATCAATATTTCTGCATTGTTTAAAAAGTCCTTGGAATTTTTCACTTTTTAAACAAGAAGGAAGATGGAAGAGGGTAGAATTGCACGGAAAAAAACTTATCGGACTGCAGACGAAGAAACTTAATTTACTTCTAGCTTTCTAACAACTATTACTTATTAAACAAAGTCCAATATTTCAAAAGGTTTATAAAAGAATTTTCATTTAATTAAAAATGGCTAATACCATTAAAATAAAGAAGAGAGGTCTTTCTAAAGAGGAAAAAATAGATCCTTTATGGGCAACAATTAAATTTCCAATTTTTATTTTAATTTTATATTCTATTTTTACTAATTTACTCCCATCACATTTTTCTCGTCAGAATTCTCTAGTTATCGGATTGATTAGCTTTTTAATTACTATTTTTGCGTTTGGATATATTGGATATATTTCAATTAAGAAATTAAAGGATTCCAAATTTGCACTAAAAGCAGGATTTTATGCAGGAGCAATTTCTGGTTTTCTTTTGGCAGTTTTTGGGTTAGGTTTAGTTTACTTTTTTCCAGAAAGATTTTCTTACACCTTATCTGAGATTGGCTCTAAACTTAGAGATTTAGGTTTATCTACAGATTTAGCTTATACCTTGTTGATAATTTCTTCTTGGATAAATCTTCTCTTGGGAACTTTATTTAACGCTCTAATTGGGGCTTTAATTTCTTGGATAAGCGCATTAATTTTTAGAAAGAAATAATTTTTTATTTACAATTCTTAAACATTCTCTTTGATTAGAATAAGTTAGTTTTTCTATAGCTTCTTTAAAGTTTACCCACTTATGCCCGTCGTGTTCTAATTTATCTAAAGATATATTTTTTGGTTTTTTATTTACTTTGACCGAGTATAAATGATACGTTTGTCCAATTCTATCTGGTCTTTCTTTAAACGATTTTGGATAAACATATTTTCCAGCAAGTCTATAATCAAAAATTTCCTCTTCTTTAATTTTAATTCCTGTTTCTTCTCTTAACTCTCTAATCGTTGCTTCTTTTTGGGTCTCTCCTTTTTCAATTTTTCCTTTGCAAAATTCCCAACCAACCCAATGAAGTTTTCTTTTTAATAACAAAAATTCTGGAATATTCTTTTCGTTTATAAAATACGGGACAACAAAAATCGCTGGTCTCCAAGTTTTTTTCATTTCTAAGAACTTTCTGATTTCTGTATTTTAGTTTTATTTTTTTCAAAAAATTCTATTGCTCTTGCCAATTCTTTATGGTTTTTTGAATATTTATGAATGTCTATTTTTTTCTTATATGCTTCGCATGCTTGAACTAACGCTGTTGCTCCAGCTTGTGTTCCGTCTGGATGAGCGTGGACTCCTGCGCCCATAGTAGTTATAAAATCTACATTTTCTATCAAATCAATAAATGGTTTTAACAAAGTAGGATTTAATCCACCCGAGATAATTGGGCAACTTTTTTTCATTCCTCTCCAAGAATCGTCCTCTAAAATTAAATGATGAGCATTATCTTGATTTACTAACCTAATTAAATCCTTATCTTTTTCTGGAATCTTCCCCCAGGACTGTGTAAAAAAATGCCCTTTTTCTAAAAGTCCTAAGATATTTTTTGCCGCAATAATATCTTCACTCGGAGTTCCTGCCATTTTTCCGACTCCAGCTGTTCCAGTGTGAATTCCCGAAGCGCCAGCTAAACGAGCAAACTTAGATAAAACTAAAACTGAGAATCCGAATGGGTTTTCTTCTCTTGTGAAAGCCCCGTGAGCTGCTCTATGAAAGTGAATAAAAACATCTGGATATTTTCTTCTTAATGTCTGAACTGCAGTCCAACCCGAAGTAATACCGTCGATTAAAAAAGCATAACTTCCATTTTCAAAACCAGCATTTCTAATCATTTCACAACGAGAAATCATTGTATCAAAATCCGCAGCAGAAACATTAAATGAATGAACTTTCTTTTTCCCAGTTTCTTTAACTGCCTTGTCCATAGCTTCTTTGACGTGTTTAACCATTTGGTCATACGGACAAAAATCCTGGTTTGCTTGTGGTTCGTCGTTTTTTACAAAATCTCCCCCGCCAATCCAGAAATCATAACACACTTCAGCGTATTCTGCCGACGTCAAACCCATTTTTGGTTTTATAATTGTGCCAAGAATTGGCCTGTTGTAAACTTTTAGATATTTTCGCATATCATCAATAGTATAACTTGGTCCGTCGTACTGTTCTAACATTGCAGGCGGAAACCAGACATCCAAAAGTTTTAATGCAGAAACTTCTTTCATACCTAAAACATTTCCAACGACATAAGTCAAAATATTTTGTACATTTCCGACGCGGTCAAAAAGTCGCCACGGATAAGCAATCCAAACCAAATTTTTTTCTAAGTCAACCTTGTAAACAAGTGCGTTCATTTCACGAGAGAAATCTGTCTCAGTCAAAACTGTAAAATTTGTTCCTGTCGACGACTCTGCAGCAACCTCACAAGCTGCTTGAAGTGTGTTTAACGGCTTTCCAGAAAGCAAATGAAAAACCCCTAGCATATACTCTCCGTTTTTCGGATTATTCAAATCTAAATTCAAATAAAGAAGTTGTTTTTCATTTAAACTAGAGATCATCTTTTCTAATTCGCTCTTTTTCTTAATAACCTTTTTCACCATCTTTAAAGTTTAAAGATGAGTTTTATTAATAAAGTTTATGGATAAAAGAAGGAAGAAGCAATTATAATTTATTTTTCCTGTTCGAAAATATTCTATCTCAGCATCAATTGAAAAATTCTAAGAAAAATAGAGATACTTTCTTATCTTTTTGAGATAAATTCTCTTACCAATTCAAGCATTTTTAATTTTCTATTAGGTAAGAATGAAATTGAACCAGCATTTTTGTGTCCACCACCGTCTACAAATGCTTCTGGAACTTTTTTATTCAAGAATTCAATTAGTTCGTGAATAGAAAAATTTGCTTTATCAGTTGCTCTAAATGTCATAGCTGTTTCCATTACTCCAACAGAAATTACTTTTTCTAACTTCTTTTCTGTTTGTAAATCGTCGTGTAACATTCCAATACTTCTTCCAGGTTTAGGGAAAAATCCAAATCCAGGATAGACTTCTTCTACGAATACAACTTGTAAAGTAACTTCATTAATTTTTTCTAACTTTGCATGAGCTTTTCCGATGTCAAGTCCTTTTTTATCTAATTTTTTAATAAACGGAGCCATAAGTTCAACAAGTTCTTTTTGCTTGTCTCTTGGTTCACCGAATAAAACTTCAATATATTCTCTTACTTCCATAAACTTAATTTTTGCAGAAACATATTCTATAACTAAAGAAATATCTTCGAGAAGTTCTTTTGAATATCCTTTTTCTTTTGCAAGCTTTAAATATTCTTCAACACCTTTTGAATTTTCTAAGTATATTCTGTCTGCAAGTCCAGCAAGAGCAGGAATTTGTTCGACGTTATTAACTTCGTTATTAACAAATCTAGCTAGTTCAGCGCAAAGCATTCCAGCCGATATTTTTGAACCAGATTCTCCAACTAAGAACGGATTAATATGAACTAAAACTTCACTAGAGATAACATCTTTATCAAACTGGTGATGGTCAACGACAATAAAAGTTTCTCCGTGGACTTTTCCTTGCTTAATTGCCATTAAATCTGCTTCAGTAGAACCGTTGTCAGCGATGATTACTAAAGGCATTTTATTTGAGAACTTTGCAACATTTCTTAAAGAATTTGCAGTGTCTCTTATTGAATCATCTATTTCGTAATAAGGAGCAGCAGAAGGTGAACGAGTGAAAAATTCCCATGAAGCTTTTTCTGTTCCGTGTTGTTTTTCAATCAAAGGTAAAATTGCTCTTTCTAATGCAAATCCTGCAGCATATCCGTCGGTATCACAATGATGTCTTACAATAATTGGTCTTCCTTGAAAAATTGCTAGTCTAATTTCAGTTGCAGCAAGAACAAATCTTTCCTTTAATTTATCTAAAATTACACTTTCTACTAAAAATTTAATTGGTTTTACTTTTGCTTTCTCTCTTTCCTTATATTCAATTTGTTTTTTTAATTGTTCTTTTGCTTCTTCTGTCTTTTTCAATACTTTAACAATGTCTCCTTCAATTTCTCCATTGAACTCTTCTATTTTTATAATTGCTTTAATGTAATCTCCTTCGTTAATTTCTGGATAAGCTCTTTGTCCAGGTGCAATAAATCCCTTAAGAGACAAACTTCCAGTTCCATCTCTAATTCCAAATACCGTTGGTCCTCCAGTTTGAACTACTCTATCAATTACTCCAGACACAGCTAGCTTTTTCTTAAAAGAACTCTTGTCAATCTCTTCGATTAAAATTTCTTTTACTTCTTCTTGTTTTATAAATTTTTTATCCATATCAATAGAAAAAGAATAATATATTCTTTATATTTCCTTTGTTTGTTTCAAGTAGTAAAAATCTCAGAGGTTTAAAAATCTTTTTATTCACTATAATCATTTTTTTAAAGTAATTAATCTAAGTAAATAAATGCCATTTGAATTCATTCCTCAAAGAATTCCAGAAGTGATTTTAGTAATTCCTAAAGTTTTTCCAGATAATAGAGGAGTTTATTTCGAAGATTATAAAGAATCTGATTTTATAAAAAACGGAATTCCTCAAAGGTTTTTGCAAAGCAACCAGTCAATTTCAAGAAAGGGTGTATTGCGTGGATTGCATTTTCAGATGAATCCTTCTGCACAAGGAAAACTTGTCCGTGTAATAAGCGGTGAAGTATTTGACGTTGCAGTTGATTTAAGAAAAAGTTCATCTCACTATGGAAATTATGTTTCTGCAATTTTAAATGGAGAAAATAATCATCTGCTCTGGATTCCAGAAGGATTTGCTCACGGTTTTTATTCTTTAAAAGATAATACCGTTCTTCTTTACAAAACAACCAAAGAATACGACAAATCGACAGAATCTGGAGTAAAGTGGGACGACAAATCTTTAAACATTTCTTGGCCAGAAGGG